>Ga0082212_10010045_pt1 | contig 12160 bp, 8 predicted proteins | sample TergutNt197P3_FD_71548 | JGI IMG/M metagenome (GOLD analysis project Ga0082212, IMG submission 71548) | Neocapritermes taracua P3 segment gut microbial communities from Petit-Saut dam, French Guiana - Nt197 P3 | ecosystem: Host-associated > Arthropoda: Insects > Digestive system > Gut ... | reverse complement strand
TCCGGGCTGGCGTCAAAACCAACCATGATCCCGGCACCGTAAGCAAGTTCAATCCAGTTGTTTTCAATCAGTGCGTCCCTTGCGCCGCCTTTTGCGTAGATCGCGTTTGATATGATGTCGTGGATGTAGTTGTTTTGCACGGTCATGCTGTTGCCGTTGACATTGTCGATCCCCTCGGCATTTTGCTCCCCGTTGTGGGGCATGCCGTTGAACGCCCGCCCGGAATTATATATTTCGTTGTAGCGAATGGTAATGTTGTCGCAATTTGGTTTGACTTTAACTACGTCGTACCTGGAATCGTGCAGTATGCAGTCTTCGATGACGATGTTGGAAGCCCCGGACCGGTCAGGCTGCCCCCAGTCCCATTTGGTTTCCATGCAAACGGCATAAAACCCGCCTTTTACTTCTACATTTTGCAGTTTGCCGCCTGACGAGCCGACGTCGAAATAAACCCCGGAGTCTTCGTTGTGGCCAGGATCGTAGGTCGTAAGGTCAATGACCGCCCATTCGCCCTGCCTTGACTTTATAGTGATGTTGGGTATGCGGACACGGACATTGATTCTTTCTTGGTAGGTACCGCCGCGAAGGATAATCGTATCTCCGGAATGGGCAGCCGCCAAAGCCGAGTTGATGCTCCTGTAAGGCGCACTGATGGAGCCGGTTGCTGAAGCATCATTGCCGCTGGGAGAAACATAAATCCCGCCTACCGGATCTGCAACCGTATTGGCGCGAGGCCCGATGCTGTGAGCCGCAAGCGTACCGGGTACCGGAAGCGCACTGGCAAAGGTGACGGGCAGGCAGGCGAGCACAACGGTGGCAACGAGAATAAGCGCAATCGTTTTTAATGGTTTTTTGGATAAATTGGTGTACATGTCTTTTCCCCTCTTTCAAACAGAATTATTCGGAAGACATCTCTTCCAAACAATAATACGTAGAAAAATCATAAAAAGTTGGGACGAAAAAGAAATTTTTGCGCAAAGTTTTTATTTGTGATATAATTGTGGCGGCTGAATATGCCGTTGCTTTTGCGCAATAGCGCAGAGCAGAATTTTGCAATTAAAGGTGATTTTATGAGCGAACCCGCCCTTCATTTACAGCCCCAAAGCGAGGGGATCATCCAGAGTGCGCGCAACGGCGATCAGGAAGCTTTGCGCAAACTCTACGATGCCACCAAAAACTATGCTTGGTTTATAGCCAAACGGTACCTGCAAAACGACTCGGATGTGGAGGATGTCCTGCAAGAGGCGTATTTCAACGCTTTTTCCAAACTTGACACCTTTGAGGAGGGTGCGCAGTTCAAGCCGTGGCTGCACAGGATCGTCACCAACAAGTGCATTGATTTCATGCGTAGGAAAAAACAGGTCTTAGTCTCCCAAGACGAGGTTGGCGAACTTGCGGCAGAGAGCGAAGAGGTGCTTCCTGGCGAGTGGCTGGAGCAGGCTGAAAAACGAAACGAGATCATTAAGATCATTGACGCCCTGCCGCACAGTCAGCGAATGGCTATAACGCTGTTCTATTTGGAAAATTTTTCTATTAGCAAGATCGCAAACGCCATGGGCGTCACGTTGGGCACTGTAAAGTATAATCTGCACCACGGCAGAAAGAAGATCAAAGGGGCAGTCATGCTGGAAGAAAAGAAGGGCAACAAACTGTACTCCCTCATGCCTATTCCTCCGCTGTTGACGCTCTACGCAGCTGAAGCCGAGGCGGCTGTGATGTCAGAACTTGCATCTGAAGCGGTTTGGGCAGGAACAATCGGCAGCCTCACAGCCGGCGGTATCCTGACTGCTGCGTCTTCCATCGGCGCTGCCGCTAAAGTTGGGCTGGTTGCAAAATTCGCAGCGCTGTCTACCGGAATGAAAGCTGTTACGGTAGCAACTGCTGTAGCTGTAGCCGGAACTGCAATCGCACTCCCTGTTTACAACATCACCGCAAACACGCAGCCGGCTTATACTGAGGATTTTCAAGTTGGCATGAATGAGCCGGAAGAAAGCATTGCCTTCGCACCTGAAAGCGGCGACATAGAGCCCAGCGACACGGAACTCGAGGAAAGCGATCCGCAAGACTTGGCTGTAGCAGAGCCTTCCGAAGATGCCCCGGCAGCACCGGACTTGAGCTTAGAACCAATAGCGTCCTCAGGTGCGCGGCAACTGGTCACCGAACCGTCACAGGCGGCAGAGCCGCCAACTGAAGAACCGCCTTTCGAAGAAACGTTTTTTGAAGAACTGCTTGTTGCAGCACCGCCTGAGCCTGAAACAGAATCTTCAACTCCGGAACCGCCTGTCACAAAAACGCCCGTCGCAGAGGGGCCGTCTGCCAAAGAACCCTCCGTTGCGGCACCTGATCCGCCAGAAAAGGAACCCGTCGTCACGGAACCCGAACCGCCGGACACTGAACCGCCGGCTGCATCTGGCAAAAAATACACCATCGCCGACTACTACGACGCGGAAGGCGGATTCTCTGCATTAGGGATGGCACTAATAGAAAGAGACTCTGAGAAGCAGTTGACAGTAAAGGCAGGCGACCTGCTTGTCGTAGACGGCAGGCAGTACACTGTTTTGGCGACTTCCCTTACCCTGTCGTTTTACACTCAGCCTTCGCTTGACAATGCCATGGAATGGTGGACAGACTACCTTGAAAACTGGGCTGCAAGCGGCAAAGTGGTTGAGGAGTAAATCATTCAACAAACGAGCAGATTAAGTCTATTGCTTCGTCTAAAATCTCATCTGAGACTGATTCTTTATATTCGGCATTTCTTGCTGATATATCCAAGCACTTGACCTGTTCGCACATCACCTCTCCACCTGTGTCAGCCATGTCGCGCAAAGCGATGTGGGTTGGGAATCTGCTTATGGAATTAGTGATAGGACAGACCATAGCCATTTTTGTGCGCTTATGAAATTGGCTGTTGCTGACAATCAGGCCCGGGCGCCTCCCTTTTTGCTCATGTCCTGTTTGTGGGTCAAAATCAAGGATAATAATGTCGCCTTGCTTTGGATAATATGGCACTACCACACCTCTTTCCCAAATGGAGCACCCCAATCGCATTCTGTGCACTGGTAATCTCCGCTATAGTTTTCAAAACGTTCCGTAAGGCTTTTTTTTGCACGGCGTCTTCGGGTTGCTTTTTTAATGACAATCGCATCATTTTCGGCTATTATTGCAACCTGATCATTTTCTTGAAGAAACAATGTTTCCAATATGGTTTTTGGCAAACGAACAGCTTGGCTGTTTCCCCATCTTTGTATTGTGGTAATCATTAGTATCATCTCCTTAAAGGTAGTATATACCATGTGTCTACATTTGTAAAGCTGATTTTTTTTCGAAAAGCACTTGACAAACCCAATTTGATATGTTATATTTAATAATATCATATAGAATATATCAAAGGAGGGCTTCGTTTTGAACAGTATTTTTGATTATGATCACCCATTTGTCTGCACTGATGCTGTTTTGCTTTCAATAAGCACAACAGTGCCGGACAGCTACAGGAAGCTGCCGGAAACGAATCTGCGTATTTTGCTGTACAAGCGAGATTCTGACCCTCACAAAGACAAGTGGTGTTTGCCGGGCGGGTTTTTAAGTATTGACGAGCTGCCTGAGAACAGCATCCGCAGAAACCTATTGCTGAAAGCCGATGTTGACGAATGCTGGCTTGAACAGCTGTACACCTTTTGCGATTTAAACAGAGACTCGCGGGCACGGGTTATTTCGATAGCATACCTCGGGCTGATGAACGAGGCTGCATCAAAAAACTATCAAGGCAATGCGACTTGGTTTGACGTAGACGCAATATCAGAAGCAGATATTGGTTTTGACCATTACAACATCATAAAAACCGCCCTAGTGCGGCTGCAATCTAAAATAACTTATACTAATATTGTTTTCAACCTGCTGCCTGAAGAGTTCACCTTGACACAGCTTCAAAACGTATATGCAGCTATTCTTGGCAAAAAGGAGCAGGCGTCTAATTTCAGGAAGAGGATCATTAGCATGGTTCAAGAAACCGACAAGCACACAAGCAACAAGGGGCACCGCCCGGCAAGGCTGTATGTTAAAAAAGCAGGGCTTTATTGAGAGGAAGGGGGAATTAAGATGTTTGGAATCAAGTTTATTAAGTTTCAACCCAGTGAGTATGTACTCAAGTACAACAATGGCAAGGTGGTGAAGGAAGGCGCAGGCATTTCTTTCTACTATCACGCACCCACTACGTCCATTGTCATGGTGCCTATTGCCAGCAGCGATTGCCCGTTTATGTTTGAAGAGGTCACAGAGGATTTTCAGACCGTTTCCATCCAAGGGCAGGTCACTTACCGGATCATTGACAGAAAAAACGTAGCCGGGCTTTTAAACTATACTTTGGCAATAAAACACAGGCAAATGAGCTACGTTTCTGACGATCCGCAAAAACTGCCTGTGCGAATAAGCAACCTTGTCCGCGTCATGGCAAAAAAGCATATTGAGGGTTTGAAGCTGTCTGACGCCATCCGCCTGAGCGAAACGCTAGCCAGCCGTATTTTGGAGGACATGCGCGGCAATGATGAAATCACTCAGCTGGGCATCGAAATCATGGGCCTGACCGTTTTGGCTGTTCGGCCAAGCAAGGACACTTCAAGGGCGCTGGAAGCAGAGACACGGGAGAAAATTCTAAAAATGTCCGACGATGCCATCTACGAGCGGCGGAATGCGTCCATTGAACAGGAGCGGGGCGTGAAAGAAAATGAATACAACACCGAAATCGCCATAGAAAACAAGCGTCGCCAAGTTCGTGAAGCGCAGCTTGATGCAGAAATCAACCTAGAAGAAAAACGAAGGGTATTGATCACGCTTGCCGCTGAAAACAGCAGAGCTGAAGCAGACGCAAAAGCATATGAGCTAAAAGCGATGATGGATGCGCTTTCCGATACTGACAAGGATGTCGTGAAAGCTCTCGCGGTTATCGGCATGCAGCCGCAAGCTATTATTGCGAACGCATTTCAGAACTTGGCCGGCAACGCAGAAAAAATCGGGCACCTGAACATCACGCCCGACTTGATGAAGGAGATGATGGCGGGATGAGTTGTCTGTCTGAACGCAAAATCGTTGTCATAACAAGGCAGACCCGTGCCGACGAGCTGGTCAGAAAATTCAACAATTTAACGCATGCTTCGTTTTACATTGAGAGAATGGGCGGCGACATCGGCGAATACATTGCAGAATCCAATATCTACAAGGATTCAGTGTCTTCCTCGCTCAATCGGTTGCGGGATATGGCTCGGGTGCAGCAGATAGACCGTGATTATGTGCCGGACTTCATGTTCGGCGAGGATGACATCGTCGTCACAATAGGTCAGGACGGCTTGGTTGCAAACACATTAAAATACTTGAATGGCCAGCCGCTGATAGCAGTAAACCCAGACCCGGCACGTTATGATGGGGTTTTGCTTCCTTTTCGCGAGCCTGACCTGCCCTTCGTCGTTCGGGACGTGTTGACCGGCTGCCGGCCAAATAAGGAGATTACAATGGCGGCCGTTGAACTAAACGACGGACAAAGCCTGCTTGCTGTTAACGATTTTTTTATCGGCAAGCAAACCCATGTTTCTGCACGGTACAGTATTAGAATTGACGGGCAGGAAGAGAACCAGACTTCAAGCGGAATTATCGTTTCCACAGGGCTCGGTTCAACCGGCTGGCTGAAAAGCGTCATTGCCGGAGCCAGAGGGATAGCAGGAAGCATTGCCGGTTTTGCAATACCCGGCGACGTCAATACGCCGAAATGGGACAGCGATTTCCTGTATTACTCGGTGCGCGAGCCATTCCCCAGCGACACTACCGGCACAAGCCTTGTCTTTGGGAAAATTGCGGATTCTTTGCGGATCACATCGCAAATGCCGGAAAACGGCGTGATTTTCAGCGACGGCATCGAGCAGGATTACCTACAATTCAACTCTGGCATTGAGGCGGTAATATCTGTTGCGGCGAAAAAAGGGTACTTGGTAGTATAAATGTAAAACAGAGGGCGCCTTTAGTGGCACCCTCTGTTTCTAACATGTTTTATTCTGTCGCTAGGACGGTCGCTTCATTGAATCGCATTAGCATGGCTGCTACTTCGGCTCTCGTTGCGGTGCCTTTTGGATCAAAGACATTCCCTGGCTTTCCGGCGATTATCTCTGCCGAAAAGAGCCTCTCTATCGCTTCCTTCGCATAGCCGTCTATGCTTGCTTCATCGTTGAACAACTGATAGTCGCATTTTTCAGGCAGTGTCAACTCGGTGAAATCTACGTAGCGGGTAAGGATTGCTGCAAGCTGTTCACGTGTAATGCTGCCGTTCGGATCGAATTTGCCGTTGCCATTGCCCATAACTATGCCGTTTTCCAACCCCCACAGCACAGCGTCTGCGTACCATGTGCCTGCCGCCACGTCTGTGAACGGATTGGCCAGCCTGTCTACTTCGGGGCTGCCTTCCAAACGGTACAGGATGTTGATGAGCATGCCACGGGTAGTGGACACGTTCGGGCTGAACAACATCGGTTCGGTGCCGACCATCAGGTCGTTGGTGTAAGCGTACATCACATAGTCGAAAAACCAATCAAGCTCGTTAATGTCCTCAAAAGGATTTTCACTGCCAACATAGCCGGCAAGCGGTGTGTCTTCGCTGACAATAGTTACCACAGGCGCAGATGACTTTTTCTTGCCTTTGCTGCTGCTTTCGTTGCTTGCATCCTCTTGGTTTTTAAGAACCGTGTTGCTGAGCAGCTCGTCGCACACGTCGCATGTCACCTTGATGTAGCCGTCATTGTCATCGGTAGCTTCTACTGTCTCGATCACTTCGTTGTGCCCAGTGGCTTCTAGGACAGTGGTGCCGAGCAGCTTTTCGCAGTCTTTGCAGTAAGTGCCCATTTCGCCAGCCTTTGTGCAGGTGGCAGCTGAGATTTCTTCCGTGTAGGTTTCGCCGTGGTTGTTCGGGTCGATCTTTATTGTGTCTGTTTTCGTCCCATCACAGGCTGTGCAATCGTAGGTAGTCACGCCTTCGGCGGTGCAGGTTGCCGGTGTGGTTGTGCCATTGTTCCACTTGTGTCCAGTTGCTTTAAGGACGGTGTTGCTGATCTCTTCTTTGCATTTTTCGCAAGTGACTTTGGCGTAGCCGTCAGCTGTGCAGGTTGCCGGTACGGTATTCATCACTTCAGTGTGCGCGAGCTTCTCAAGTGTTACCACATTCCGATAGTCGCAGCGTGAGCAGGTGGTCGTCTTCGATCCGTCCGCTACACAAGTTGCGTCTACCACTACGGTGTCGAGGTTGTGCCCGAGCTTTCCGGTGATGTCGCGGTTTTCGGTCTCTTGGCACTCTGAACAGGTGTAAACTGTGTAACCGTCTTTCGTGCAGGTCGGAGCAGTCGTTGCGCCCTCAACCCAAACGTGTTCGCCGGTCGCTTTGAGCACCTCGGTGTCGGTCGCTTCACAGCGGCTGCACTGATATACGTCGTAGCCGTCAGAGCAAGTCGCGTCTTTGTGATCGATCAGGTTCAAGAAATCGTGTCCCAGCTTATTAAGAACCGTATTGCTGATTTTTGTATCGCAGACGGAGCAGGTTACTTTGGTGTAGCCGTTAGCTGTGCAGGTCGCCGCAACGGTATCGGTCACTTCCTTGTGGCCAGTTGCTTCCAGGACGGTGTTGCTGAACTCTTTTTCGCATGTTTCGCAGATTTCATTTATAGAGCCTTCCTTGATGCAAGTTGGTTCAACCGTCTTGGTGGTTTTTTTGTGGCCAAGGGCTTCAATAGGTTTAGTCTCAGTGTGTGTTGAGTCATTTTTGCAAACGCGGGTCTCTTCGCCTTTGCCTTCACAGGTGGCTGCGGTGGTTTCTTGCCATTCTCCCCATCTGTGGCCTTTTGCATCTTGGTTTGTAGTGTTGAGCAGTGCTTTGCAGTCTGCACAGTAGATGCCCATCTCGCCACCGACTTCACAAGTTGATGGTGTAACAACTTCCTTGTAGGTTTCGCCAACATGGTTGGTCGAGTCGATGGCTATTTCTTCTGTGCTGAGCTTCTCTTTGCATTCCTTGCAGGTTACTGTAATCTTGCCTTTCGCCTTGCAAGTTGACGCAATCGTTACTGTCTCTTCGGTGTGGCTGGCTGGTATCGCTTCAACGTAGCTGTCATTGCAGACCGAGCAAACGTAAGTCATTTCGCCATCTTCTGTGCAAGTCGCTGATTTTGTCTCTTCGCCCTCGCCTCCGACATGGTCCTTGGTCTTTGCGATCGACCTGGTGTAGCTGTCCTCGCAAACCGCACAGGTGTAGGCCATCACGCCTTTTTCTGCACAGGTCGCTTCCTTTTCCACAGTGCCTTCGTCATCGACATGGCCAGTGGCTGCTATGGGGTTCGTGCTGGTGTTTTCGCAAGCTGAACAGGTGTAGGCTGCTTCGCCGTCTTCAGTGCAAGTCGCAACTTCGATGACGCTTTCACTGATTTCACCAATGTGGTTGTTCAGGTCTAAGTCTATCTCTTCTGTGTAGCCATAGCTGCAAATCAAACTGGTGTAGGTCATTATGCCTGTATCGACACAAGTAGCTTCGGTCGCGACTTCACTGTCATATGTGTGAATACCACTGTTGAGTGCATTCCCTGTCATACTCGCTGATACGCCGGTGATGCTCAGGCTGCCGTTTTTGCCCGTTGCTGTCACGGTAATCGTAACAGCTACTTTGTTACATTCGATGTCGTATGTGTAGTTCTTTGTTGTAGTAATATTAATCTTTGATATTGTTTCAGTCTTCTCAATTGTGTCGTTGTTTGACAGCGTGAACGTAAGTGTTACTGTTGTAGAACCTTCTCGGCTACTGCCACCGCCTGAGTACACGGGGTTAGAATAGGACACATCCATTTTCTCTGCAAAAATGTGGCCTTCGTCGTCTTGGAGCTCTGCAGCAAGCACCGGGGTTACCATTGTGAATAGCATCACAATTGTTAGTAGAATTGTTAGTATTTTATTTCGCATTTTTTTATTCCTCCAGAATCGTATTGTTTGCCTCTTTTGTTCTGAAGTTGTGGTTCTCCGTTTTCAGCCTCATTGCTGACGCGCAACGTGGTTAAGCGGCTCGTTTGTCGAGTGAGCTACTCAATCTATCACGCATCTACAGGCCCTGCTCGCATGTACGGTAAAACCTTGCCGTATAGGACAGTTCCCATATTTACTTCCTTCCTTTCCTTCCTGATTTTTCCGATATAATATCGGGCAAATGCCCGGTTACTCGGCGATTAAAGTGAATTCCACGCTTGCTTTGCTTATGAAAGCGAATGTTTCTGCCGTGTAAGCGCGGATTATAACGGCGGCCTTGTGCTCGCCTCTTGGCAATGGCTTTGACAGCGTGAAGTGTTCAATGCACATTGCTGGTGCAACCATGCCTGATTCAAACATGGGTTCCCCTGTGCCGTCAATGACAATCTCAAAGGTAAACCAGCAAGTATTCCCCTCCGGGTTTAGCAGCGCCATCGCAACGCCTGTTGTTTCAGCAGGGATTGCAACAGTGTCGTAGCCCGGCAATGCGAAATCCGGACCGCTTGCTGTTTCAATTCCCGTGAAAGGCTTGGCGTTGTCGTCTGGCAGCTGTAGCGCCGCAAGCGGCACCTGCTCATTTTCCAAAAACACGTATCTGCCGTTTGTCATGTCGGTTGTTGGAGGTTTTGCAACCACAACAATCAGCATCACTGCGCACATGCTGAGGATTATCCCTGCGGATTCCCAGCGCTTGCGCCTTCGTTTTCTGTCTGCTTTGATTTCATCTGAGCGGTGTAAGGCTCGCCTTGCGATTTCATTGCTGTCAAACATAGCATTCATCCTTTCATTGTTTAATCGTAAAATTGCTTTCAACATAATATTAGAGTCATGAAAACAAAAAAAGTCGCAGTTATTTTTAAAATATTTTTTAGCTTTTATTAGAACTTGCATAATCCAAAGCAAAGCGGGCGTATCACGTTAATGATACGCCCGCCTTCACTTTTGAATTCAGTTGAATTGTCGCTTTATTAAGGTTTTAAGGTTTTAGCGATTAACGGTTTTGTCAATCGGCAATGCGTCTACGACGCACTGTCACCTAAGAAATCCTCAAGATAGCGCATTAATATCGTGGCAAGTTCTGCACGCGTTGACGTGTCCTTGGGAGCTATTCTGTCGCCGGGGCGGCCGCTGACGATTTCTTCAGCTGCTGCCCATTGCATGGCTTCCATTGCCCAAGATGAAACGGTATTTTGGTCAACATACTTCGACATGTCCATTGAAATGCCTGCCTTCTGTCCGCCATCTCCTGAGTAGCGGTAAAGGATTGCCACTGCTTGTTCTCTGGTGATTGGATCGTTTAAGCCGAACATTCCGTTGCCATAGCCTAGTACGATGTTGTTCTGACTGGCCCATAAGATGGCGTCAGAGTACCACTGCCCGCTGTTCACGTCTGCAAACGGGATGTTGCCGCTCACTGACGGCTCGCCTTCCATGCGGTACAGCACTGTTACCATCATGGCGCGAGTCACAACATAACTCGGAGAGAACTCGCTCTCGCTTGTTCCGTTCATGATGCCTTTTCCAACAACATACTGTATGGCATCGTAGAACCAATCTGAATCGCTCACATCGCCAAAGAGTTTGGCAATGCTTTTTGCCAGCGGTGTGCTGGGCTCGTCTATGATGGTTGTTTCAGGCGCAGCCGCAGGTATCGAACCGCCACCGCCTCCCATAGCACCACCAGCAGTAACCTTGTCATTATCATCTGTGGTGTTGTTGTTGTTGCCATCTGTGGTGTTGTTGTTGTTGCCATCACCGTCTGTGGTGGTGTTGTTGCCATCGCCGTCTGTGTTGTCTATGTCTTCGCCATCCGTGATTTTGCCTTCAACTGTCACTTCACCATTGTTGACACCAAATCGTACACGCTCAAAGCCTATGTTGAAAATGTCCATTCCTTCGCCGTTGTAAGATACAGTGACGTCAGAGGTGCCTTTTGCCAGAACTTCGAAGCTCAGTGTTGCGATCTCCCCACTAGTCTGGATGTCCTTGCCTCCTAGGCCGTTTTCCCAGAAAAGGATGTAGGGTGACTTGATGTTGTTGCTGTGGATCTGCGTTCCAAGAGCACCGGCATCATTGACCTCCACGAGCTTGAGCACTGCGTCATCGTACTCGACAAACAGTCGCATAGTTACGATGCCAGGGTTGTTTTCGATGCTGATCGGCAGCTTGACTATTTCGCCAACTTTAGCTGATGCGTCACCTACGTTGATTGTAGGTTCGCCGTCAACCGCCTCATATGATGCATACGTATACATTGGTTGTGCAAAACTCGCTACAGCTACCCTAGCCCTAGAGCCAGGCATGTAGGGCAGGTTTTCATACCCAACCCATCCTGCTAGATGCCTTTGCAGGATAGCGAGGTCCTTCATCGTGATTTCGCCATCACCGTCAAGATCAGCAGCTTCCAGTACTATCTGGTCGTTATGACCTACCAAGTACTTCGCAAGCTTGGTCGCGTCCGCTGCGTCAACTGTTCCGTCACCGTTAACATCGCCATAGATGAAGGTGAGCATGGGGATAGCTTCTGTTTTGGTTTCACCGCACACCGTGCAGGTGAAAGTCATAACGCCGGGTGCTGTGTAAGTCGGTGCTGTCGTAACTGCGCCCTCGCCCCAAACGTGGTTGAGCGCCGTGCCTTCGTCAACGGCTTTGTAGCTGTCGCCGCAGTCGCAGGTGAACGTCGTGTAGCCGTCAACTTCGCAGGCCGGAGCCGTGTAGACGCCCTCGCCGTAGCTGTGGCCGTTCGCCGGGATGACTTCGGTGTAGCTGCCGCCGCAGAGCGAGCAGGTGTAGGTCATCTCGCCTTCGTCTTCGCAGGTGGCCGCAAGGGTCACTTCGCCGTCGTAGTTGTGCGCGAGGGCCGAGTCTTCGTCAACGGCTTTGTAGCTGTCGCCGCAGTCGCAGGTGAACGTCGTGTAGCCGTCAGCGCCGCACTCGGGAGCCGTGTAGACGCCCTCGCCGTAGCTGTGGCCGTTCGCCGGGATGACTTCGGTGTAAACGTCGCCGCAGAGCGAGCAGGTGTAGGTCATCTCGCCTTCGTCTTCGCAGGTGGCCGCAAGGGTCACTTCGCCGTCGTAGTTGTGCGCGAGGGCCGAGTCTTCGTCAACGGCTTTGTAGCTGTCGC
>Ga0082212_10010044_pt1 | contig 12161 bp, 8 predicted proteins | sample TergutNt197P3_FD_71548 | JGI IMG/M metagenome (GOLD analysis project Ga0082212, IMG submission 71548) | Neocapritermes taracua P3 segment gut microbial communities from Petit-Saut dam, French Guiana - Nt197 P3 | ecosystem: Host-associated > Arthropoda: Insects > Digestive system > Gut ... | reverse complement strand
GGGCACTATCACCCCCGGACCCCACTATCAAACTTTTTTCCTGACTGAGGGACCCGAGGGCAAAGCCGGCCCCCTCCCCTTTTTCCCCCCCGCCGCTACTGTTAACAAGTTTACTGACATGACCATGGCGCAGCAAATCAACGCCGCCCAGCATCAAGGCGCGCCCAGCCGTCCTACCACCACCTTCTCCAGGAATTCTGGCCAAGGCAACTATACGCCCACCACAGCCCAAATCAACTACTGCGATGACCGTGTGGTTGGCGTAAACCGCACTACCACCTCCTATGGTACCTATGGCTCTCTTATCAATGCTGTTGACCGGCCTGTTGACGGACGCTTGATGTACCTTAGCGATCCTTTAGAAGAAGATTTACTGCTTTCTGGCACCCCTGTCGTTCATCTCAACGCAGCCCCCACCAAAGGCACAGGCAACTTGACTGTCGCTTTGATGGAAATCGGCAGGCTGCCCCGCGCCGCTGTGCGTATCGAAGGCGTCAGCCTGAGCTCCTCCGGCGCTACCTCTGTTACGGTATTTCCTTCTGAAAACGGCGCCGGCTCCGAATCTGCCAGCTCCTATGGCAGGGCTACCTCCGGTGGCGGTACCACCGGTTATCCTTCCCGTGCCAGGGTCGGCACCAGTGTCGGCAATTTCAAATATGTCACATGGGGTCATACCGATATCCAGAATCCCAGCTATGACGGCAAAGCTTGGTTTGATGTTCCGGAACAGAACTATACCCCCAACTACTATTTCCAAACTACCTTAATTGAACCTGGCAAATACTATGATTATGTTGTAGAACTCAACCCCTATAACTATGTCTTCGAAGCCGGCACCCGTATCGGTGTTATGGTCTATGGCACCGATGTGATGGCCAGCCCGCAATTAGATGCCGCCAGTGTATGCGGCTTAGACGTGAAACTGGGCGATGGCACCTATATTGACCTGCCTTTGAAAATCAACGAACCCAGCGAACCCGTTACTGTCGAAGTTGAAAGCACACTGGTAGCGCCCAGCGACACGGTGGAAATCACCTACAGTGTTAAAGACAATGCATACGGCTTTGCCGCTTTCGATTTCGACCTGCCCTTCGACGACAGCATCTACACCCCGCTAACAGTTACCCCCGCCGGTTTATTGAGCGGCGAAACCGTCGCTTATGAGATAGTGGGCAGTTCCCTTAATGTCAACTATAGCGATATAGACAATGTGGTGGGCGAGGGCGCGCTCTTTACCGTGACCTATGAAGTGCTAAACGATGTTAACTATAACTTTGACGCGCCGCTTAATGTTAATGTAAACGCTTTCCAATATGGCTCCATCATCGATAAACTGGTCGATGTGGAGGTAATTGTTAAAGCCGGTGCTTTGATTCCCTATAGCTATCGGGTATATATGGAAGCCGCCGACACTATCTTAAGCCCCGAAGATACCTTTTACGTGGATGTACTGGTAGGCGGCGGGCTGAACTACACCCAGGTAGCTGCGGAAATAGCCTACGATACCTCGCTCTTTGACTATGTGGGCTATGAGTATCTGGATGGCTGGGTTGCGGCTGTTAGCGCAGTGGCGCCCAATAAAGTCTCCATACGCAGCATGCCCTCTTCCAACATGGTAGTAGGCGCGCCCAGCTGGCCGCCGGTTAAAGTAGCCACGCTCAAATTTAGCCCCAAAGACAACTATGAAGGGAATATAGCTACAGCCGAATTCGGCTTTGCCTCACTGTTTGTGGCTCCGGCAGGCACAGTAAAAGCCTATACCACAGCCCCCGGCAAACCGATAAATTTGACCTTGGACAAAAACCAACTGTCCAAAGAAGAGGCAGCCTTCTTGGATTTACTTGAATATGACTATGTAGACGATTTGGCCTATAGGCTGCAACATGAAGTCGGTAACCGCTACACCACCTCGCCTAGGAGCGCATTGGCTGTGGACTGGATAGTGGCCGAACTTGAAGCTTATGGCTATACACCGGAAGTGAAAACCTTCAACGCTACCGGCACTACCACCATGGACGGTATCATCTGGATCAACGGCAAGCATTATGTTTACTATGGCACAGGCACTGTCAGCAACAGCGTCTATAAATACAATAATGCCGCTGAACTAAAAATCAGCGGCGTGGAGGTTATACACTGGGCCAATCAAAGCACTGCCTTAACAGTGCCGGCAGGTGATTATGCCGGAAAAGCGGTATTCGTTACTTTAGACACCGTGGGGACCGCTGTAGCCGCTACCATGCCCAGCGCGACTAATGCCTACAATGTAGCGCTGGCCTTGCAGGATGCCGGCGCGGCAGCGGTAATGTTCCAAACTCCGCCCATGGCCGCCAGCGGCAATACCACTTATGGCAGGCTGGCCAACCAGGGCAGCGGCACAGCTATTACTATTCCCGTAGGAACAGTCCTCAATTATGAGACCGCCCCCATGCTCAGTTCCTGGGACAAAGACACCGAACTTGTTTTGAATATGCGTTTAGGCACGGTATGCAAAAACGTGATAGCCACCATACCTTCGGCCACGGGCAGCAAAAAGACGGTATATATCACCTCGCATCATGATACGACTACCAGCGGACCGGGAATCAATGACAACGGTTCCGGTGTGGTTATGTGCTTGGGCATGGCTAAAGCGTTGAAAAACGTCAAATTCGATTATAATGTAGTGTTCGTGATCTTTGACTCCGAAGAAACCGGCGGTATGCGCGGCGCGACCAATTTTGTCAATAGCATGACAGCGGAAGACAGAGCTAACTTTGAGGCGGATTATAACATGGATATGATAGCCACCAGCCAAGCCAATTGCCAATGGATGTTTATGAATATCTCCGACACCAGGCTGAATGGTATCTCTACCCCCGACGTAAACACCTCGCTGGCAGATAACCCGGTTGCTCTGGCGATAGCCAAGGAATATGACTTTTACAACAAAACCATGCGCGCGGCGGAAAAAATGAAATTTGCCGACCATGTATTGTTCGCTTATGATACCACCACAGACCATATCGTATTCTTCCGCGCCGGCATGACAAATTCGGTGGAATACGACTGGCGCTCCAACCGCCGGGGCAGCGGCTTTGAAACTTTATACCACAAAACCGGCGATACCTATGAAATGAATTGGAGTTTAGAGCGCTGCCAGATACAGGCGGACATCATCTCACTGGCTATCTTCTACTCAGCTAAAGGCCATGTATTACCGGGTACCGTAAGCGCGCCGGGTATAATAACACCACCGGTTCTCTCACCCGTATGGCAACCTGCCCTGATAACTGAAGTATGGGAAGTTGAAGAAGACTTTGAGGTTTTGGCGGAAGATGTTGTAGATATTTTCGGGGAAGCTATTGGAGAAAAAATAGTGATAATTGAGTAAAGATAGCCTCACACAAGGGAAAAGCCCTCTTACGAGGGCTTTTCCCTTGTGTGAATCAAGGAGGGCAATATGGTGGCGCAAGAAAAAACCAATGTTATGCGAATGCTGCAGAGTGCTGGCGTGGATTTTGTAGCGCATAGCTATGAAATTGACGACGGTAAAATTGATGGTATCTCGGTAGCGCAAAAGATTGGCTTTAGCGAGGAAATGGTATTTAAAACGCTGCTTACACTTGCTTTGGCTGGAGAAGTTTGCGTCTTTGTTTTACCGGTAGCCTGCGAACTGGATCTTAAGAAAGCAGCCCGGGCAGCCGGGGTAAAGAGCATTGAGATGGCGCCGGTTAAGGATATGCTCAAAATAAGCGGTTACATTAAAGGCGGTTGTTCGCCGCTGGGTATGAAACGCTTATACCGTACCTTTATTGACGAAAACGCCATTTTGTTGAATACTATGGTGGTAAGCGCAGGTAAAGTAGGCGCGCAGATAGAACTGGCGCCGGAAGATTTGTTAAAGCTGGTGCAGGGTCAATATGCGGATTTATGTAAATAGAGTCTCCCATATATGAAATAGCAAATTTTTTAGCTGGGATAAGAGGAAAATCGCATTAAAAGCAGAAGATTATATAGTTAGGCTGTAAAAAGCGCTAGTGTATAGCTTTTCAACACACTGTATTGCCCCGTTATCAACTCCAAATTGCCAGATCCGTAAGCAGGTTTTTCATTTGGCATCATGCGGGAAAAGCCCGCTTTGGGAGGAATATACAATGGTTCAGCGTGATCGAAAAAAACATAGGCCCAATGGCAGCGCTAATAATGCCAGGGGGCGGGCAGAAAAACAATATGCCCCCTTGCCCGCTAGGGAAGAGAAACACTATGCCCCTTTGCCCCCCAGGGAAGAAAAGCATTATGCCCCCTTGCCCGCTAGGGAAGAGAAACACTATGCTCCTTTACCCCCCAGGGAAGAGAAGCATTATGCCCCTTTGCCCGTTAGGGAAGAGAAACACTATGCCCCTTTACCCCCCAGGGAAGAGAAGCATTATGCCCCTTTGCCTCCCAGGGAAGAAAAGCATTATGCCCCTTTACCTCCCAGGGAAGAAAAGCAATATACACCTTTACCTCCCAGGGAAGAAAAGCAATATACACCTTTACCTCCCAGGGAAGAAAAGCAATATACACCTTTACCTCCCAGGGAAGAAAAGCATTATGCACCTTTACCCCCCAGAGAAGAAAAACAATATACACCTTTACCCCCCAGAGAAGAAAAACAATATACACCTTTACCCGCTAACTCATTTCGTGGGGTAGCACAGCCTGAAGTGGATGCTTTTAGCGAAGATAGTTCTGCCTGGCGTTATGCCGAGGTTGATAAGCCTATAGATGAACCCAATGCCCTTGTACCTATTGATTTAAACCCTTTTTATGCAGCTTTAGCTGATATGCGTGAACGTATCAGAGAAGCGGAAGAAAGTCTCAGCCACTCACGCCTAGCTCAAGAAACTTTACGCCAAGAGATGGACAGCGCGGCTCAAATGGCCAAGGACGCGGAAGAGGAATTAGCCCGTGCTGCGCAAAAAGCTGCCTTTTTAAAGCATGAGGCGGAACAAATAAACACGGAAGGTCAATCATTGCGCAGCCAATTGAACTTAGAGGAACAGCGTTGGCAACAAGTATTAGATGAAGAGCAACAACTATTAGCAGAAACAGAACAGAAACTGCGTATAGCAGAGGAAGAAAGTCAGCGCATCTATCACGCCAAAGAAGTCGCGGCACGCATGAATGAACGTGAGTTGTGGCGTTTGGGCAGTTCCAAACAGGGATTATGGCTGCAAAGGCGTAAAGTGCAGGGCAATTCCCTATCTATGACCCGAGATAAAGAAGGTAATTGGCATGTGCCTAAGGTTGTGACAAGCCCCGGTGTCACTTATGCGCAAAATGTTCTAAAAAGAGAACAAAAAAATAAACATAATACAACTGACAATACTGCCGCACAAAGGGTTAAGCATCTGGATATGCTGGCAGAATCCGCTCAAGCATTGGCAGGACGTAAATCCGGTAACATGGAGTCAGAATTATTGACACAGCTCGCCGAACATGAAGCACAACGTCATCTAGCCGCGCAAACAGAACTATTAGCCACTCACGCAGTGACACAAAAAGAAACCGCGACGCAACCCCTCTACGAAGCGCCGTTTGCTGTATCTGCCCATCAGTCCCACAATGAAATAGAGATTTTGCCCTATCAGCAAGCGCCGGTTTTAGCAAATGCCGGATCTGTTAATTTAGAATTAGTGCAGGCTTTGCACTGCCAAGAGGATGCGGCAGTCCCCGCCTACCTAAAAGAAGAAGACCAGCATCGGACAATACCAGAGTATAACCTGATACCTAAAAATAACCAGACAAAAGATAAAGAAGAAAGCCCGCCGCCTACTACGGCACAACCTTATACCCTGCTTAATGTATATACTCCAAACCTAAACACAGATACTGTTGAAAAAATCCCTTCTCAAGCAGAGCCAAAGCCACAACCACAGATACAGCCGGAGCCAAAACCAAGCCTCATGAGTCCCCCGGCTTACCGGGCAGCGGCATTCACGGAAACCAAAGGCAATATACCGGCGCACACAGAAACACCCTATACCTTATTGCATGTTTATACACCTGAACACAATATTAATATGGAGCAAGGAGTTTTAACTCAGCCGGCTGTACCGCAAACACCGCCCCCTATTAATTCGCCGCAAAATCAAAGCCCAGCCCCTGCTTATAAACAGCCAACCCAAGCCATACCCCCACTTAATCCACTTCAAAGCCAAAGCCCTGCCCCTGCTTATAAACAGCCAACCCAAGATATACCCCCACTTAATCCACTTCAAAGCCAAAGCCCTGCTTCTGTTTATAAACAGCCAAACCAGACCATACTCCCACCTAATACGCTACAAAACCAGAGTCCAGCCACTGCTTATAAGCAGCCAAACCAGACCATACCCCCCCTTAATACGCTACAAAACCAGAGCCCAGCCACTGCTTATAAGCAGCCAAACCAGGCCATACCCCTCCCTAATACGCCACAAAACCAGAGCCCAGCCAATTCTTATAAAACCCCAACCCCTATTAACAAGCAACCCATCTTAACGACTCCGCCTATTAATAAGCCACCGGATTTTACTGCGGCTCATCTTAACAAGCCGCCAAACTATGCCTCAGCCACTGTTAATAAGCCACAGGATCCAACACCCTCCCCTGTTCAGGCGCCAGAAGAAAAGACTAACACAAAAATGGCAATACCACCCCCCCAGCCTATGCCGTCTTATGCTACCCCGGCTGACAATGAATTATTACAAGCCATGCGCCCCAAAAAAACGCCAGGTCAAGCAGCACCTTCTACCGACGACCCACTACATTTCCTGGCTATGCAAGCCGCCATGGAAACATCGGCTGCAGGCTCTGCTGATAATATGGATTTTGATGATAACTTCTATGCCGACAGCCAAGAACAATTAGCCGCTGTTAGCGAAAGATTGCAGGCAGAGCAATTGCAGGCCAAACAGGCTAGTGCACAAAAAAATAATGATGGCATGCAGCAACTGAGCCGTCAAGCTAATATGCTGGCGCAACAATATTTAGCGCGCAGTGAAACAACCGAAGATACCACTGGCGGCGCTGCCATAAGGAGAAAAGTAATAGAAGAAACCGGCGGCCAAGACCATCTGCTAAAAGAAAAGCAGATAGCGGAACGTGCCATAGCCGCTGCCATGGCAGCGGCGAGGAAAGCTGCCCAAAGCGCCATGGCTCTTTCCGGCCAGAACCGGCAATCTGGCAATTCGGCGGAGCAAATAATCGCCACCGCGCTTTCCAAAGCCTCCGAACCAGGATAATATTTAACAATTATGAACAATTATGGATAATTATGGATAATTATGGAGGTTTTCGCTATGCGAAAACAATCCACATTGTAGGGGCGCACTGCGTGCGCCCGCAGTTTAGAGTTATGCGCCCGCAAAACAATAATATAAATTCAACGTAATACCAGCGGCAATGGTTGATTGTTTTGCCGGCTTTGCCAATCAAAGCGCAGTAGGTTCAAATACAGTTCATAGTTTATAGGCAATAGTAGTTTGGCCAACACTTCTGCTTTGGCAATGAGCGAGAGACCGCCGGGGCCATATTCTTGCATTGCCTTCGCTAATGCTCCATAGAGATTAAGCGCGCCATCCGGCCAGAGCTTGGCCGCTTTTTGTAAGGTTTGGCTAAAGCAGCCGCTGTTATAGAAGGCATTGAGAGCTTTGGCAATTTTACCCAGAGCCAGCAATTCCCCACCTTCCATGGTGGGGGTTTTTAGTATTTGATAGGGCGGGTAGGCACTGTAAAGCAAGCCGCGCTCAGCGGCTTCAAAGCTTAAGGGGGTGCCTGGCAAGATTTTTAAAAAGCCCAGCTGTAAGTAATGAGGGGCTAAGGCATGCAGCTCGGCAAAGGCGGCGGCAAATGTGGCTGGGGTCTCCTCAGGCAAACCGGCAATTAAGTCAAGATGTATTTGCACATTGTCTTTTTCAAGCAAGTTTTTCAGGGTTTGTTTGGCTTGTAGCCAGTCGCCTTGACGCCGGATAGCGGCTAAGGATGGCTTATGCAGGCTTTGCACCCCTGCTTCCAAGCGGATATAGCCGGGTGGGGCTTTAGCCCATAAATCCAGCAATTCCTGGGGCAGGTTATAGGGAGAGATTTCAAAATGCCAGCTTAAGCCGGGCTGATAAAGATCCAGCACCGCCTGGGTAATGGCTAGCGCGCGAGGGGGGTTAATATTAAAGGTGCGATCCACAAATTTTATTTGCCCGCCTGTTTGCGCCAGTTTTGGTAATTCCCGCAGCACTTTATCCAGTGGCCTTTCGCGCAATTTGCTGTGGGCGGAAGCGCAAAATGAACATTTATAGGGACAGCCGCGGCTGCTTTCATAATAGATTATATGACGCCCACTCTTAATGTCCGCCAAATCTTGTGCGCTGTACGGGAAAGGCAATAAAGCAAAATCAGGAAATGGCGCCTCAGTGGAGGAGCATTTGTGCCCTCGCCATAACATGCCCGGTAAGGGTGGCTTCTTTTTGCCTTGCTGCAATTGTTTTAGTAGATTAGGCCAAAGCAATTCGCCTTCGCCCAGCACTACCCCAGCAAGGTTAGGGCAGCGCTTCAACAGTTCTTTAGGGCGGGCTGTAGCTTCCGGTCCGCCTAGTAAAAGCATGGTTTGAGGCAATAATGTGCCTAAATCAGACAGTAAACGTTCTAAAAAGGCAATATTCCAAATATAAGCAGAAAAGGCCGCGATATCCGGCCTTTCCTCATATAGTTCGCTAAGCATCATATCATAAGGGAAATTCACTGAATATTGACGTGTTACAAAGTGGGGCGGCTGCTCCATACTTTCCACCGCGCGCTTTAGGCTAAAGAGGGCGGGGTTGGAGTGGATGTAAGAGCTATTTATGGCGCATAGTACAACTTTCATGGCTTTTCTACCATATTCCATACCGCCTGTTTCAATTGCTGTAGCGCTTCTTTATCTGGGATGTAACGGATACGCTGAGCTGGGCAGGGTTGTTCCCAGCCCAGAGAATCCATAATTTCGCTTATATGCTGTGGGCTTTGGCCACTCCAGCCATATGAGCCAAAAGCCAGACCTATACGGCCTTTAGGCGCCAGTCCTTTCATATATGTGAGGAAACCCGCTACCGAGGGCAGCATATTATTGTTGATGGTAGAAGAACCAATAGCTATGTATTTAGCTGTAAGCAAGGCGGCCATTACATCGGACATATGATTGGCTTGCAAATTCATTTGCGCCACTTCTAAATCTTGATCCATAAAAGCTTGAGTAATAGTTTCAGCCATTGTCTGGGTGGAATGCCACATGGTGTCATAAACCACCACCGCTTTATTCTCCAACTGCTGCGAACCCCACTTGGCATATTCGGTTAAAATTTCCTTAGTTAGGCTGCGCCAAATTATACCGTGGGAAGGCGCTAATATTTGGGGCTTAAGGGGCGCTAGGGTATCTAAGGCTTTTAAGGTTTGTGAGCCAAAGGGCAGAACAATATTGGCATAGTATTTGGCAGCCTCATAAAAGAGTTTTTGCGCCGCGCTTTCATCATCAAAACGCGCCGAAGAAGCATAATGCTGGCCAAAGGCATCGGATGAAAACAGTATGCCTTCTTCCGGCATAAAAGCCACCGTATTATCCGGCCAGTGCAGCATGGGTGTTTGCACAAAATGCAGGCTAGTGCGGCCTAAATTTATTATGTCGCCGGTTTTGACGGTTTGCGCTTCAAGTGACCCAAAATGCGCTATTAATCCACTAAGCCCTGCCGGCGCGGAGGTTATGAGGGTAGCGTTAGGGCAGGCTTTAAGCACCTGGGGTAATGATCCGCTGTGATCCATCTCCACATGCAGGGAAATCACATAGTCTACTTTATCCAGGGATACGATATCTGCTACATTTTCCAGCAGTGTTTTGGCAAAAGGTGCTTTAACGGTATCTATAAGGGCTATCTTTTCGTCCACCACCAGGTAAGCATTGTAGCTGGAGCCACGCTGGGTGATATAACCGTGGAAATAGCGCAAATCCCAATCCACGCTGCCTACCCAATAAACACCTGGGGCTAGTTGCGGCGTCGGCATGCCTATTCCTCCTCAAAGTCGTCTTTACCTACACCGCATACCGGGCAAACCCAGTCTTCCGGCAATGCCGTAAAAGGCGTATTGCCATTTTCTTTTGCGTCATACACATACCCGCAAATAGAACAAACATGATTAGCCATAATAAAACCTCCTTAATAATTGTTCTTAATTTATTTATAAAGTAAGTCAAAAAGACTGTACCCTATAAAACCTGCAAAAATTCCCTTTTGGCTTCTTCTTTTGCTGTTTGGGCAGCAATGGCTTTAGTGAGGTTTGAGGCTTGTTTTATATCTCCAATCAGGGTAGCTCCCACAAGTTTATCTTGTTCGTCAAAAAATAGTTTGGTAAAACATCCGGATACACTATTTTTCTTAACCAGGCTAATAGCTGTTTGCTCCCCGGCAGACCAGATGGTGCTGCCCATGGCTTTCATCACATAGGGTGGCGTTTTCGGTATATAGGCGGTTTGCTCCCCGGCGGCATTTTTGCCGGCAACCACACCTTGAGCCTGGGAAACTGTCCATAAACCGGCGGTACTTCCCATAAATTCGGCGCAGTCGCCGCAGGCATAAACATCGGGCTGGCTGGTGCGCATAAACTCATCGACCACCATGGCTCTGTTTAAGGCCAAGCCAAGGGATTTAGCCAGCTTTATCTCAGAGACAATGCCGGCGGCGAATATTACACAAGCAGCCTCAAAGGCTCGCCCGTCGCTTAGCAGCAAGGTAGTACCGTCATAGTTTTCCGATTGCCCGGCGAGCGCCACGCGTACACCGGCTTTTTCCACAATGCCTAAAAAGAACTGCGCTGCTTCTTGATCTAATTGACGTTTTAACAACCAACTGCCGCGTTCAATAATAATAACAGGGCGTCCGGCTTTACAAAGATGCCAAGCTGCTTCCAAGCCTAGCAAGCCCCCGCCTACCAGCGCTACCGGGCCGGGCAGGTTCTGCACTAGCTGGATGTCGGCAAAGAAACGCAAAGCCAGCGAATTCTTCTCGCCGCCCCCCGGCAGTTCCGGTTTATTCCCCTTGGCGCCTGTAGCCAGCACCAGTTTATCATAGAACAGGAAACTGCCGTCAGCAAAGCGGATCTTTCTATCTTCGGCATTAATAGAGCTGGCTTTTTCATTGATCAGCTCAATACTATTGTCCGCAAACCATTGCTTAGGGCGCACGGTAAGCTTTTCCGGATCGAGCCCGGAGAAAAGCTCACAAATACGTGGCCGGTAATAAGGCAAAAGCTTCTCAGCGTTTACCAGATGGATAGTGGCTTGGCTATCGGCTTCACGCGCTGCCTGCGCAGCGGACAATCCGGCAATACCACCTCCAACGATGATAATATTCTTCATATCCTTAACCTCCGTTTTCCATAACGGCATGTATTTTTATATATCATATGTGAAAAACATATCATTTGTCAAGTTTTATTATTAAATTTTCTTTAGGGCTTATGGGGGCAGGCTTTTCTGCTTTATTTTAATATGCGCTGATTGTATTGACGGCACGGCAGGTGAATATATTAAATTTATCGAATTAATAAATTATTACCATTAAAAAAGGGAGGAAAAACAAGATGGGGTTAATCGATAATGTGCAAAGCGAAATTTTGCAAAGAATGGAAGCACGCATTGTATTGAAAGAGCCAATAGAGTTGGATGAGTTGAATGCTTTGATGCTAGAACGCTGGGATAAACAAAAATACGGTGGATTTAAGCTAAAAAAACTCTTTTCTATAAAATGGATAGATTTTGATGATTATTATATGATGCATTATAGCATACAAATATCAAACCCTACCACGCAGGAACGCGATGAGAATAACCTTAAAAATAATGTCGTGCATATATCAATGAAGCAAGCTCAAAAGGGTTATGGGTCACTAAAAAAAGAACAAAAGGAGCAAATTGACGCTGTTGTTAGCGGAAAGAATTTTCTTGATCGTGAGAAGCTGCGGCAATTTGAGCTGGAGCATCTTAAATTACTAAGCGAAGCGATGCGGGAATTGCTAAACGGCAATGGAGATTTGCGCCAATGGAGTATATGACTGCCGAGCAGGCTGCAAAAGCGGCTAGAGGGCTGACTTTTGAGAAGGAGAAGATACCGAGGATGATAGTTGATGAGTAAAAT
>Ga0082212_10010043_pt1 | contig 12161 bp, 10 predicted proteins | sample TergutNt197P3_FD_71548 | JGI IMG/M metagenome (GOLD analysis project Ga0082212, IMG submission 71548) | Neocapritermes taracua P3 segment gut microbial communities from Petit-Saut dam, French Guiana - Nt197 P3 | ecosystem: Host-associated > Arthropoda: Insects > Digestive system > Gut ... | reverse complement strand
TGCAGGTTAATCTACTGACAGAGGGGGGTTCCTCAAGGGGGGACGGGTCCCCCCTTGAAAGGCCGGACAGGCCGTGGCAGCGAAATGCCGCGAAGAATTGAGCGACCGGGTCCGAAGGACGGGGGCCCCCTTGAACGGCCGCGCAGGCCGTAGTCTGGAGGGAAAAACTCGCGGAAATGCTTGCATTTGCATGAAAGGCCGACAGGCAGCAGAAGAGAGGTATCGGAGAGGACACTCCTCCCTGAAGGGAGTAACCCCTCGTCGATTAACCTTAGTGAATTGAAACTTCAGACTTATATAAAGCTTCTGCCTCTTCATCATACAACATCGGGAGGGAGATATGACGGAGCACATCCATCTGATCACGCACAATGAAGACGGATTAACCGTGAAGAGTATTGCGCGAAACGTGATGCGCGTATCCGCCACACGGTTTTCGCACATGAAATTCAACGGCGGCGTGCTGCTGGACGGCGCGGCCGCTTACGCGAACGATATCGTCCGCGAAGGCCGGACACTGACGCTGATCGAGCGGGAAACGCCCGCTTATATACCCGCGCCTTATGAACGCGACGTGCCTGTCGTATACGAAGATGAGCAGATATACATCATTGATAAACCCGCGCCCATGGCATGCCAATCCGGCTCGCAGCGGCTTACGGACAGCCTGGAAAACGCCATGGCCTATCGTTATGCTTCCATACCGGGGTTTATCTTCAGGCCCGTCAACCGCCTGGACAAGGGAACCTGCGGCTTGATGGCAGCCGCCAAATCGGGCCTGGCGCACGCGCTGCTGCAGCGGCAGCTGCATACCGGGGCTTTCAGACGCGCGTACCTGGCCGTGACGGACGGCATCCCGGAAAACCGGCAAGGCGAGATCCGCCTGCCGATCGCGCGCGCGCCGGACAGCACCGTCAAACGCGCCGTCGCGGCGAACGGCAAGGCGGCGGTGACCCGGTACCGGGTTTTATACCATAACGGTGCGCTGGCGCTTATCTGCCTGGAGCTGGAAACAGGAAGGACGCATCAGATCCGCGTGCACTTAAGCGCGCTGGGCTGCCCGGTGACGGGGGATTATCTGTACGGCAAAGAGCACGCCGCGCTTCCGGGGCGTTTCGCGTTGCATTCCGCGTTTATTCAGCTCGTTCATCCCATGACGGGCCAAACCGTCACGGTACGCTCCGCGCTGCCTAAAGAGCTGGCGGCGTTGTTTTAGCGTCGCGTCAGCCGATCGCGTACAGGAATTCGCACCGCTTTTTCCCGTTAGAGCTGGAGGAGGAGGATACAATCTTCATCAGCCGCAGCTTAACGCCCAAGGACTTTTGATAGTTGCTCCTGATATGGCCGCCGCAGCAGCCGCAGAATGTGAGCGGAACTTCATAAGCCTCCGGCAGCTTGCGTATGAACCCGCAGGGGCAGTTCCTGCCTCTCATATCCTCCGCGCCCCAGAACACGGAAAGCGTGCCGTCCGCATTCAAACGGCAGGGTGCTTTATGCGGCATGCCTTCCGTATCGCATAACAATCGCACCTTTTCTGCCAACGTCTTCCCTTCATTTGCCTTCGCGAAGGCCAAATGGGCTTTCGCCCCCGTGCCCGTCTTGCAGCAGCCTTGCTCCTGCATGACGGCCAAGCGCTGCTCCTCGGTCAACAGCTTATCCATCCTCTTAACGAACGCCATGATGTCTTCCGGATGGTTAGTCTCGGGGATATCGAGTTGAGACAGGATATCCTCCGGGATGCCCTGTTTACGCATGACTTCCGGAATATGCTTGCACAGGTTCGGCATGATCCGTCACTTCCTTTTTATCATTCATCCGTCGCCCCGGTGGTCCGCGCGCTCATTTCCTTCAGAATCGGGCGTATGATCCATACCGACAGGATAAACGCCAGGACATCCGCAGCAGGCTGGGTAAGCATCACGCCTTCCAACCCCAAAAGCGGCGGCAGCGCTAAAATCAGCGGAAAAAAGAAAATACCCTGCCGTGCGGCCGCCAACACGGAAGCCCGGGCGGACCGGCCGATGGTTTGCGTCATCATCGCCGCGAGCGTGGTGAAACCCAGCAGCGGGTAAGGAATCAGTTGATACCGCAGCGCTTGCGCGCCTATCCGAATCACTTCCGCGTCGTCCCTGCGAAACAACGACACAATAGGGCCTGAAAAAATAAAGCATGCCGCGCAGACCGCGAGCAGCACGCCCGTCGCGGCGGTCACGGAGAAGCGGAACGCCCGCTTGACGCGCGGATAGAGCGCCGCGCCGTAATTAAAGCCGCAAACAGGCTGAAAACCCTGGCCGAAACCGAGCATGGACGCAAATAACAAACCCGTAATGCGCATCACGATGGAAAACGCGGCGATCGCTTCATCTCCCGAGAGCTTCGCCGCGTGGTTAAGCGCGATCACCGCCAACGCCTGCAAGCCCTGCCGCCAGAGCGACGGCATGCCGCCGCGAACAATCTCCCTGTATTGCCGGCGAACCGGCTTAAACTTCAAGGGATTCACGCGCATGCTTCCGCCCTGCGTCGTGCCCCACACCAGCAGTATAAAGCCCACCACCTGGCTGACAGCCGTCGCCAGCGCCGCGCCGCTTACGCCCATATCGAGCGTAAAGATAAACAGCGGATCCAGCGCAATGTTCAGGATCGCGCCCGTACACAGGGCAATCATGCCGAAGAAAGCGTTGCCCTGGTAACGCAGCTGGTTATTCAACGTAAAGGAAGCCGTCATAAAAGGGGCGGCCGCCAGAATATAGGCCGCGTACTGTTCCGCGTAAGGGGCGATGGTTTCCGTCGCGCCCATCACGCGCACCATCGGGTGAAGCAGCGTAAACCCCAGGACCGTCACTAAAGCGCCTGCCAGAAGGGAGGACACGAAACCGGTGGTGGCCATGCTGCCCGCCGCGTCCGTATCCTGCGCGCCCAGCCTGCGGGACATAAAATTTCCGGAACCGTGGCCGAAAAGGAAGCCCAGGGCCTGGATGATGGACATCAGCGAGAAAATAACGCCGACAGCCGCCGTCTGCCGTGTGCCCAGCTGCCCGACAAAATACGTGTCGGCCATGTTATAAAGCGCGGAAATCAGCATGATGGCAATGGTGGGGATTGCCATTCTGCACACCAGCCGTTCGACAGGGGCCTCGGTCATACGGATATATTTTTCGTCAAGTTCCTTGTCATTCGTCACGATTTCAAACGCTCTCCTCAAAATGCGACCCGTACGAATTAGTTTAACACTCGGCGAAAATGTCGCCATATATAAACACAAGTCGCCAAAAGGCAAAAAATATGGCAAACTACAGGCATGAATTTATAATAATTTTGGAAGGAGAAACCACATGACGCTGCTGATTAAAGGCGCTGATTTATACTGTCCGGAGCATATTGGGGTCAACGACGTTCTCTGCCTGAACGGAAAGGTCGCCGAAATAGCTCCATCGATAGATGCGGCGAGCGCCCGAAAGATTTTTCCGGGCATCGAGGTTTATGACGCTGAAGGCCTGTTTTGCATGCCAGGCATTGTCGACTCACACGTGCACTTCAACGGGGCGGGGGGTGAAGGCTGCCCGCAATTCAGGACTCCGCCCACACAGTTGTCCGAACTTACGAAAGCAGGCATAACCACTGTCGTGGGTTTGTTGGGTACGGATGGCATCACGCGCTCTCTAGACGACCTTTATATGAAAGCGCGCGGTCTGCAAAACGAGGGAATATCAACCTGGATATGGACCGGAGCCTATCAGATACCCTCTCCAACCATAACCGGGAACGTTTCACGAGATATCGCAATGATCGATAAAGTCGTCGGACTTAAAGTCGCATTTTCTGACCATCGTTCGTCGCACGTAAGCGAAGGGGCTTTTATTGAAGCCATAGCCGGCTCAAGAATCGGGGGAATCGTCGGAGGCAAGAGCGGCAAAGTCATGATACATATGGGTAATCCGGCTGACGGGCTGTCGAAGCTCAGGGAAATATTATCCCGTACGGAAATACCGCTTTCACAAGTGATACCTACTCATTTAAATCGTAATGAAGCCCTTTTTGAGGAATCCATAATTCATGGAAAAGCAGGGGGGAATATAGATATAACCGCGGGCGTATCCGAGAAATACCATTTTGGAGGAACCGTGAAACCTTCAAGCGCGGTATCCCGCCTCATCTCGTCCGGGGTTCCGATTGAACTCATCTCGATGAGTTCCGACGGGAATGGCTCGATGGCGGTACCTCAGGCGGACGGTACTTTCAAAATGCTGGTGTCCCCCGTACAAGCCATGTACGAAGAATTTACAGACATGTTGAAGGAAGGCGTACCTTGTTCCGACGCAATCAGGGTCGTGTCCGGCAATCCCGCCAAATCTCTGGGGCTTTTATCTAAGGGGAGAGTAGCGAGCGGGGCGGACGCTGACCTTTTACTTATTTCAAAGGAAGATTTTTCGCTCTCAGCAGTTTGGGCTTTAGGGAAAAAAATGGTCGAAAACGACGTGGCCATTGTAAAAGGGGTTTTTGAGGACTGAATAGAATCGAACGGACCTGGAATTTATCAATGATTAGCCGCTTCTATTAAGAACTCCTTGAATTTACGTCGAGCTATGCTTTATACTATTCTTTACATGTAAATATTTTTAAGGAGGTATGATCTATGAAGGTAAGTAACAAGCTAATGGGTTTACTTCTGGTGCTGTGTTTTGCTGTTTTTTGTGTTGTTCCGGCGCAGGCCGCCCCGGCTCCGTACCACATCGGTATTGTCACCGGCACGGTGGCCCAGGGAGAGGATGAACTGCGCGGCGCCGAGGCGATGATCGCGAAGCACGGCGACGTCAAAGACGGCGGTATGATTCAGCATGTGACGTACCCCGACAATTTCTCCAATGAACAGGAAACCACCATCTCTCAGATCGTTTCTCTGGCCACGGATCCGCTGATGAAGGCGATCGTCATGAACCAAGCCGTTCCCGGAGCGACCGAAGGCTTCCGCCGTGTTCGCGAAATGCGGCCTGACATCCTTCTGTTCGCCGCCGTGCCCCAGGAAGACCTTTTGGTTATCTGCAGCATCGCCGACCTCGCCATGCGCAACGACTTCGTTTCCGCGGGATACCGGGTGATCTGGGCAGCCAAGCAGTTGGGCGCCAAGACCTTTGTGCATATCTCCTTCCCCAGGCACATGAGCGTGGAAACCCTCACCCGCCGCCGCATGATTTTCGAAGAAGCCTGCAAGGACCTTGGCGTAGAATGGGTGTTTGAAACCGCGCCAGATCCCATGAGCGATGTTGGTATTGTGGGCGCGCAGCAGTTCATGCTGGAAAACGTTCCCAAGTGGGTGGAGAAGTACGGAAAGGACGCCTCTTTCTATTGCACCAACGACGCCCATACCGAGCCCCTGATCCGCCAGGTCGTGGAATACGGCGGGACTTTTGTAGAGGCGAGTCTGCCGTCGCCGTTGCTTGGTTTCCCGGGCGCTCTCGGACTCGACCTCTCGAACGAGAAAGGCAACTTCCCCGCCATCATGAAAAAAATCGAGGATGACCTCGCCCGTAGGAATGCCAGCGGACGCCTCGGCACCTGGTCCTATTCTTTTACATACTATTGTACGGTCGGCCTGGTGGAGCACGCCATCAACGTCATCGAGGGCAAGTCCAAAGCGGCGAACTTGCAGGATATTCTCAAGGTCTTCGCTGAACAGACGCCCGGCGCGAAGTGGGGAGGGTCGTCTTACGTCGACGGCACTACCGGCGAAAAACTCGACAACTTCTTCCTGCTTCTTCAGGACACTTATATTTTCGGCAGAGGCTATCTCGGTTCCGCCGAAATTGACGTACCTGAGAAATATCTCAAGATTTCTTCCGGCTTGAACTAGGAGCACAGACGCGCCCCGGGAAGAGAGATTATCTCTGCCCGGGGCCTACGTTTTCGTAGGAATCGGCATTATGGAAGAAGCAAGGGTAATTCTGAGCCTGCGCGGCATCGGTAAACATTTTTATGGCAACCGGGTGTTGTCCGATGTTTCTTTTGACGTGCCTGCGGGCCAAATAGTGGGGCTTGTGGGAGAGAACGGCGCCGGCAAAACCACGCTCATGAAAATTCTCTTCTCCATGCCTGAAATACACGAAACCGGCGGCTACGAGGGCAGCATCTTATGGGACGGCAAAGAAGCCCGATTTAAAAGCCCTTTTGACGCGCTCGATGCCGGTATAGGCATGGTACATCAGGAATTTTCGCTTATCCCAGGCTTCACGACGGCGGAAAACATTCTTCTTAACCGTGAATCGTTGCATGCGTCCGTGCTGACCGATATTTTCAGCTCGCGTATCGGTATGCTCGACCGTGAAGCGATGACGGACCTTTCGAAGAAGGCGATCGACAAGCTCGGAGTGGCGCTCGATCCCGCCATGCTTGTTAAAGAAATGCCCGTTGGACACAAACAATTTACGGAAATCGCCCGTGAACTCTGTCGTGACAACGTCAAGCTCATCGTTCTCGACGAGCCCACCGCCGTATTGACCGAGAGCGAGGCGGAGGTGTTGCTCTCGTCTCTGCGGCTGCTGGCTGCCGAGGGAATTGCCATCATTTTTATCTCCCACCGGCTCCGCGAGGTCGTGGAGCTTTGCGACCATATCGTTGTACTACGGGATGGCGAAAAAGTTGTGGAGGTCCCGGCCAAGGGCTGCTCGGTCAAAACTATCGCCGCGCACATGGTTGGGCGCTCGGTGGAGACCCAGAAGCGAACCGATGCCGTCGAAATTTGTGAAGACGATGGCAGAGAAGAACCACCGGCGTTGTCGGTGGAACGGCTGTGGGTGGATATGCCAGGAGAAACCGTGCGAAATGTCACTTTTTCTGTGAAAAAAGGCGAAATTTTCGGCATTGGAGGGCTGGCTGGACAGGGTAAGCTCGGTATTCCAAACGGCATAATGGGTTTGTCGCCGGCAGGCGGCAGGGTCTCGTTGCACGGGAAGCCATTACCGTTGGGTTCGCCATCGGCAGTATTGGGGATGGGTCTGGCCTTTGTTTCCGAAGATCGCCGCGGCGTCGGCTTGTTGCTTGACGAGGGAATCGACTGGAATATCGCATTTTCCGCTATGCAGGTGCGTAATAAATTTTTGAAGCCGATCTTTGGAGGACTTTTCCAATGGCGTTCGGACCAGGAAATGTTCAAACTGGCAAACGAGTACATCCGCCTGCTTGACATCAAATGCACCGGTCCCCATCAGCGCGTGGGCAACCTGTCCGGCGGCAACCAGCAAAAAATCTGCCTCGCCAAAGCCTTTGCCCTGCAGCCTGACGTTCTTTTCGTTTCCGAACCAACCCGCGGCATCGACATCGGCGCCAAGGCCATTGTGTTGGAGACCCTTAAAAAATACAACAGTGAATATGGCACCACCATTATTATGGTTTCCAGCGAATTGGAAGAACTGCGTTCCATCTGTCAGCGCATCGCCATTATCTATGAGGGTCGCATTGAAGGAATTCTGCCCTATACGGCGCTTCTGGAGGAGTTTGGCGTTCTAATGGCGGGCGCCAGGGATGATAATCGTAGCAACATGCAGGAGAAGTGAGCACTAATGGAGCCAATTAAACGCTTTATCGCCGACTTTGGTTTACCACGGTTCATCATCGCCGTGTATCTGCTGGTGCTTTTTCTGATGGCGCCGATGGTGGACGTCAGTTTGCCGGGCGCTCTTTCCGATACGTTCATCCGAATCGGCATGAACGGGATCATGGTCCTGGCGCTTGTTCCCATGATTCAGTCCGGCTGCGGCTTGAATTTCGGGCTGTCGCTAGGCGTCATCGCCGGCATACTGGGCGCGCTCTTCAGTATAGAGATGGGCTACGTTGGCGCTTGGGGATTCCTGTTCGCCATCCTTGTATCGCAGGTTTTCGGCGCGGTTTTCGGCTATGGATACGGCTCCTTGCTGAACCGAGTGAAGGGCGGAGAGATGATGATCGCCACCTATGTGGGTTTCTCCTCCGTCATGGTAATGTCGATCGCCTGGGTGGTCCTGCCCTTTACAAGCCCGGTGATGGTCTGGGGATATGGCGGAGAAGGCCTGCGGACGACCATCTCCGTGGAGGGGTTTTGGCGGCATATCCTCGATGATTTTCTGGCCCTTCAGATCGGCAACTTCAAGTTCCCGACCGGATCCATTCTCTTTTTTATGCTCATTTCTCTTGTGGTGTGGGCTTTTTTCCACCTGAAAATCGGGACGGCCATGACGGCGGTGGGGTCAAACCCAATTTACGCCCGGGCCTCAGGTATCAACGTCAACCGAATGCGCACCACCAGTGTTGTCCTTTCCACCATGCTCGGCGCCATGGGAATCATCGTGTACGAGCAGAGCTTCGGCTTTATCCAGTTGTATAACGGGCCGCTCTATATGGCCTTCCCTGCCGTGGCGGCCATCCTTATCGGCGGAGCCGGGGTCAACAAGGCCTCGTTGGTCAACGTGTTCCTGGGCGTGGCGCTGTACCAGGGAATTCTGACCATGACGCCGCTGATATTCAACGCGATGCTCAAGCTGGACATGTCCGACGTTATCCGCATCATCGTTTCCAACGGCATGATTTTGTATGCCCTGACCCGTAAGACCAAGGTGCTGAAATGAAAGCTAAGTTGCGTCTTTTTCTGATTGAAAATGCCGTCGTTATCCTCTTTATAGTTTTGATTGCCATCGCCATTCCCGCTTCGCGCCTGCCGCACGGTTATCTGTTGCAGGAAATCCTGACCCGCCTCGGACGTAGTTCCTTCCTGGTGATCGCCTTGCTTTTGCCGATCATGGCGGGAATGGGGCTGAACTTTGGCATGGTGCTGGGCGCCATGGCGGGCCAGATCGGCCTTATCATGATTATGGACTGGAAAGTTATCGGCATTCCCGGCCTTCTGCTGGCAATGCTTATATCGATACCTATTTCGATCGTTCTGGGTTGGCTGTGCGGTTCGATCATGAACATGGCGAAGGGACGAGAGATGGTAACGGGCTTCATCCTGGCTTTTTTCATGAACGGCGTCTACATGCTTTACGCGCTGTATGCCATGGGCAGCGTCATTCCCGTCACGAATCCGGAACTGCTGCTCTCGCGCGGGTACGGACTCCGCAACGTAGTGGATCTTGTAAGCGTGCGGCAAGCCTTGGACACGTTCATTCCGCTTCGAATCGGAGGGGTGAACATCCCCATTCTGAACTACCTTTTAATAACGTTGGTCAGCATTTTCATCATCTGGTTCAGGAAAACCAAGTTCGGGCAGGATATGCGGGCCGTTGGGCAGGACCGCGCGGTGGCAGGCGCTGCTGGAATAGCAGTTGAACGCACCCGCATCATCGCCATCATTATTTCAACGGTACTCGCGGGCTTCGGACAGATTATCTTTTTGCAGAACCTGGGAACCATCAACACCACCAACTCCCATGAGCAGATCGGCATGTTCTCCATCGCATCCCTGCTCATCGGCGGCGCGTCCGTGACCAAGGCGTCGATCCCTAACGCGATTATCGGCGTAATTCTCTTCCACCTTCTGTTCCTGGTCGCCCCGATGGCGGGCAAGAACCTCATCGGCTCGGCCATGCTGGGGGAATACTTCCGGCAGTTCGTCAGTTACGGAGTTATCGCGCTGGCATTGGTGCTGTATGAATGGAAACGGGCGGCCCAGGAGGACGATTCGCGCGCTATGCTGCGAGGCGAGTCCGCGGCAGACAACGACAAGGCGGATACCCTATGACCTCGCGCAGCTTGATTCAAAGGGTATGTGTCGTATTTGGGTTGATCGCCCTTGCGGTATATCTATTCTATATCGGTAAGGGGCACACGCTGTTCCTCGACACCAACGCGGTAACTATAGATGATAAGGAGCTGCGTTCATACGCGTCGGCCACCGTCAGCGTAAACGGAAAAGAATTGAATTCATCCATGGGCCGCGCGGAGCGCTCCAGGGTTGTTGTCAGTGGTCCCAAACACACAATCGTAATCGTGGATGACGCCGATACCGACAATAAAGTGGAAAGAACTTTCACAATCCCCACGTTTATGGATATGGTTATTGTTTCCATTCCTGCCATCCTAGGCAACGCGCCGACTGAGTACTGGATCGCCCCGTTCGTTCGGGCGCGCGTGGAAGACGCCCCTGTGGAGAAGATGCAGCAATATCAGGGAAACTGAACGAGTTATAAACGTCATCTCATCGTTTGACCAAATATGTAAAGAAGCGCTATGCAAATCCCAGTTCCGACGAGGAGCAGGTCCACGGAAAAGTGCCTCATCATTGCGGGCGCCTCCGCCGATTTCGGATGCCTGTATTCTGGTACATAAGGAGTTCGGCGGGTGCGCAGGACAGTGAACAGTATCAGGCGCGTCAGAGCGTCGGGCAGGGACGTGGCGACGCGCGCAAGAAATATGGCCGCCCATGTCAGCCATCCCGCCAAAGCATCGGGCAGAGACGAGACGGCGCGCGCGAAAAATATGGTCATACATGTGAGCGATCCCGCCAGTACGTCGGGCAAGGCAGCCGCAACACGCGCAAAAGAAGCGGCGCCCCAAATTAAAGACCTCAACAACTGGCGATAGACCAGGTTTTCGAGATCCAGCCATTCCGGCCAGAGAGCGACGTAAATTTTCGTATTCGCACAACCTTCTTTGCGCCGCATCAATAGGCCCCGCACGACCAGGAAATAGACTGCCGCACCGACCGCTGCGGAGATCACCGCGCCTTTCAGGTTTGCCCACTCAAAATAATGCACGGCGTGATCAGGGGCATGCCCATGGAAAAAACCCTGCCCCCAATCGGCCAGCGCGTCCATACCGGCCGTAAAACATCCCAGAAGCGGCAGCAGCGCCGCGGATACGGCAAGCGCGGTGGCGGACGGGTAGCTGACGTAACGTTGCCTCTTCTCTGTTGTTTCGCCTCGTTCCAGGAACAGCGCGACAAACAGTTTGGTCATATAAGCGACGGTCAGTCCGCCGGCAAAGAGGAAGGCCGCGTCCGACAACCGCAGCAAAAATTCAATAGGAGAGCCGTGGTAGAGATGTATGGCCTCGATAATACTCTCGTGCAGCAGCGTTTTACTGATGTACCCGCTCCATAGGGGCACGCCGCAGATACCTAGCGCTCCCATTAGGAATACGAACAAAAATAACGGTTTGCCGCGTCCGAAGCCGCGAATCTTGTTGAGTTCCAGTTCATGCATGTTTATGTAGACCACGCCTGCCGCCACAAACAGCACAAGCTTGAGCAGCGAGTGGTTCAGCATGTGCAGCAATGTGCCGCGGACGGCAAGGGCATTGTGTTCTCCGAGCAAGGTTTGCATCGCCACGCCGGTGATGATGAACCCTATCTGCGACACCGACGAACATGCGAGCGTTCGTTTAAGGTCGTTGGAGAAGACGCCGAGCACCGCGCCCAATACCATTGTAATGACGGCGGGAACTAGAAGCGCGACACCCCATATGTAGTCATGCATGAAAATGTTGCAGCTCACGGCGGCCACGCCGAAAACGCCGGTCTTTGTGAGAATGCCGGAGAGCAGCGCGCTCGCCGGGGCGGGCGCGACGGGATGCGCTTTGGGCAGCCAGATATGCAGCGGATACATGCCGGCTTTCGCGCCGAAGCCGACGAGCATCAACGCTCCCGGCAGATAAAACGGCGACTTGTCCGGTCGGCTGGCGCAAATTTCATATAGTTTCGCGAACTCCAGCGTACCGGCGCGCTGTTGCAGCAGCAACATGCCCGTCAGCATTGCCAGTCCCCCGATGATGGCTACGGCGAGGTATGTTTCGGCGGCGCGCAGGGCGGCGGGACTCTCATCGTGCGCCACCATGGCGTAGGAAGTGATGGACATCACCTCGAAAAAAAGGAAGGTCGTGCGGAAATCGGCGGAGAAAAACACCCCCATGACAGCGCCGAAGGTGAGCAGGTTAAACAGCCGATAGCGGTTACGGTTTGTGGCATGTGCAAAATACTCAGGCGAAAAAACCGCCGTCACCAGCCACAGAAACCCGGCGATACATCCATAAATCGCGCGAAAGCCGTCCAGCTGAAAATGTAAGGCTATACCGCCGCAGTCCATTACAGAAGTCCGACGGCGATTCGTTCGCACAGATAAATCAGTGAGCCGGGGAAAATACCGAAAATAACGGAGACTGCAGTCAGCAGCAAAACTGGAAACATCATCGAAGGTCCG
>Ga0082212_10010042_pt1 | contig 12161 bp, 9 predicted proteins | sample TergutNt197P3_FD_71548 | JGI IMG/M metagenome (GOLD analysis project Ga0082212, IMG submission 71548) | Neocapritermes taracua P3 segment gut microbial communities from Petit-Saut dam, French Guiana - Nt197 P3 | ecosystem: Host-associated > Arthropoda: Insects > Digestive system > Gut ... | reverse complement strand
CCAAGCTGGTTGGGCAGACCGGCGTTGGGGTGGGCGCTGATCATGCAAGGCGCGGCTGCGGCAAGGCTGCGAATGTGGGGCAGTAGCTTTTCCGCGCCGAAGGAACAGTTCAGGCCAACCGACCACGGCGCACATTGCAGCACCGAGGCGCAGAAAGCCTCCAGCGTCTGACCGGCGAGCAGCCGCCCTGAATCTCCGGAAACCGTCGCGGAGATCATCACGGGAATATTTACGTTACGTTCTTCCAGAAGGCGGCTGATCGCACAGAGGGCGGCTTTGGCGTTGAGCGTGTCGAAGATCGTTTCTACAATTAGAATGTCCGCGCCGCCGTCCAATAGCCCTTTGGCGTTGTCGTAAAATGCCGCCTCAAGCTCGTCCCAGTAAATGCCCCGCCTGGCGGGGTCGCTCACATCGGGCGAAAGGCTGGCGCTTTTTCCCGTGGGACCGATACTCCCCGCAACAAAACGGGGCTTGTCCTGAGTGGAAAATTTGTCGGCAGCCTTTCGCGCAACACCCGCCGCCGCCGCGCTGATCTCGTAGGCAAGATCGCCAATGCCGTAATCGGCGAGTCCGTACTCGGACAAGGAGACGGCGGTTGCGTTAAAGCTGCACGTCTCGATAATGTCGGCGCCGGCTTCCAGGTACGCCTCGTGAATCGCGCCGATTGCCTCTGGCCTGGTAAGACAAAGCAGGTCGTTGCAGCCGGCAAGCGGCGTTGGGTGGGCGGCAAAACGCTCTCCGCGAAAATCCGTCTCGGTGAGCTTCAGGCGCTGTATCATCGATCCCATCGCTCCGTCAAGAACGAGTACGCGCCGCGCCGCTATTTTGTTCAGACTATCCCGCACTGACATGGAAAAATTGTACCAGACACAGGCAAAAGCCGCCAGTTGAGAAATTTATAAAAATATGTCATAGTTGGTACTATTATGGCAGCACAAATTGGAGTTATTGGCGCGGGGGCCTGGGGAACAGCGATTGCCAAGGTTATCGCCGAAAAGGGAAAAGAGGTTGTTCTTTGGAGTCTTGAGGAAGACAACAGGGATCAAATAAATACCAATCATCAAAATGCCCGCTACCTGCCCGGCATAAATCTTCCGGAAAACATTCATGCCACCTCGGACATTATAGAAGCCGCCTCGGGGCGGGAGTTCATTATACTGGCAGTTCCATCGCTCTACCTCCTTGAAACCGTCAAGCAGATACTCCTTGTGCGCTCCATTCAGGAGGGAGAAACCGCCATTGCAGTGCTGACCAAGGGCTTTTTGGAAACGGGAAAGGGCCCCCGGTTTATCCTGGAAACCCTGGAAGATTATCTGCCCGGCTTTTACCGGCAGTCCCTGGTGTATATCGCCGGTCCCAGCCATGCCGAAGAAGTGTCCAGGTGCAAAATTACCGGGCTTATCGCCGCAAGCGAAAACGCGAAAAATTCCATCCGTTTCCGCGACCTGTTGAAAAACAAATATTTGTTCGTGTTTTCCTCGTTCGACGTGCGCGGCGTTCAGGTTGCCGCCGCCGCGAAAAACGTTATTGCGATTGCGTTCGGCATGCTGGACGCTTTCAAGAACCATGAGGACCCGGGCAGGGCAAATATGTTCGGCGACGGAACCGAGTCTCTGCTTCTGGCCGCCGGCCTTAACGAGATACAGAGCCTTGGTTTGGCGATGGGAGCCACCCACCCGGAGACTTTTACCTCTATTTCCGGCATCGGCGACCTTGATGTTACCTGCCGTTCCATATTCGGCAGAAACCGGCGTTTTGGCAAAGAAATTATCGAAAAAAATCTTTTGGAACCGTTCAAAAACCTTGACGATCTTCTGAACCGGATACGCGAGATTGGCTACCTGCCGGAAGGCGTTGCCGCAGCAAAGCACGTTAAGGTTCTTGCCGAAAAACACCGGCTTAAAATGCCCATCTCCACCGGACTGCATCAAATTCTAAACCGCGAAATTGAGCCGATCGATTTTCTGGAGAATTTCCTGAATGGACTTGGGCATTAGCATCTTTGGGAATCTGCCGCTTGCATTAAATGTTACGCTTGGTTCATTTATTGTTATTCTTTTGATATTTATTAACTATATCCGCAAATACAATACCGACCGTTTCCAGCGCAATCTTTTCTGCAGTCTTCTTATTTTCTATCTTGTTTCCATAATCAGCGATTTGATATTCCTGCTGTACAGGGGAGTTCCCGGCGATTTCGCCTTCATGCTTCTGTATGTTGTCAGATCGACGTACTACCTTTTTCTTGCCCTTTCCTACTATCACGTTGTTGCCTTTATCGACTACATGGTATTCAGGAGCATATCCCGCACGAGGGGAATTTTACTGGTAACGTATACCATTTTTGTTATCCATGCGTTTATCCTCGTCTTTAATCACAAGAGCGGTTTTTATTTTTATATCAATCCCAAAGACAATCTTTTCCACCGGGGAAGCCATTATTTTATCAGGCCGCTTATCAGCTATTGTTCCATGCTGTTTGCCCTTGCGGATCTGGGAGTGCGCTATGCGTCGGTAAGAATTTCCCAGTATGCCATGTTTGTAACGCTTCTTCTGGTTTTCTTTTTGGGCGCTACCGTGGATCTCCTATTGATCACAACATACCTTATCTGGCCGTTCGGCGATGCGGCTCTCCTGTATTCGTATTTTTTTATCGTTCAGGCCGATTCCCGCCTGGATCCGCTTACGGGAATAGGCAACAGGTTTAGCTTCAACGAGTTTACCGACAAACTTTCACGCCATATAACCGGCGATTCCTGGGCTATTGTGATGATCGATATGGATCATTTTAAGGCGATAAACGACACCCTGGGTCATCAGGAGGGGGACAATGCATTACGTGACATGGCGGCAATAATCAAAAATTGCCTGAAGGGAAATGATTTTGCCGCGCGCTACGGGGGCGATGAATTTGTTCTTACCATCAAGGTAGAAAAGGGCACAGAAGACCGTATTGAAAAACTGATAAAAGAAATGCAGGCCGAGGTTGATCTGTTCAATGCCAGAAACATCCGCCCGTTCAAACTGGAGTTCAGCTACGGTTACGATATCTATATCCAGGACGGCAGACAATCGGTAGCAGAATTCCTGAACCACATTGACAGCCTGATGTATAAAAATAAAGAGAAACGCCGCCGCTGGGACGACAAAAAAACCGGGGGAGCCGTATGAATCCGACGGTTTTCATTACCACTTCTCTTGGCTCAAGTTTGACCCTTGTGCTGATATTCTTCAACTATATCCGCAAGTTTAATACCGATAATTTTCAGCGCAAACTGCTCCTTGCCATGCTCTGCGCCGCTTTTCTTGCCATTATCACCAATTTCATTAACCGTTTCATGGCCGGATACCCGGGAGCAGGTGTCTTCTATCTCCTGAACATTACCAATTCAATTTACCTGTTCACGCAAAATTGCACCTATTATCTGGGCGTTGTTTTTATTGATTATTTTGCGTATAAAAGCACCGAAAGATCGAGAAAGATTATTATTGCAATGATGCTGCTTCTCGCCGTTTACTTTATCAGCGTTGTTATTAACATTCCGTTGGGATATTATTTCACCATTTCCGGCGACAACAGGAATGTACCCGGGAATCTCTATTTTCTCCGGCTGCTAATAAGCTATATGTCGGTTTTGCTGATAGTTGTTGACGTATTCCTGTCTTCAAAATACTTCAGACATTCCCAGGCATATTTGATTATTCTGTTTATTTTGATTATCGGCGTTGGCGCCGGCTTTGATCTTACACTGCATGAGAGCAGCCTTGTCTGGCCATGTTTTGCCGCATCGGTGCTGTATATTTACTTTTTTATCCTCCAGTCCGACTCAATGATTGACAGCCTGACACAAATCGGTAACCGTTCAAGTTTTAATGAATTTATCGATAAGCTCTCGCGGCAGAACACCAAGACTTCATATTCGATTGCCATGATAGACATGGACCGGTTCAAGGAAATAAACGATACCCTCGGCCATCTTGTCGGCGACAATGCCCTGCGGGATGTTGCGACAATTATCAAGGATTGCATCCGCTCTTCGGATTTTGCCGCCCGCTACGGAGGGGACGAATTTGTAGTGGCAGTTGGGGCGGAATATGACATTGAAAGGGTAATAAACCGTATACTGGAAACCATCGGCCAGCAAAACAGCAAGCGCAGTCATCCGTATCAGCTGTACATAAGCTACGGCTACGATGTATACACAACCAAATCCGGCGAATCGATTTACGCCTTCCTTGCGAAAATTGACGCGATGATGTATAAGCAAAAGGAAGAACGCAAAAAAACGGGAATACCATCCTCCATTACCAGCGAACTTCCCGGCTAAGGAAAAAAAATGTTTGACAAATTAACGCAAAAAGTTACCGATGCCCTGCGCTTTGTGGCAGGAAAATCGACGATCAGCGAAAAAAATATTGAGGACGCCGTTGATGCCATCAAGATGGCGCTTTTGGAAGCGGATGTAAATCTGCGCGTAGTGCGGCGTTTTGTCAACTCAACAATTGAGGAAGCAAAAGGCGAAAAAGTTTTACGGGCGGTGGATCCCGGCCAGCAGTTTGTCAAAATTATTCACGATAAACTTGTTTCGTATCTGGGCGGCGGCGGCGAGACGGAACAGAAACTCAAACTGCGGGGGCCGGATGTCATTTCCACGGTGCTGATGCTGGGGCTGCAGGGTTCCGGTAAAACTACCAGTTCCGCCAAGCTGGCCCTGCGGCTGAAAAAAGAGGGCCGCAAGCCCCTGCTGGTGGCCTGCGACCTGGTGCGTCCGGCGGCAATGGAACAGCTTGCCGTACTGGGCAGGCAGGTCGGGGTGCCGGTGCACCTGGAAGAAGGCGCGGCGGACAGTGTGCGGGTGTACAAAAACGCCCTTGCCTGGGCGCAGCAAAATCTTATCGACACGCTGATTATCGACACCACCGGCCGCCTGCAAATTGACGAGCCGATGATGGCGGAACTAAGCCGGCTGAAAGACGCGGCACAGCCCGACGAGATGCTTCTGGTCGCCGATTCGATGACCGGCCAGTCCGCCGTGGACATCGCAAAAACCTTTGACGAAAAAATCGGCCTAACAGGCGTTGTGCTGACTAAATTTGATTCGGACACACGGGGCGGCGCGGCGCTGTCGCTGAAGACCATTACCGGCAAGCCGCTGAAATTTACCGGAACCGGGGAAAAGCCGGAAGATTTTGAGCCGTTCCACCCCGAGCGCATGGCAGGGCGCATTCTGGGCATGGGCGACGTGGTCAGCCTGGTGGAAAAGGCCCAGGAAGTAATCGATCAGAAAGAAGCCCTGGAACTCCAGAAAAAAATGGAGAAGGAAAATTTTACCCTGGAAGACTGGCTGAGCCAGCTCCGCTCGGTAAAAAAAATGGGCTCTTTGCAATCAATGCTGGAGATGATCCCGGGAATGCAGGGTCAGATAAGCGAGGACGACATCGACAAGGCGGACCTCAAGCGGCAGGAGGCGATTATTTCCTCAATGACCCACAAGGAACGGGCGAACCACCTTATCATCGGCCCTCCGCGCCGCAGCCGTATTGCGCGGGGTTCCGGCACTTCGGTAGCGGAGGTAGCCCGCCTGATCAAAAAATTTGAAAAGATGCGCGTGATGATGAAAAAGATGGCGAAGTACGGAAAAAATCCGGCCAATCTGATGCAGGCGATGCAGGGCAGAATTTAATATTGGTTGCGGCGCGAACCGACAAAGCGAATAAAGTCATTAATATTCTTGACCACCATTTTATTGGGATACATCTCAAGGCGGTTTTGGAAGACAAAATGGTTAAGTGTTTCCCTTGTCTGTATCACGCTCATTCCCGCCCAATGGGCAATATCTTCAACCGTGGTCTGAAATTCGCGGGTGGTATCTTTTTTATTGCGGCTTGGCTGTATCTCATCAAGCATCAGAAAAACATCGGCAATTTTTGACTGGGGATCGGGCAGGGTAAGGATCATAAAACGCCGCTTTGAATCGTAAATCCTCTTGGAAAATATCCGCAAAAGTTTAAGGGCAAGCTGCGGATTGCCCAAAAGAAGCGTCTCAAAATTCTGCGAGGTCAGTTCCATTACTTTCACTTCATCAAGAGCAATGGCGCTGGCGGTGCGCGGCGAATTTTCCAGAATTGCCATCTCGCCGAACATCTCCGGCGGCTCAAGAATGTCCAGGGTACGTTCGAACTCTCCGGCGTTCTTTACCAGTTTTACCCTGCCGGACTGAATTACATAGAAAGTATCCCCATGTTCAAATTCGGAAAAGATTATTTCGTCGGCCCTGAAAGTCCGGATAAAACGGCCAGATGAAGAAATATCCGCGTCCATAGCTATCCTTTGGCGCTTCCGGCGCCTGGCGCCTTGGGCGCCTGTGCTTTTTTTGCCGCTGCCGGGTTCTCATCGGCATTAAGGGCAAGGGCAACTTCCACAACTTCAAGGTTTTTTTTGGCCATAGCCACATTGCTGCCCGTTGGGTAATACTCAAGATACCGGTTAAAAACATACTTCGCATGGGAATAACGCTTGAGCTTCAGATACCGTTCGCCAATGGCGTAGAGTCCTTCGTCGGGTCTTACTTCCATCGATTCCACAAGCCTGGAAACCTGCGTGTGTATGCGCCGCATCTGGGTGGAAAACACTTTAAGCATCTTCAGAATAATAGAGGTGTTGGCCAGAGCCAGATTCTCAAATTCGGAAACCGTAAATGCCAATACCGTTGAATCAGTCAGCGCAATTGCGTTTTCTTCGCGGGGAAAACGTCCCAGCGCGGATTTTACCCCGAAAAATTCACCGGGCAGCACCTGATCGCGCACATCGTGTCCGGTTTCAATGTCCCGGTAAACAAGGCTCGCTTTTCCGGTCTGCACAATAAAAATTTTATCCGCCTCTTCTCCCTGGGCGTAAATCAATGAACCTGAATTAAACTGAAATGGTTTTGGCACCGCAATAATTCCTTATGTAGAGTCAGGGTCAAAAGGCAAAAAGTCCAGCTTCTTTTTAAAGCCAACCTTGCGCCGGATCCCGCTGTACAAACCCGCCGGGTCTCCTTTTACAAACATGGAACGTCCGCCGACCTTTATTTGAGTATAACCGGATGGCAGCTTTCCTGCAAATATATCAATAAAGCGCATTTCGCCGTATATGGGCGTACCGGCAAGAACCAGCAGTTCTATGTCCTTCATCGAAGCTTCTACCAAATTTTCGTAAGGATCGCCGTTTGCGGCCCTGAGTACCAGAATATCGGCCAGCTTGCCTTCGCCCAGCGTGCCGATCCTGTCCTGCATCCAGAAGGCTTTTGCCGCGTTATAGGTAACCATGTTGAACATTTTTTTGGCGGGAAGATCCTCGCCGTACATGCAGCGGTACAGTTCGCGGTCATACTTAAGCTCGGCAAGCAGATTCGCCGAGCCGGTCGCCGAAGAATCCGTGCCAATGGTAAGATTAACCCCTGCCCTGATCATCTTGCGGACTTTTGCGGTAACGTTGAACATGAGCATATTCGAACAGCCGCACCACGCCACACTTGCTCCGGCCTGCGCGACTTTTCGAATGTCCTCGTCGCTGAACGAAATACAGTGAATTAAGAGGCAGTGCCTGTCCAGAACACCGAAGTTTTCAAGCGCCTGAATACCATACATGGCCTCGCCGTCAAAACCCTCGCACAGGTGGGTAATAAAGGGCCATTTGTTTTTCACCGCCCTGCCGTGCTCGGCGTCTATCCCGTCGCCCCAGCGAAGATCATACGAGGAACATTCGTGGGCCAGACCGTATTCGGAAATTGCCCTGATCGGCAGGGTGGGCAGCAATTCGCTGTTCATCTTTTGGGGGAAATGATCGTTCACTGTAGTTACGCCCGAAAAAAGGCATTTGTAGCCGGACAGGGCGTACAGTTCCTCCCGGCTGAGCTTCGATCGTTCCTTAAAACTTGCCGAAGCCTTGAAGTCATTGTCCCAGGGCAGCCAGCTCAGGTAATAGGTTCCCGGCTTTGGTCCCACTTGCGGACGGTAGTTTCCCTGCAAATGATCATGGGTGTTGATCAGCGCAGGGTAAATGTATGATGAACGCAGGTCAAAGGAGAGATGTCCCCGCCGTGATACTATATGCTCGCCCTGTATACTTAGATTGCCGGTACGCAGCTTTCTGCCATGGGAAACCACCGTTCCTCCGGCCAGTGTGTATTCCAATCTAGACCGTCCTTTTCGAAATATTTCAATTCTATTTTAAGCTTTTCAGGCATGGAGGTCAACGACCATTTCCGCTAGAATAGCAGTGGTGATCGATCTGCATACCCATTCAAGCGCCTCCGACGGTGATTTCGGTCCCGCGCAGCTGATACAGGAAGCGGCAAAAAGAGGTATCAGCGCCATTGCGTTAACCGACCACGACACTTTGGGCGGACTGGAAAATGCGGCAGCCGAAGCGAAAACTGCCGGCGTCCGTTTTATCCGCGGCATTGAAATCAGCATCAAATGGGAAGGGAAGGGCAGCATCAGCGGGCTTGGCCCCGGCGGGGAGATGCATCTGTTGGGGCTGGGCATTCAATCGCCGTCTCCCGCATTTTTGGGTGCGATTGCTGCATTATCCAGCCGCCGTGAGGCGCGGAACCGCGAGATTCTCAATCGTATGCATGAGTTGAGCATAGAGGCAAGCTGGGAGGAAATCCTCGACATCTCCGGAGGCGACTCGGTAGGGCGGCCGCACTTTGCCAGCCTCTTGGTCTCGAAGAAAATTGTCAGAAACCGGGAGCAGGCATTTTCCCGTTTCCTCAGGCCGGGTAAACCGCTGTATGTGCCAAAAGCCGGTCTTGATTTTGACGAAGCCGCCGCCCTCATCGTCGAATCCGGCGGTATTCCCGTCCTGGCCCACCCGATGTCGCTGTATGTCGCCTGGGGACGCCTCGGCGAACTGATACAATCCCTGAAAGATCGAGGCCTTCGCGGTATAGAATCATGGCACCCCATTGCAAAGCCAAAGTCGTGCCGCCGCCTTGAAGATTTGGGCAGGTCGCTCGGCCTGTACCTCACCGAGGGCAGCGATTTTCACGGCCTGACCCGCCCCGACCGGCAGTTGGGCTATTCCAGCCGAGGCAGGGCAATTAGCGACACAATTCTTGAGAATATACCGGATTTGTTGTATAATTAATTAGATGGTACAACAAGGGGACCGGGCTGCGGCGAGGCGCAAGTATTTCATTTTCTCTATCATTTTATTTCTGATTATTTTTATCCTGGGGAGTTTAGCCTTTGTTTTCTCCATGCGGGATATCCGGCATGCCAACGCGGGCAGGGAACTGTCCCAGACGGTGGAATTTGAAAAACTCAGGCTGGAAGCGGCGGTAAACGGTGAAATTTCCCTCGTCCTGAAGATGGCGGACTCTCCTGTTATACGGTGGTATTTTCTTAATCCCGGCGATCCCGATTTGGAAAGGACGGCGTTCGAAGAATTTGCCGGATACCGGCGGGCTTTTGCGTCCAAATCGGTTTTTTGGATAAACAGTATTGATAAAAAATTCCACTTCAACGACAGCTATGCTTATTTAGTCGATCCGGATGATCCCTTTGACTACTGGTATAACATGACCATTAACGAGACGCAAGATTTTAACTTTAATATCAATTACAACCCGTATCTTGATCTGACCGACCTCTGGATAAATGCCCCTGTTTTTGATTCAAACCGCCGGCCGATTGGCGTTTTGGGGACGGGAATGGATGTGTCAGCCTTTATCAATACCATTTACCACAAGTATTCGGGTGACGCCTCCCTGTATTTTTTTGACAAGGCCGGAAAAATAACCGGAGCACTGGACAAAAACCTTGTCGCCAACAAGGTAAACCTGGAAAGCGAACTCGGTAAAATCGGCGCCCATATTTTTTCCATGCTGGATGATTTGGAAGGCGAGGTGATAGAATACTTCAGTATTCCCGGCGGTGTAGTCGCTTTGGGCGCAATTCCCCAATTTGAATGGTATGTATGCGCCATCCTCCCGATTGGCCTGAAAGAGACTCTGAAAACTTCCATGACCGTGCTTTTTGTGGCGATGATGACCGTTGTCGCAGGTATTATCATCATCTTCAATTTGATACAGATCAACTTCGAGCTGAACAGAGAACGAAATATTTACCGCGATATGTCCATTGCCGATGCGCTTACGGGAATTTACAACAGGCGTTTTCTTGATGAAAGCCTGGAGCGTGTTATCAAAACCCTGTCCCGTTCAGGGAGCAAGCTTAGCGTACTGATGATGGACGTTGACTACTTCAAAAAATACAACGATACATACGGGCACAACATGGGCGATCTCTGTCTTAAAACACTGGCGAATACGTTCGCCCAAAGTATTGCGCGTGTGGATGATTTTATTGCCCGTTACGGCGGAGAGGAATTTGTTATTGTTCTGCCGAATGCGAACGAACATGGGGCGGAAACGGTCGCGCAAAGAGTGCTAAAAAATGTATACGAACGAAATATCCCGCACAGCGGAAGCGAGGCGGCGGATTTTGTTACCGTTTCAATTGGCGGCGTAACCAGCATCGTGGATTTCTCCCATACCGCGCATGATTACCTGAAAGCTGCCGATGAAGCGATGTATCTATCCAAGCAAAACGGGCGCAACAGATATACAGCGCTGAACGGTATCAAGAACGCATAACAAAAACGGCTAACCCATTGTAACAATTTCGTAGGGATCTTCCCCGTAACGGCGGTGCTGCACCGCTTCCAGAACATGCACCGCCTCAATTATTTCCCTGCCGTCCAGGTCGGCAATAGTACGCGCTACCCGCAGAATACCGTGGTAAGCGCGGCCTGAAAGCCCCAGCCGGGCAAGTGCTTTATGCAGCGCGTTTTGTGCCTGCTCGTCCAAAGGGCAAAACATTTCGATTTTACCGGCGGGAATCGATGCGTTGCGGCGTATTCCCGTATCGTTGAATCGCTGCCGCTGAATTTTTACCGCAGCCATTACCCGCCGAGTTATGGCGGCGCTGGATTCATCGCCGCTTGTTTCGGACGGCTGGTCTCTCATGGAGACCTGGTCTCTTAAAGAGACCTTGCCGATTTCGTCTATCCGGGGAGGGATAACGGGCACACGAAGCTCAATACGGTCAAGAAGCGCGCCGCCAAATTTGCGCCAGTAACGGTAAATTTCTTCCGGCGAACAAAGGCAGCTTTGCGTTTCACCTAACGACAAGGCTTCTGAAAGAAGCCCGGATCCTGCAGGAGACCCGTCGTCAAACGGTTCACCGTTTCTCTCGAAGCCGCTGCGCGTGTGTATGCCGAGCCGTCCGCAGGGGCAGGCGTTGGCGGCAAGGAACAGCTGGAATTCCGCCGGCAGGCGCAACGGCCCCTCGGCGCGGGATATGCTGATCACCTTGTCTTCCAGCGGCTCCCGCAGCGCCTGTAACACATTCACCCTGAATTCCGGCGCTTCGTCGAGAAACAGCACGCCGAAATGGGCGAGACTAATCTCTCCGGGGCGGGGAGTCCTGCCGCCGCCCAAAATCCCCTCGGCGCTTGCCGAATGGTGCGGAGCGCGGAACGGCGGACAGGTGATCAGCCGGTCGATAAAGCCGCCTGCCGGACCTTCACCGTTTCTGAGAGGCCCCGCCAAACTGTACAGCCGAGTAACTTCGACCGCTTCTTCGGGACTCAGCGCCGGCATGATGGAAGGCAGCCGTCGTGCAAGCATGGTTTTGCCTGCGCCCGGCGGCCCGAAGACCAGCATATTGTGTCCACCGGCGGCGGCGATTTCCAGCGCCCGCTTGTACACAGCCTGACCGCGCACATCGGCAAAGTCCCCGGCGGCGGGCGGCGTTTGTATGGCTTCAGTTTCAGCTAACGCAATGGACTGCGGCAGGGACCCGTTTTCCTCACGAAAAAAAAGCGCGTCAACCGCTTCCCGCAGAGTGCCAACCGCGGTAAACCGCATCTCCGTTCCGCCGCCCGCGCCGCCAAGAATTGCCGCCTCGGCGCCATTTTCCGCCGGGACAATAAATTCGCCGATACCTTCTTCCAGACCGGCGGCAATCGCCGCCAGAACACCCCGTACCGGGCGTACCCTGCCGGAAAGCTCAAGTTCTCCCATTACCAAAAGATTCGGCGGAACCGGCGCAAGAGCCGCCGCTGCCATCACCGCCAGGGCAATCGGCAGGTCAAGCGCCGCGCCGTC
>Ga0082212_10010041_pt1 | contig 12162 bp, 9 predicted proteins | sample TergutNt197P3_FD_71548 | JGI IMG/M metagenome (GOLD analysis project Ga0082212, IMG submission 71548) | Neocapritermes taracua P3 segment gut microbial communities from Petit-Saut dam, French Guiana - Nt197 P3 | ecosystem: Host-associated > Arthropoda: Insects > Digestive system > Gut ... | reverse complement strand
TATCAATGTTAGAAAATAACAGTAACGGTAGAGTGTCGAAATACACCATAATGTATGAAGCGACACCTGTGTTGCTATTCGACAGAAAAGCGGATGCGGTCACGGTTTACGAACCGAAGTATCTGCCCTTTGCTTGTGTCACACAATCACTTCAAAAACGTCTTTTCCGTTGATGCGCATCCATTCTGATGAGTGTTCACGCGCTTTATTCTTGCGGAAGTCGAATGTCAGCAGATAGCCTTTTGACATGTCCTTTTCCGTAAAAATCTCACGGTAATGCTCAGCAAACTTCAGCAAACATAATTCCATATCGAAGACGCCGTCCCGCACGACTTCCAGGCTGAGGTTACGGCTAAAGGCGCTATCCAGGCGTGATACATTCTTGTCCTTTGAACAAAAGTAATAACTCATTCGCATTTCGAATATTTTATACATAACCCTGTAACGTTGAAGCATTTCATCTTGTATCACCCCGGCGTAAACGCTGATTTAAGACAATACCGTAGAATCTCGACAATTCAGGCACATGCTTTCCTCCTCTCGGCGAAACATGCCACATTATAGCATAATTTTGACTGGCTATGTTCTGTTCACGCTGAAAGACTAACCTTCCGCCTCTTCCGCCCTTGCGCGTTGCATCGCTTCGATACGCGCGAGGGCTTTTTGCCGCCATTTACCTTTGTTGAAGACAAACAGTATGTTGACGATTCCGAATATATACGAGACTGCCTGAGAGAAATAAACTGCCAGCGGGTCTGTGTGGATTAGCAGCTGCGTTGCAGCGTCCGGGGCCTGCACGCGGCCGAACAAGTACGTCAGGAGGAAAATAACGGGGATTCGCACGACGACGACCATCATCAGGGAGTTTATCATCGGAGTGACCGGGTCGCCGGAGCCGCGGATAACGCCCGCCAGCGGCTGATTTATCGCGCTGAGCACGTTTGTGGGCACGATACATCGCAGCATCAGTGCGCCCGCAGCTATTGCAGCGACGTTGTCCGTGAACAACCCTATCAGTTGTTTTGCGAAAACAAGCACAGCGGCGGAGAGCACGATGTTTATTCCGGAGTTCATGATGACAACTTGCTTTGATGCTTTGTAGACCCGGTCCATCTTTCCCGCGCCTACGTTTTGCGCCGCAAACGGCGTTACCGACATGTTCAGCGACTGGATAGGCATCAAAACATACATATCGATCGTGTTTCCTGCGCCGTAGCCTGCTATCGTTTCCGTTCCATATGTGGAGATGAAGCCCATGACGACCATGCCTGCGAGCGACATCGCCACCTGCTGCACGGCTGTGGGCAGGCCGATCCGCAGCAGCTCTTTTGTCTCGGCGCGGTGCAGCTTCAACTCTTTGATCGTTATTCGTGTCCACTCGTTGCGCTGCAAATAGAAGAAGATGATAACGACAGACAAAAGCTGGCTTATGACGGTCGCATAGCCGCTGCCCGCGACGCCCCACTGGAAGACGATGACGAAAAGCCAGGTCAAAACGATGTTGGCAATCGAGGAGATGATCAAAATGACAAGCTGTGTGTGTGAATTGCCCATTCCGCGCAGGAAGCTTGCCAGCATGTTGTATGTCATCTGAAAGACAATCCCTGAAAACATTATCCGCATATATGTCAGCGCCATTGGGTACACGTCGTCGGGAGCGCCAGTCCAATTGAGGATGAACGGCGTCAGTACGATGCCGATAGCAGTCAGCGCTAAACCAACCGATATTGACAGGACGATGGCTGAGTGAACGGTGCGCCTCAGACCTTCCTTGTCCTTAGCGCCATAGTACTGAGCGATAAGCACGTTGCCACCCATCGCGACTCCCATGAATAGGGAGGTGAGGACGCGCAAATACGGCCCCGAGAGGCTAACGGCCGCAAGGCCCACATGGCTGACTCCGCGGCCTACGATGATTGCGCCTACGGTGTTGTACAGTTGCTGCAGCAGGTTGCTGAACATAAGCGGCAGCGCGAAGACAATGATTTTCTTCCAGGGTTCGCCGCTCGTGAAGTCTATCCGTCCTCTTCCGCCTTTTGCGATTGTGCGCTCACTCATATTATCATTCACACTCCTATTGGATAATCATTCAACCTCGCCTCGGATTAGGCGCTTTCTTTTACTGAATTGCAGTTATTGTGAGCCTCGGATCAGACGCTGAAATTGCATTACGTCAGTGCAACCACGGATGGTGGAGCGCGCGAATCTGCGCATGGACGCGCAGCTGAGCGAAAAGTAATGCAATTTTAGCGTCTGATTCGGGGCGATGCTTAGGAACTGTCAAGTAATAAATTAACGTTTATACCTTGTCTTTTTGCCGCCATGCGGCACGGTAAAGCCTTGAAAGGCTCCAAGCATTCCTGCGGCTTTCCCGCACCACCTGACGACAAAAATCCTACTGTCTAATTCGTCAATTTATTACTTGACAGCTCCTAAACGGCAAAATGACCATTGTGCAATCATTCTGCATTGAGAGGTGTTTGACATATACTCTGATAAAATGACCTTCTTCGAGCCATCGATATTCATCAAACTTATCGAAGCTATGAAGACCTGCGAGCAGCCTATATGCGACCTGAGCGTCGGGACGCCGGACTTGCCGCCCGCGCAGCATATTATGGACGCGTTCATCAAGAGCGCATCGGAAGCTGCAAACTACAAGTATGCTCTGGCGGACACACAGGAGCTCACTGACGCAGCAGTCGCCTGGTATGAACGCCGCTTTTCCGTTCATCTGGAGCGAAGCAATGTCTGCGGGCTGATAGGCTCGCAGGACGGGCTTGCGCACCTTCCGCTCATGCTCCTCAATCCAGGCGACAATGTCCTCGCGCCAAACCCCGGATACCCCATGTTTCTGACAGGCGCTAGGCTATCTTCCGCGAATATACTGAACACACCGCTGCATGAAGAAAACGGATACCTGGTCGATTATGACAGCATATCGCCTTCCGAAGCCCATAGCGCGAAGCTGCTGATAATATCATACCCTGCAAACCCGCTCGGGAGGCTCGCACCGCCTGAGTTCTTCGATAAAACCGTTTGGTTTGCAAAGAAGTATGATATCCGCGTCATTCATGACAACGCGTACGTCGAACTCACATTTGACGGCGTCGCAGGGCACAGCTTTCTAGAGGCAAAAGGCGCATGCGACGTCGGGGTGGAGTTCAACAGCCTGTCGAAGTCGTACAACCTTACAGGCGCGCGCATATCGTTCATGCTTGGGAACGCGGATATGTGCGATGCGCTCTCGCGCTTGAAATCGAACATCGACTACGGCATATTCAAGCCCGTGCAATCGATGGCTGTGGCAGCAATATCAGGCCCGCAGGATTGCCTTGTCGACACGCGCAACGAGTATCAATCAAGGCGCGACGCGCTAATCCAAGCGCTCCGTGAAGGAGGATGGGACATTCCCCCACCGCAGGGAACCATGTTCGCCTGGGCAAAACTCCCGGACAGGTTCAGCGATTCGCTCGGCTTTACGCTCGGCCTTCTGGAAAAAACAGGCGTAGCTCTCGTTCCCGGAATAAGCTTCGGCTCTCTCGGGGAAGGCCATGTACGCATAGGGCTGGTAAAGCCGCCCGACGAGCTGGCGTCGGCAGCACGAAAAATAACGAAGTATATAAATGAATCTATATAATAAGGAGCGAATGAAATGAACGTATCAGAAGCATTGGCGTCAAGAAAATCTGTCAGGGCATACAAACCAGACGCAATCGACAAGGCAGTTGTCATGGAAATCCTCGAAAAGTCGGCGCGGACTTCTTCTTGGGCGAACACGCAGCCATGGACTGTGTATGTGGCCGCGGGCGAGACGCTGGAGCGTATCAGAAGCGCGTACATTGACAGCTATAAAAACGCCGTCAAGTCCGTTATCGACATTCCCCGACCGACCGAGTGGCCGCAGGCCGCCAAAGATAGGACAATGGGGCTCCGCCCGGACATGGTGCGCGATTGCGGTGACGCAGCAGATCAGTTTGGCGCGCTCAACCAGAGGATGTTCGACGCACCGGCAGTGATTTTCCTCTGTGTTGACAAGCTGTTTTCCCGATGGGCGCTCTACGATCTTGGCTCGTATTCACAAAGCATTATGCTCCTGGCAAGAGAATACGGTCTTTCAACGATCCCGGCAATCACATCCGTGGCTTACCCGGAGATTCTGCGCAAAGAGCTGAGCATACCTGACAACCTGAACGTCGCCATTGGCATCCCCATAGGCTATGCCGACGATAGCAACAAGATAAACAACTTCAACAGTTCGAGAAGCCCGATGTCCGAAACGGTGTTTTATTGCGGGTAGACATTATTGCGGTTAAACTATTGACAAACACGCAGCGCCTGATGTAATATATGCTCTACTGGCGCGGACGATTAGCTCAGCTGGTAGAGCATCCGCTTGACGTGCGGAGGGTCAGCGGTTCAAGTCCGTTATCGTCCACCACGGAAACCTTGCAATTGCTATGATTGCAAGGTTTTTTGCTGATTGGTCGTCAAACTCATAGTAAAACCGCAATCATTTCCCGCGACCACAATGAGACACATACCACAATGAGACTTGATTTGCCATAGTTCAAAAAGTGTAGTAGACTATGGTAACCGCGGTAACCGCTTTAATTGGCGTGTCAAATAGTCAATGAAAAAGAAATATCAGTAAAATCAAACACGAGCCCAGCAAAGTGGGTCGTGTTTGAAGAGGAGGAGCAACGAAACGGAGCGTATGCCCGAACTTGTGAGGGCAGAGCGGAGTGGAGTTTGCGACGACGACAGGGGTGGATGATATGGAACGCTTCTTTAACATAGCCGGGCCTATGATGCCGGAAAGAAACTACTGCATCGACCCGCTAACACGTATTGATTGGGAAGAGATTCAAAAACTGATTAATGACATGCGCTACTTCATCCTCCACGCCCCGCGTCAGACAGGCAAGACCAGCGCACTATTCGCAATGATGCACACGCTGAATGAAGAGGGCCGCTACGCTTGCGCCTACTCCAACATTGAAGCTGCACAGGTTGCCCGAAGCGACGTCACACAGGGCATACCGGCAGCTTGCAGCACTATTTCAAGCGATGTTTCTGACTATCTGCAACGACCGGATTTGCGGGAGTGGTTCGTAAATGAATGCATGCGGTTGCCGGCACAAGACCAACTTTTTCAGCTGCTGAGCCATTGGACGGAAACGTCGGAAAAGCCAACAGTGCTTTTCCTTGACGAAGTCGATGCTCTAGTTGGCGACACTTTAGTCTCTGTCCTGCGTCAAATCCGGGCGGGTTACAACAAGCGCCCCGGAAAATTCCCGCAGAGCGTTATACTGTGCGGCGTACGCGATGTGCGCGACTACCGCATCCAGCAAAGCAACGGCGAAATCATAACCGGGGGCAGCGCATTCAATATCAAGACTGAATCGCTACGAATGGGGGATTTCTCAAAGGAAGAAACAATATCTCTGTGGGGTCAACATACTGAAGAAACGGGACAGACGTTTGACGAAGCGATTTTTCCCGAACTGTGGGAAGATAGCTATGGCCAACCATGGCTCGTCAATGCATTAGGTTACGAGATAACATGGAAGCTCCGCTCCAACCGCGACCGTAGCCGTAAAATCACTCTTGCTGATTACAAAGAAGCACGGGAGCGTCTTATCCAGTCCCGCGCCACGCACCTTGACCAACTGACCGACAAGCTGCAGGAATCTCGCGTTTGCAGTGTTATAAGCAGGTTGCTTGCTTCGGAGGACAGCGCCATACACGTCCCCCCTGATGATATAGAATATGTCGCCGACTTGGGGCTGATACGGACTAGACCGTCAATCCGCATAAGCAACCGTATATATCAAGAAGTGATACCTCGTGAACTCACATGGTCAACACAGGTGGGCATCGGTAATCAGGAGTCGGAATGGTACGTCACGCACGAGCACAGACTGGACATGCCAAAGCTGCTTACCGCGTTCCAGCAGTTTTACCGCGAGCACTCCGATATTTGGGGTGAAGGCTTCAGCTACAAAGAAGCCGCGCCGCAGCTTTTATTACAGGCGTTCCTGCAACGCATAGTGAATGGAGGCGGGCACATAAATCGTGAGTATGGCCTTGGACGCAAGCGCACAGATTTGTTCATAGAGTGGCCGCTGAACGAGGAGCAGGGCATCCACGGTCCGCTGCAGCGCATAGTCATAGAGATAAAGCTACGCCGTGGTTCACCGCATAGCGACGCGCTTGAGACAGTCATATCGCAAGGTCTTGAGCAAACTGCCGACTATGTCCGTCGCGTGGGTGCGGATGAGGCTCATTTGATGGTCTTCGACTGCGACAGGGCGCGGGCATGGGACGAGAAAATATGGCGCCGTGACGAAAGTGTCGAAAACTTTCAGATTTCTGTATGGGGCGCGTGAATGTTAATCCACTAACACCCGAACACCGTGATCTTTTTGTTCCCACAGCGTCTACTCGCAAAAAGCCGCGAATTCGGCGCTTGTCCTTATTTTATCATCATTGAGCTTTATATAAAACAGATCCCAGAGTTCCAGCGCATCGATCAGTTTCCCCATCGTGACTGCTGCTGACTCCGGCGTGGCTGGCGGATTCTTTCGCATCATGTCGCGCAGGGCGAACGATTGCTCGAGCACGCGCGGGAAATCACGGTACGACTCCCTTATTTGCCTGTCATACTCAGCGTTGTCATGATAGAGCAGCTTGGACAAATCCAGGACCAACTGCGCAAAATTGTACTTGTCGTCCAAATCGCCGAAGAAGTTCGACGCATACGCCACAAGACTCTCGAAGATGCTCTCCACAAAACGGTAGACAGCGTCTATATATCTGCACTCGCGCATTCGTTCAAAGACGTCGAGATCGAGCACGCCAAAGAAAATCGAGCTGCCCAAGCCGTTCACAAGGTCGCTCGCCCTGTCGAAAAGTATCGAGTCTTTATTGCACAGCGTCGGAAACCCGGCCTCGAACTGCCTTATGTGAAAAAGCTCGTACAGGATGTTGGCTTCAAATGTGCGCCTGTCAAGATTGGACGGCAGGTAGACTGTGTATCTGCCCTTCCCGTCCGTGTCGTCCGAGCCGTCGGCGTCATCAGTACTGACGCCCTCATTCACGTTGTCGTCGCTATAGATATACTTCACGCGCTTCGTGAACGAGTCGCAGAGTTTCTGCACCTGTTCCGCTGCATTGCTCGATAGCTCCACGCCAAGAATCTCCATCAGGCCTCCCCTTCCCCCGTCGTCGCAAACTCCACTCCGCTCCGCCCTCACAAGTTCGGGTATACGCTCCGTTTCGTTGCTCCTCCTCTTCAAACACGACCCACTTCGCTGGGCTCGTGTTTGATTTTACTGATATTTCTTTTTCATTGATTATTTGACGCTACCCCATTGATTTCTCCGGATGCTTCTCCATCCAAATGTTGTACAAAACGACGGTCACAACGATTATGATCCCGCCGATTATCGCAAACTTACCCGGCACCTCGCCCGTCGCGAACGCGACCCAAAGCGGGTTGAGCACAGGCTCCATGGCTGTGATAAGGCAGGCAAGCAACGCGGACGTCGTCTTGATGCCCTTCGAGAAGAACAAATAGGCAAGCCCGACCTGCACGACCCCCATAAACACAGCCGAACCCCACGCAACGGGGTCGGCGTTGGCCTGAAAGAATACAAAGGGCAGCCCTATTACAGCGTTGAAAAGAAACCCGATAAACAGCGACTGCTCCGAATCGACGTCCGGGCGTTTGTTGCACACGAACACGCCCGCAAATGTCAGCCCGGAGGCGATTGCAAGGATATTCCCCAGCGTGCCGCCTGTATCGAGGCGGTCTGCAAAGAACAGCAGCATCCCCATGAGCGTCAGCGCAACAGCAATGATACCGCTTAACCTCGGCTTCTGCTTGTAAAACAGAAACTGGATGATAATGATGAATATCGGCGCGGAAAATTGCAGAAGTATTGCGGCTGCTGCGGATGTGAGCTTGTTGGAAAACACAAATAGAATTGTTGTGCCTGACAAGCACATAGCGGCAAGAATGTTGCCGGGAGTGAAATTTATTTTCACGCTCTTGCGGTAAATCGCAAACACCGCTGCAGCGAGCAATGCCCGGGTCCCAATGATGCTCATTGCTCCCCACGGCACCAGTTTGATGCAAATACCGCCAAAACTCCAGAAAACCGAAGCAATGATCATGAACAAAGGGCCTTTGCGATTCTCACTTAACATATACAACCTGCTATTGCTTCAGATAACTCTCTGCAGCGCTTACGACCTCGTCAAAATCGCTGTGCAGCAGATGCTCGGAAATCAAGCTCAGCAAATCCTTTACAGTCTGATCCCACACCATCGCGCGAAGCTCCGTTACCGCAGCGTCAGCCGGGTCCTCGTCATACTCCGCGCACGCGTCCCTGATGATCGCGAGCTTCTCGCGCAAATATGCCAAATCCTCGTCCGACGTCTCGACGTCGCCGTCATCCTCCTGCGGTTTTAACTCTTCGACAAAAGCGCGCAGCGAGTCCAGAAACTGCGGCGTATCGGACGCTATTGCCTCCAGATTCCCGTCGCGCCCCGTCTGCTCCAGCTTCAGGGCGGCTGCCGAGAGCTCCGCTTCGCCGATGTTCGCCAAGGCGCTCTTCATGCCGTGGACGTTTATCACATATGTGCGGACGTCATCTTCGCTGTATGCCCCGTTCTTGCCGATGATTTCGTCCAGCGTGGTGAGCGATTTCATAGCGTCGCGCAGGAATATCTCTATAAAATGCGGGTCGAGCCCCTGTTTCTGTGTTTCGCCTGCTGCCGCGTCTCCTGCAGCAGTAACGCCTTCTGCCGCATCTCCTGCTGCAGCGCCGGCTGCCGCTCCGCGTTTCTTCCTTGCTTCCCTAAGGACTTCGGGAGGCTGCTTGTCGCGCACCAGCTTGTTGAGCACTTTGTTCAACTGCCGGATATCTATCGGCTTGGAAATAAAATCATCGAAACCGCTGCCGAGGAAAATCTCCGCCTGACCCGCCACCGCATTTGCTGTCAGCGCGACTATTGGCGCGGCGTAGCCGCTTTCGCGCAGGATTTTAGTCGCCTCTATGCCGTCCATCTGCGGCATCATATGATCCATAAAAATCACATCGTAGACGTTGCCATTCCTGACTTTGCTAATCGCAGCAGGCCCGCTGTCCGCTGAATCAATCGTCAGCTCATAAGGCGTCATTAGACCCTTTGCGACATATATGTTTGTCTCCACATCGTCCACGATCAGCACGCTGCCGTAAGGCATCGGCTCGCGCGTGATCTGCACGCGGCTCATCTGCGCCCTGCTCCTCGTGCGGAACTGCTCGAGGTTTTTGGCTACTTCTTTGCCTAACTTCTGCTCATGGAGCGTGCCCTGCGGGATGTTCACCGTAAACACGGAACCCTTCCCGGGCTCGCTTTCGACGAGTATCTCGCCATTCATGAGCTTAATCAGATTCTGCGTGATGCTCATGCCAAGCCCCGTGCCTTCCGTGGTGCGGTTGGCTTCCATGTTGAATCTGGAATATTCGTCGAACAGTTTGTTAACCTGCTCCTCAGTCATGCCCTGCCCCGTGTCGCTCACCTTCAGCACGAGCGTTTCAACATCGTCCGCATCATGCGACATTATCGACACAGAAAGTTTGACCACGCCCTCCGCTGTGTATTTGAACGCATTGGAGAGCAGATTGTTCAGTATCTGCTTCACGCGGAGCTCGTCGCCCACAAGCTGTGTCGGCAGATTCTCGTCGATGTTCAGCTCAAACTCAATTGGTTTGCTGCCGATCCTCATCATGTTGAGCTGCGACGTATCGCTTATCAGGCTTGCGACTTCATATTTTGCAATAATCAGCTCGAGCTTTCCGGCTTCAATCTTGGACAGATCGAGTATGTCGTTTATGATGCCGAGCAGGAGGTCCCCGGAACTGTATATCTTGCCAAGCGCCTCCGTCACCGATTGATCAAGGTTTTCATTTTGCAATTGTATTTCCGTGATGCCCAGGATTGCATTCATCGGCGTGCGTATCTCGTGGCTCATCGTGCTCAAGAACGCGCTTTTTGCCTTGTTCGCAGCCTCCGCGCGCACGTTTGCTTCATGTATCTCCGTGTTGTCGTGCGCGAGAACGACGATGCCGATCAGCTTGTTCGCCTCGTCAAGCGCGGGGGAGACGGTTATGGAAAAGAACGACTTCTTTTCGCCGCCTGTTCCGCCCGCTTCAACATTGAGCTCATATGGATCGGCGTTATCCTCCGAGCTTCCAAAGTCCAGCATCATCCTTTGCAGCGTCGTTGCCACCTCAAAGGCATATTCTTCGCCGAACCGCTCTTCCGTCACGTCTATGAACGGTTCACCCGTGACGTCCCGGCCCAGGGCAGCTTTGACGGAAGCGGTGCACAGCAGGATCGTAAAAGCCGTGTCGAGCAGAAGTATGTCGTCAGGGCTGTTGTCGCGCAGCATCTGGTTGTAGCGGAGCTGCGTCTCTTTTTCGCGTTCGTTGAAATCCCGCAGCGCGGCGGCCTGCTTGTAAAGCTGCGTCAGGTTGTCGTTTTCTTTCTGTATCCTTGCGAACTTCCGCTTTAGCGCATTCAGCTCGTTTTGCGTGCTTCGCAGCAAGGAAGCCGTATCAGGATTTTCCTGCGTCTCAAGAACTACATCATCCATATATTAGCCCCCTTTTGTGCGTACTCGTCATCTTTAGATTGCGAAAAAACGAAAATCAAATAGTAACATATATGAAATATGAATCGTTTTTTAGGGTACGCGCCCCTGCGCGTACCGCAAAATCGTATTGCTTCGTTTTAAGCGGTACGCGCAGGGGCGCGTACCCTACATGGTTTGCGCAAAATCGCTAAAACGCGCACACTGTAAACGTCGCGTTGTGGAATCGGTTGACGGCCTTGTCGTCCTGAATGCTCGTCGGCGCGATTTCGCCGAAAGCATACAGCCCGGATATTGACAGGTTCTGTGGGAACAGCTTCTTCACGAGGTCGCCTTCCGTGGCTTTCATGTCTGCAAGGAACATGTTGCGCAAGCTGCACGTCGTTATCAGCACGGTCGAGTACTCGTAGTCACCGCCCGCGTTGTTCAGTTTTTCTATGAATTCTGTGATTCCCTTCTCGCTTGTTGCCGCAACGTCGTTGCCCGTGCAGTAAAGTAGGCCGATATATGAGTTCTCAGGGACATTTGCAAAGCAGGTGACTTCCCCCGTCTCTTTGTCAAAGCTGCTCAGCGCCCGCGATACGGGGATACCGTCGTTGAACTCATCGTCAGGGACCTCTACAAAGAACTGATAGTTGAACAGCACAGTCGTCTCATCGTCAATAAATGGGAAGACCTTGATATAGTCATAAGCCGGCGCTCCTTCAATCTCGCAGATTACATTGTCGTGCGCTTTTGTGACGAGCCTTTTTTCAATGGCCTTTTCGCCCTGAAGATTTGCCGTCGTGAAAATCGGCTTCACATTGCCCGCTACCAGAATGAGCGATAGCCTGTCCCCGCCGACCTCATCGTCAAGATAGACCTGCTGCTTCGTGAACTCAAAATCATCGCCCGCAATATATCCGAAAACAGGCACGTCCCCGCATAGCTCCGAAATCTTTACAAGGACGTTGTCGCAAGCCATGCTCTGCAGCAGCGCCCCGACGCAGATGACCATTTTCGGCTCGGCTGACGCGTCCTGCCGCTTCAAGTCCGCATACGCCTTGTTATATGTGTCGACTATCTCCTTTTCGGGGTCTGTTGCCATGGAACCGCTTATCGCGGCTGCAAACAGACAGTCATCGTCAGAAAGCACATGGAGCGCGACCGCAAGCTCGTGATACCCTTCGCCCGTCAGGATGGCGCCCGCTGCCGCGGTGCCCCCGGCCACATGGCATCCAAGTTCCTTGCTGACGCTTGCTGCAAGCTCGCCGATTTCCATATCCGGCTGCCCATGGAGTATGGCGACCGTGTTCTTACCTAATGTAATTTTGCCTCTGATCTGCGAAGCCAGTTCCTCTGTAGCCGTTGCAATATCATCCAACTCAAAACTCACTGCGGTTGCCGATCTCATATTCGCCCCTCCTATCGTCGTCGCAAACTCCACTCCGCTCCGCCCTCACAAGTTCGGGCATACGCTCCGTTTCGTTGCTCCTCCTCTTCAAACACGACCCACTTCGTTGGGCTCGTGTTTG
>Ga0082212_10010039_pt1 | contig 12164 bp, 10 predicted proteins | sample TergutNt197P3_FD_71548 | JGI IMG/M metagenome (GOLD analysis project Ga0082212, IMG submission 71548) | Neocapritermes taracua P3 segment gut microbial communities from Petit-Saut dam, French Guiana - Nt197 P3 | ecosystem: Host-associated > Arthropoda: Insects > Digestive system > Gut ... | reverse complement strand
GCCTTCGGCGCTCAAGCCTGCCAAATGGGACTACGGGTCGCTTTTTACCGCTTAAACCGACTCCTTAACGAAATGACCGTCGCGGCAGGCTCCGGCGGCATGGATAAATTAGCGGCAATCTACCTGGAACCGTCAAGTATTCGGACGCGGGATTCAGTGGCTGCAATGAGGAGTTGTCTTCCGATGGAGGACGGCGGTATGGAGTAGTCGTTCAGGTCAAATCTGACATATATGGTTTTTGATGATTTGACTTGAACAAGGAATTGAGAATCGAATGGTTTTGTCGGCAATGAAAGCAGGCTTGATTGTTCCTCCGCGAAAACGTCGGATACCAGGCGAGTATCATCGTCGGGATGTTTACGGGCATTTACGACGGAATCGCGCCACAGCAGTGCCTGACGATTTAAATCTGAAAGCGTGGTGAACGGGCGTGCGGCAAAGAACGAATCACGACGGTTACGGTGCCGAAACTGGCCCAGTCCACCTGCCCCTGCTCGTCGGCAAAGGAACGCAAGCGCAAAAATGTTTCATGTTTTTGCGGACGCACTGTGGCGATAAAGCGGCGAACGGGATGAACGCCGTAGTTATAAACGCTTATCGTGATACGGATTTACGAATCCGACGGCGCAACCGCATATTACGCATCGCGGCACGTCTGAAACATGTTTCAGGTCGGCTTTGAGCGCCAAAAAGGCTGCTATCCATGAGTCAAGTTGCTGAAAAATGCCCCTGTATATTGAGTTTTGTACGCATACAACTACCTTATACAGTGTAGAACGCGCTTCTACCTGCCCTTTGCTTTGACGGGATTGTATATAACGTCATGCAGGTAATTGAAAAAGCAGCCTATGGAAACCCCAAACTCTGCGTTACGCTCCCTCGACAAAATGCTCATTTACCTATGTTTAAACTCCGCTTTTGTCTCGATCGCAAGCCTTGATTTTGGAGTTTTCTGAGGCTGTCAAAAAATCCCGGCAACGGAATCCACGAAGACCATCAATGGCTGTTACTGTTCAACGGTTCCGTTGAATCGGCAGGTTCTGGCGCCGCTGGCCCAACAATCCACTTCACGCACACGATACTTTTTCCCGGTATATGTATTTAAAATGCCCGCTATGAAGCCTTCGTCATAGCTGCATACATTTTCGTTTGTAATGGGAAGACCACTGCAATCCAGGTCCTGTTCCACGGAAAGTACAACCTCTCCGCTGTCTATATTAAAATCTTCCATACGTAAAATGCCTATCTTGAGTTCTTGCAGCGACTTCTGAAGATTGGCAACAAAAACGTTAAAACCCACTTTCAGGTCGAGAACATTCCTTGCGAATTCAGTTCCCGCCAGGAAACCTGCTTTCCGAAAACAGTCATCCGCTTTTTCCACGCCATACGCCTTGGTCAATACATCCAGCATGGTGAACTGCATTAAACGGTATACAAGAACGGGCATGTTTTCGCCCAGATCTCCCCGCCCTTCACGAATATCTCCAAGATTCTCCCAGACAAAATTATTGTGGGAATTAATTGGCTTGAACACATTATCCATACAAACACCTCCATAATTGACTATTATTCATATCGTCAGGTCAGAAGCCTTCCTTTCTATGAAAATGAGGATTTATTAACGATACTTTGCAACATAACGGATGTAGTTATTCGCGGATTCGGCTATATTGATGCGCTCTTTTTCCGTAACCGGCCGTATTATTTTTGCGGGCACGCCGGCTACCATCATTCCCGACGGTACTCGAAATCCCTGACGGATTAGCGAACCAGCGGCGACAACCGACCACGGTTCCACAACGCAGTCGTCCAGCAACACCGCGCCCATGCCAATAAGCGCACTATCTTCTACCGTGCAAGCATGCAAAACAGCCCCGTGGCCGATGGTAACGTTCGCGCCGATATTCAGCGGACCTGTATCATGTGTAACGTGCAGTGTAGCGTTGTCCTGTATATTGGTACGCTCGCCTATTCGTATAGGGCAGACATCGCCCCTGATTACCGCGTTGAACCAGACGCTCGCGTTTTCGCAAATCAGCACATCGCCGATAATACGCGCTCCATCGGCAAGAAAAACCGATTCGTGTAATTTTGGATATATTCCAAGGTAGGGAATTATTTTTGCCATTTTTAAAACCACGGACGTTTCATGGCGATTATGCCGCGGCAATAGAATTTCAATGAAATTATCCGGGTTAATAATGGGAGTGCAGATGATTGTTTATAATCTCGCGGACAGGCCCACGGAGTTTATCCCAGGTTATGGTACCGTTTTTCTTTACCATAATCACATTAGGCTCAACCGTGAGTTCTTCCACGCCCGGCAAATCAAACAGATCGCGAATAAAGCCGTCATCGGTAGACGGGATTTCAAGCCGGCTCCGGTATTGACGCGTTATTCCGACAATCCTGAAACCCTCCAGATAAAACACGGCAATGTCTTCATTGGTATGTTCCGAGGCGATTCCCGGGGCCGGGTCCACAATAATTACTCTGTCTTTGGTACCGTAATGATAGAGTACCCACCAGCAACCGCCTCCAAGGACGACTATTAAAACAAGGAAAAACAGGAGGTTGGAGAATTCATAGCCCTTCAGACTGCCTTTTGATTTGCCCATTCCCGCCTCGCTTATTATAAGTAGTCAGCGGGCAGTATGTTGAACGCTGACTACTTATCGTTTACATTATTCGTACCTGAGACACTCTATAGGATCAAGATTCGACGCCTGAACGGCAGGGTAGATTCCAAAGACTAATCCGATAATTGAACTGACGCCGAAAGAGAGGATTACGGAACTGGAAGTAACGATGGTGTTCCAATCCGCAAACTGTGCAACCGCTTTTGAGATGCCGTACCCTAGTCCTATGCCTATAAGCCCACCAGCAAAACTGATGGCGACGGCCTCTGCAATAAACTGTATGCGGATATCAACTTTCCTGGCGCCTATGGCGCGCCGCAGACCTATTTCGCTCGTTCTTTCAAGAACGGAAGCCAGCATTATGTTCATAATGCCGATGCCTCCGACAAGCAGGGAGATACCGGCGATAGCGCCCATAACAATATTAAAAATATCCTGGGTTTTCTGGTTCTGTTCCAACAGTTTTTCGGGAACCACAATCGAATAATCGTCAACGTACCGATGCATTACAGACATGAGATTGTTAACCGTGGCCGCCTGTTCCTTAATATTGGCGCTCTCGTCAATCTTGATGACGATTTCATTCAATTCATTTTCCACTGATTCGACTTCGAATTTCCGTAAGGAAGTCGTGATGGGAATAAAAATATCGTTATTGGGATTCTGAACTTTGACCCCCTCAAATTCCTGCTTCTCTACAGCCGCGTCGCTCAGCACGCCGACAACCGTCATCCAGACGTCGTTAATCTTGATCTGTTTGCCGACGGCTTCTTCAAAACCGAATAGTTTCTGTTTTGATGCCATTCCAAGGACGCAAACCTGGGCGTTGTCTCTTTCCTCCTGCTCGCTAAAAAAAGAGCCTTGCCTGATATTGAGATTTTGTATTTCAGGATAGGTGCTGCTGACGCCAAGAACCCGGCTGTCGCTTCGCGCCGTCGCCGAATTGATCTGATAGGTTTTAATAACCCTTGAAGCGGTAATCATTGGTTTTGGCTTTAATACATTCTGCATCGCCTCAACGTCCCGCATGGAAACGCCAAGCGATTCAGTTCGGATCTGCCGCAGTTCCTCAGTCTTAAATTCCTTTGCCTGGATGATGATATTTCTAATGCCTAAATTGGCAATTGCGCGCAGGCTTTCCTCCTGTGCGCCGGCTCCGATTGAAAGCATCGCAATCACGGCGCCGACTCCGAAAATCATGCCAAGCATCGTAAGAAAAGACCGCAGCTTATGTCTGCCCAGACTTGCCATGGCGCCTATTACTGTTTCCATCGATAACATAAAATCAAGCCTCGTTACTTGTAATAAGTGGATTAACGGCCGCGCCCACCGCCGCCGCCGGGCATTCCGCCGCCGGGGAATCCTCCACCTGGGAATCCTCCACCTGGGAATCCTCCGCCGCCGGGCCCCATCATTATTTTACCTTTCGGTTGCGTAGTCGTCGATAAGTTGAAATCCGGCAGAGAAAGTTTACGTCCTCCTTCCGGATTCACAAGCGCAACCAGTTCGCCTTCCTCCACGCCGCTTAAAATGACAGCCTCGCCATGAGAACTTAGACCGGTCTCGACAACGCGCGTTTCAAAGCGATCGCCGTTTTTTATGAACACCACGGTATCATTCTGAAGTTCACGGGCGGTAACGGCGCCAGACGGAACGATAAAACACGACTCATACTCATGTAATACTATATCTCCGCGCAGAAACATGCCCGGACGAATCAGTTTTAGATCGCCGCCGGCGTCCACGATGGTAATATCGCAAGTGAAATACCTGAGCGGAGAATTTCGGGTAATCGACTGCGCCACAGAAGAAACCGTGCGGATTATGCCGTGAAAAACCTTGTCCGGAACCGCGTCCAAACGGATATTCACAGGCAGATCTTTTTCCAGGTAACCGCCGTCCCTCTCAAGTACGTTTATCCGTGCCTGAAGGGCATCCAGGTTTATTATTTCGATAATCGACTGACCTGCGCTTGAATTATTTCCGACAGCCGGTTCCGACCCGCGGTCACGGTAATATAAAACCATTCCGTCAACGGGCGCGAAAAGTTCAAGCGCGCTTAAAGTCTGTTCGTACCTGTTAACCTGGGTTTGAAGTTCATTTCGTTGTATGGTCTGCGTCTGCTGTCTGGAGCGGTCGGCCCTCTGCTGTGTACGGACCCTGTTTTTCATTACCTCCAGATTTTGCCTGTTGTAGCGCTCGTCCGCCGCAGCGGTAATAATATCCCACCTCGAATAAATCGTTTCATCCTGAGCCATTGTCTTTATGGAGAAATTAAAATCTTCCTCCGCTATTTGCATGTCGATTTTACGATTTTTCTCGTCCTTGATCTGATTCTGGTTTGTAATTTTAATGTCCTCGAGATTGCCTGCCAGCGAGTTCTGCCGTTGTTCCAGACCCAACCGGGCATCCATGCTCTCGTAACGGACAATAAGGTCTCCCGCTTTCACAAAAGATCCTTCCTCTGCAAGCCAGGCTATGCTTAACTGGCCGGCCGTTGTGTTCGGAGTATTGACTACAACCGACTCAAGTCCGACAATTTCCCCGGTCGCCGAAACCGTGAGAGAAAACGGTTGTCTTTCAAGCGTGGTAAATGGAATCGGATCCTTGTCTGTTGAAGCAAACACTTTAGCGATGCGGTCCGACAGATTATCCCGGAAATGTAACAGCGTCCCTCCAAGGATTATAAGCACTACGCAAAGCGTAATCCGTCCTTTCCATTTTGTTTTTTTAACAGGCATTTTATCAAAACTCATAACTCACCTCATTTTTACAATTGCGGACGGGTCCGGATTCTTTCTCCGGCATCAACTCCTGATTCAACCACTGCTGTCTGGCCGTCGTTCGTACGCAAACGCACTTCCCGCCAATCAGCTTTCTTTGTCTGTTCGTTGAACACCTGTATAAACGATCTCCCGTCGCGCCCTTCAATACTCGTCATCGGGATTACAACCGCCTGCGGATGTTCTCCGACGCGGATCTGAGCTCTCAGGCTCATACCCGGACGAAGCGTCTTGACGTCCAGGTTGGTAAGATCCGCATAGATCTCCATTATCTTCTGCGGCCGGTCAAAACTCGCCTGCTTTAAAATGGTGCCGATGCTTGTAACTTTACCGGCAAATGAACGTCCCTGAACGGAGTCCACAGTAATGCTGACGTCCTGCCCGATTTTAATTTTGCCGGAATCAAGTTCGTCTACCTGTATCCTGGCGCGCATCGTCGAAAGGTCGGGGATCTCCATGACAACTTCCTGCATGTTGACATTGCTGCCGACTTCCTTGGCTTCGTTGTTCCAGTTGCGCTTGTAAATTACGACGCCTGCTACTGGAGCGCGTACCGTATATAAATCCATGGCATCCAGAAGGTCATCCATCCGGCCGCGGCTTACCCGCTCCTGGTTGCGCGCCATCTGCAGCTGTATCTGGTTGCTTTCCGTCTCGTATTCAAATTTTTTCTCAAGCATATCAAGGTTATATCTGGATGTATCGAGGGTGATGCGCATTATCTCAACGTCAATTCCGCTTGCCAGTTCGGCCTGGGCATTTAACTGTTCTTCGTTTTTATCCAGGTCGGACCTGGCCTTTTCCAGTTGTAGTTTCAGATTTTCCAATGATATGTTGCTGTTTCCACGCTGCTGCTGTCGATTTTCCTGATAACGTTGAAAACTGGCGGTCTCCGATACGAGATTGTTGCTTATGGTAGAAGTATCGAACTCCATCAGAAAATCGCCTTCATCAACTACAGTCCCTTCGTCGATGATGCGCACTATTTTGAACTGCCCCTGCCGTCGCGCCAGGCGCGGCGGACCTACTTCGACGCTTTGGCTTGCTTCAAGCGCACCGGAGGCATTGACGAGTACGGGGAAATCCACACGCTGAACGGTCAGGAGGTCTTTTTCACTGACGTTCGCGGAAACATTGCCGGAACGATACATCCAGTATGCAAGCCCCGCAATGATTACAACCGCCGCTAATAGAATAATCCGCTTCTTCATTCAGACACCTCCGTTTACTGTACGGGAAAGAGTTTTTCTCCGACAGATACGCCGGAGGCTATTTCAATCATTTTGTCACCGATCGCGCCAAGCTTGACAAACTGCGTGTCGGCCTTTTTTATATCCGCTCCTGTGCGCACAAAATTGCGCCCCTGGGAATCCACGCCGACGTATTCCCGCGGCGCCGCCGCAGCGGCGTTAGCCAGAACCAATGGGACATTGACACGCGCCGTCATTCCAGGCTTGAAAAGTTCCGTATCGACGCTGTCGAGCTGCACCGTGGCCTGAAACATTTTTTGGGTGGAGGCAAATCCCCTTCGTCCAGCTACATCCGTAAGCGACACAACTGTGCCTCCGATATTAACGCCCGGCAGAGCGTCAAAACTTACTTCGCAACGCATTCCCCGGCTCAACTGGCGATACTCAGTGTCAAATACATACCCGACCACCTGCAAACTGGTCATATCGGGAATACTGGCGACCTCCATGCCGGGGAAAATGCTGTCTCCTGTTTGAACCTTCCTGTTACTCTGCCAGTTATCGCCGTATAAAAATATGCCCTCCTGCCGGGCGTATATCTTCGTTTGAGCAATGTCGCTTTCGATTCTTCTCAGTTGGAGTTCCGCCTGAGACTTTGTGATCTCAACCTTTGTCATCTCAGAGTCGTAGTTTTTCTCGAAATTGTCCAGATTTTCACGGGCTTTTTCCAATTGAAGCTGCGCTTTCATAATATCCAACTGGTACCGTTCGTATTGATTTTCGGACAGAAGGCTCTTATCGATTTTCGCGTAGAGTTCGGCTCTTTTCAGTGAATTTTCCGCGCTCCTCAGACTGTTTAGAAGATCGCAGCGGTTTGATTCCAAATCGACTTTCTTTCTGGTGACATTTAATATGGCTGTTTCCAGAGTCGTTTCCGCGTCGGTTTTATTATTGATCAGACTGGTATCATCAAATTCGACGACCAGTTCCCCGGCCTTTACAATCGCGCCCTCATCCGCCAGAAAGGTAATTGTGTTGCCAAAGTTTTGCTGGCTTCTTGGCGCTTGAATGACGCTCGAACGCGCCGCTTTCAGTTCTCCCGTAAGCAGCAGGTCTCGTGTGATCTCCCCCGTACCTACGATATACTCCGTCGGTTTTCTAGAAACGACATCTTCCAGTGGGATCGGAATCGCGGGCGCCGTTTTTGCGCCGCCAAGCCCGGGATTTTGCGCGGATATACGCGCCGGAATGAATAGACTCGCGCAGATAACGGCGCCCGCAGCTATAGCGGCGCAGCGCCTTAATCCAACATTCATGTTCTTTCTAATGTTCATATCGCTAAATCCAGAAAGTGATTATTGTTGAAACTTAGATTTCGGTTTCGAATCGGGATTAAACTTCGGTTTTGGTTCGGGGATAGACAGTTTCTTAAGATATTCGAGCCATTCCGTTTCAATTTTTGAAAAATCGCGCCCCATTATGTCTGGCCGGGCGACGAAATCCCAGCTTTCATTCCCTTCGCCTGAAAATTTTATAAGTTCGCGTATTTTTTCAATGCCTAATTTTTCCATGAAATAATCAAAAAACGAAATTGCCTGACCATCAAAAAGCAGCCTGTCCTGCTCATCTTTCGGCAGGGCGCGCGGCTGTCCGCCGCCGTCGGGTTTGCTTTTAGGCGCCCCCTGGCCTTGTCGCTGGCCGCCCTGGCCGCCGCCTCCCATTTTGGGCATTTGCCCGCCGCCGCCTGGAAATCCGTCACCCATTATCATTCCCTGACCGCCGCCCGGAAACCCGCCGCCCGGAAACCCGCCGCCCGGAAATCCATCGCCTGGAAATCCATCGCCACCGCCGGGACCAGCCTCCCTGCCGCCCGTTGTTGAAGAAGCCACAAACGGCCTGGGCATAATAAGTACATCATCAAGCGGAAACATCATGTCAATGTTATCCTGCAGATACCTTATAGAACTTTTATCGCCGCTGGCATAAGCGCCGATAGCAACATCAAGCCAATCTTGCAAGGGACTTTTGCCCACATCTTCAGCGCGGGAAGCGCGGAACTGGAAATAGTCATTATTCGCATTCATCATTACCTGCAAAACCGCGAAAGCGATGTTCCTGGCCATGGTGGATACCGTCTGCGGATCTATGTTCGACGCCGACTCCTTCAACATGCTGTTTAGGCGCTCACGGATTTCTTCAGGAATGTTATCGCCTATCTGGGATCTCATCCTATCAAGCTGCTCCTCCATCCGCATTTCCTGGGTAGCTGAAATCAACACCCACGAGTAACCCTGCCTGAAAACAACAGGTTCGTATAAAGCGTCTTTTTGCGCCAGAGTCGAGCAGATGAATATAGCCCCCTTTGGAAGCTCATCCCCAAGCAGGGTTTTAAGCCTTACTATGGCTTCCGCCGATGCCGCTTCATAAGGAGTGATCATTTGCCGGTCCGAGGCGAAAAAATCCACTCCGGGAACGATATCCTGAAATGAATTAAAGTTCTTGAAACTGACGGTCTGAGCGTTCGTGGAATTTACGCCAAACGCCGCGATTAGAATCAAAGCCGGCAGTAAAAATCGTATTATGCGTACCATGGTGTCGCCTTGCCCCTTAGAAATTAATACATTTACCTTTTCTCGACAGATATACGTTCCAAAAATGGACGCGTTCGAGTTTATTACACCCAGTTGCCGTTTCCGCTTTAAATTACGTCCGGTAGGCGCAGCTTGTTACAGGCAACCTCCGAAAACCTCGAACTCTGCGTTACGCTCCCTCGACAAAATACTCATTTACCTAATGTAAACTCCGCTTTTGTCTCGGTCGCAAGTCTTGATTTCGGGGTTTTCGGAGGTTGCCTACAGTTTTTCATAGTTTCATTTCAGGTTTTTGTCTTCATATCCGTAGCGCAGCACTTTTACTTTTACGTCCCTGCGTCCAAATTCAATACTTCTCCTGTAGCTTGGGATGAAGATATCAATAATTTTCCCCTTGATCAGCCTTCCTGTGTCAGTCACCTGATATAGCCCGCTCATCAGCGGTGATTCGACATAAATCATGGATCCAAGAGGAATAATCCTCGGATCGGCGGCCACATGGCCAGGGGCAACGGGCGCGCCGCTTTTGGTTATACCGGTTACGCAGTATGCCGTCGCCTTGAAGTTTTCCATTTCTTCAGCTTCCAGCACAATTTGCTCGCGGTACAAAGCGGCTTCTTCCTCCGCTGTTAAAGCTTCCGCAATACGAATGCTCTCACAGAAATGGGTGTGTATCAACATGTATAGAAAAGCGACTATAACAACTGAAACGCCTATGTGTTCCCGGATTTTCCGATTTTTTTTAATACAATTTTTTTTTGCGGGCATAAATACTCCTCTTTTCTATAATGAACGTTCCTTCTTCGGAAACGCGGCGTAGTTTTCAGCAGGAGGCGCTGAAAAAGGAGTAAATGCCGGCGCGCCGAAAACGAGAACGCGCGCCATCTCTGTACTTTATACTGTTCATAGCGGGAAAAAGGCTACCAGCCGGAAGGGGCCGAAACAAGAGGAAATATCCGCGTAAGGTTTTGTAATTACCTCACCCGGACACTTCCTCTCCGTGCTAATATTACGACCTTGAAATAAATTATATGGCGAGGTTATCCCATGACTGACAAACCTACTATGAGTTATCAAACCGCCGGCGTGGATTCCGGTCAAAAAGATCAGGCCATGCAGCGTCTTGGCGATTGGGTTGAGCGCAGTTTCGATCTGCGTCCCGGAGAGGTAAAGCTGCCTCTGGGATACTTCGCCAATGTAATTGATATCGGCGGCGTGGGACTTGCGGTTTCAACCGACGGAGTAGGTACAAAGATCATTGTGGCGGAGATGCTGGAAAAGTATGACACTGTCGGCATCGACTGCGTTGCCATGAATGTCAACGATCTGCTCTGCGTTGGCGCGGAACCGCTGGCGCTCCTGGACTACATCGCCGTTCAGACGCCGCATCCGGATCTGCTTGAAGGCCTCGCCCGCGGTCTTTACCGCGGCGCGGAACTAGCCCGCATTACCATCCCCGGCGGAGAAATCGCCCAGATAAAGGAAATGATTAACGGCGTTCGCGACGGTTATGGCTTTGATCTTGTCGCCACATGCGTGGGCAAGGTGCCTCTGGATAAAATAATGATTGGGCAGAATATTGCCGAAGGCGACACCATCATCGGTCTCAGGTCGAGCGGCGTTCACAGCAACGGTCTTACGCTGGCGCGCCGGGTATTTTTTGAGCGCCTTGGGTGGAAGGTCGATCGTTTTGTGCCTGAACTTGGCCGCACAATCGGCGAGGAGCTTCTTGAACCAACGCGCATCTATGTTCGCGAAGCTGTTGAAATGATGCAATCCGGTTTGCGCGTCAAGGCTATGGCGCATATTACCAGCACAGGATTTCTGAATCTGAACCGCGCGGCCGCGCCTATGGGATACGTTCTGGACAAACTGCCGGAAACGCTTCCGATCTTCCGGTTGATTCAAAACGAAGGCGGAGTCAGCCCTGAAGATATGTATTTCACATACAACATGGGCATTGGCTTCTGCGTTGTCGTTGATCCCGAAGATGCTGAGGCTGCGCATGAAATCGCCCGCAAACACAATACGCAATCCTTCACAATCGGGCATACAATCAAGGATTCCGGCAAGAAGGTTTATCTGCCTGAAGTCGGACTGGTCGGCTTTGACGATAAATTCGTGGGAGATATGGAAGCGCGGGCGTCCTCGCCGGCGTGTTAATCAATAAAAGGGCGCGATAAATCGCGCCCCTACAATCGTTTTTATTTAATCTCTATGGGTAAAATTCCCCGCCGCTTGCGGCGGGGTAGTTCATTACACGCCCGCGAGGACGCATGTGGTTCCATACCAAGGTTTTGTATGGCCATGCGCGCGGCGGCCTGCTGCGCTTCTTTTTTTGTCCCGCCGGAAGCTTCGGCAAGGATTTCTCCGTCCGCAACGACCTGAATTACAAATGTCTTGAGATGATCGGGGCCGATTTCATCCACCACCTGATATAACGGTTCGGAACGGCCGATATTGTGAAGATGTTCCTGAAGCGCCGATTTGAAATCTCCGGATGCCAGTTCACGTATATCGATATCCTCAAAAATCGCCGTCATCTGTCTGCTCAGATATTCAGAGGCCGCCTCCGCGCCGCCGTCAAGATAGACAGCGCCGAGAACAGCTTCGTAAGCGTCGGCAATGATGGTTTTTTTACGACGTCCACCCGTTTTTTCCTCGCCGCGGCTCATAAGAATAAAGTCCCCAAGCCCGATGGCTTCAGCGAGTCTCGCAAGATTGGCAGCGCTTACAAGCCGCGCTTTTATTTTGCTGAGTTCGCCTTCCGACAAGTCCGGGCAGCGCAGAAAAACACGCGAGCTGACTAAAAATCCCAAAACCGCGTCGCCCAGAAACTCCAGCGATTCATTATGGCGTAATCCCTGGTCTTCGTATTCAAAAACGTATGATCTGTGTGTCAGCGCCTGCCGCAGCAGATTTTTATTATTGAACCGATATCCAAGCCGCTTTTCCAGTTCC
>Ga0082212_10010038_pt1 | contig 12164 bp, 15 predicted proteins | sample TergutNt197P3_FD_71548 | JGI IMG/M metagenome (GOLD analysis project Ga0082212, IMG submission 71548) | Neocapritermes taracua P3 segment gut microbial communities from Petit-Saut dam, French Guiana - Nt197 P3 | ecosystem: Host-associated > Arthropoda: Insects > Digestive system > Gut ... | reverse complement strand
TTACTTGAAGAACTCCCACGAGGTTTCAATGTACCTGGAATGGAAATTAAAGCAGAATTTGACGTAGGTAACAGTAATTCTATTTTTGGAGGATATGGCTCAACCTTTGATGGGAAAAGCACACAGTACTGGGGGGGAATCAGAAAAAGATTCTGATGATTCGTCTCTTTGCACGTCAATAAGTGTTCGTTCCAATTTTTTACAGTATACAAAAGATTATGAATACAAACCAATGTCTATTATTGATAGTGTTTCTTGGCTGTATCCTTGAAGGTTGCGTTCCACAGAATGTCTATGTCAATTCGCAACCTACAGAAATCGGAAATTCGAATATCTTGATACAAGAGGAGAATGTAATGACAGTTCGTGAACAGCAACGGATTTTGCTGTTAAAACAAGATTATCAAGGAGCATTAAATTTGATTAAATCAACTATTTCTGTTTATGAATTAATGGGAAAATTCCCGAATGAAGAAGCGGCCAGATTACATTTTGAAAAAAAACGATGGAAAGGAAAGCCAGTTTGCCCAAGGTGTAATAGCAAGATTAGACAATATGAACGACACACAAGGCCCGGTTATCATCTTTGTAAAAATTGCGGTAGGGAATATACAGTAAAAACCGGCACTGTTTTTGAGTGCGCTCATATTCCTTTGCATAAATGCTTTTTTGGTCTTTATTTGTTTGTAAAGTCCCGAAAGGGTATTTCTGCTATGCAATTATCAAAGGAATTGGGTATTGAGTGGAATTCTGCGTGGTTTCTTCTTCAAAGAATCCGTGAGGCGTGTGGTGAAGAAAATCCGCCATTATTGAAAGGCGAAGTTGAGGCGGATGAAGCCTATTTTCGTGGAAAAGAGAAAAACAAACACGCTTCAAAAAAACAAAAACTCGGCCGTGGTGTAGCTGGAAAAACCCCTGTTCTTGGACTCCGTGAACGTGGTGGTCGAACTCAAGTTATTGTGCTAAAAGACACATCAAAAAAGACTATTCAAGACGAACTAAATAAACGAATTGATAAAGACGCTACTTTATACACCGATGAACACGCGAGCTATCAGGGAAATAAGTTTATACATAAAACAGTGGACCATTCTAAAAAACAATTTGTAGATGGTCCGGCTCATACTAATTCTGCGGAAAGTCTATGGGCGGTATCAAAAAGAGCAGAATATGGAACCTATCATAATACCAGCGATAAACACCGTCAAAGATACGCGAATGAGTATGCTTTTCGTTTAAACGATGGTAATGTTAAATATCATACAATGGACAGAATAGACTCTTTATTGAATAAATCAATAGGAAAGCGCTTGACATATAAGCGTTTAACAAAGGGTAATCCTGAATATATAAAAATGGACAATATAAAATATGAAAATTAAAGAAGCATTAAAAATTGGAGTATTAAAAATATTAGCTGAAAATGACTTTGAAAATAACATGAAAAAATTTGATGAGGCACTTCTAAAAATTATCAATTATTCTCCTAAATCTAGTATTGAATTAAATAATTCAGATAGCGAAACTGTAAATAATACAGCTAGTGAAGAAATAGCAGAATAAAAAATAAATTCTATTGGTGTGGAAAATAAAAAATCTCCCTTATAATGAGGGAGATTTTTAAAGTTTAAAACTGGCTTACTTCATTGAGTAGCAAAACGCGAAAAATTATATGACGAATTATTCAGAAGTTTACGGCATAGACCGTCAAGATTTACTTTCTGTCTAGCCATTTCACGTTTCACATCTTGCTCAAATCGTGACCTACAAGAACTAGCGTCTTGAGTCGAATAGTCTCTACAACTTTTTCTTGCGGCGATTTGTTCTCTTGAAGACTGTTTGCAAACCAATACTGCCTCGTTTGCTTTAGAAGATTTAGGCGCACCTCCAAATCCCATACTTTGTCCTAAAGCATCACCCAACGCATCAAAATTCTGGGACCAAGCCGGAGTAGTCCAAAAACAAATTGACAAAACCAATAAACCCATAATTGATAGAAAACTTCTCATGGCGTAAACTCCTTTTAGTGAAAACTCGCATAGAATCTTATGTGATAGTCTATTTTATAGACTTCACTAACCTTGACCATCAGTAATGCCGACATTATTTGAACAGATTATAAACATAATAAATAATATATATTATCACCCCCCATTTTATAAGAAAAAAAGGATTATTTGTGGCCAGCCCAAAAGATTTTCCGCATTCTGGACAACGTAAATCTCCCGGATTACTTTTTTTCAAACGTTGAACTTGAGCGTGCGGAATCAAATAACCGCATTTTTTACATCTATGAGAACCCATTTCGCTCCCCTTTCACCATGAAAAGTAGAAAAATAAAAATCTTAATATTCTCATCAATAAATGAGAATAAAAGATTTAAAAAATGTTTTACGGATAATGTTGAACAGACATTAAGCGCCATCCAGTAATAAAACTGGTTGGCCTCTTAATCATAAAGAGGCCGGGCGCTCAAAACAGCTTCGAAGAACTGCGGACATATTCCCGAACGGTATTTTATTCAGTCCACACCCGGCCGTGCCAGCATAAAAACAAAAAGACACGGCTACGGGCGTGCGACCGCTTCGAAGGTATTTTGAGTACCTTTTTTGAATTTTACCCAATAGACGATGAAGAAGTCAAGAGCAAAAGCGGCTATCTGGAATTAGATATAACAGATTGAAATTATTAATAAATGGGCTAGAAATAGATTAATTCTAAAATCATAAGTGATTTTAAATTGTTATAAAATTTATTAATATAATCAAGCAACTAGAAAGCAATTTGGTGGAGTTAAATACGTAATTCCCAAAAAAATCCGAGCCCTTTGTTCGTATTATAAGCGGGAAGATGATGTCGTTGAACTTGGCGTTGGGCCGGAAGCCACGCCCATCAATTTTTTGGCGGGGTTGAGCGATACAAAAATATATGAATTTTTTGATAAACTTACGCTGAGGGAAATTGTTTGGAGTCACAATTTGGCTTTTTACAAAGGCGGAATCCAGGTCGCCACCGAATTAGTTCAGGTTCTTAACCATCTGGCGGTTATCGACAAAAGGTTTACTCCAACTCTCCAAATAATAGCCAATTTACTATCGGACTATCCACGTTGCGCCGAATTATTCAAATTATTCGAATTAGCGGCCAATAGTCCCCGAGAAACGAATCTGATAAGGCAAATCAAAAACAGTTGCTTTCATCCATGCCTTTGGGCACCGCATGAGACCAGGAAAAAAAACGATAACTACGATGAACAGACGGAATACCGAACACATGCAACTCGTTCACCACTTCTGGCGCTCTTGCAAGCTCCTGGCATTAAGCGAGGGTTTAGTTGCGCTGAGAATGGCGCCCTGGATCTGGAAAAATTGATTTACGATCAGAAAAAAATTGTCGTCCTTCGTTTCGGCCCTCGTTCAGGTCGCGCCGGTGAAGATCTTACCAGGTTCATCTTGGAGGACCTTTACAACGCGGTGTTGGTCAGAGGCCTGGACTTGCCGGCCGGAGAATTTACTTTCGTCGTGATGGACGAATTCCAGGACTATGTTGATTTCAGTTGTAACAATTCCCTAAACGACAATGCTTTTGTCGCTAAATCAAGGGAATTCAAGAATATATCCATCTTCGCTTTTCAGTCAGTATCTGCCCTTCTTACTCGCGGCCGCGTGAAAGAGAGGATCGAGAGTTTTATAAATAACTGCAATAACAGAATTTTTATGTATTGTGACGACCCCTGGACCCAAACCGTTTCAAGGCGTCATTCCAAAGTCTCATTGACCAAATTAGGACCAGGGGAAGCCATCGCTCTTAAGTTCAACATGCCGCTCCGCAAGCATGAATGCGGCTTGGAGACTCTTCAGGAAGCCCATGATGGGTATGAGACCAGATTGGCCGCGGCGGAGGCTATGGGACCGGTTTACGCGGATGAAATCGCCCTGAAGGCTTGTAAGGCCGAAGCCGAGGACCCTGACCCCGACTACCGCCTGGAAGAAGCCATAACGGAGTGGAGTCGAGAAATTCCGCCTCAAGAGCCTCCTAAGACCGAAGAAGAGATAGAGGAAGAAAAGCGGAAAGCGGAAGAAAAGGAAGAGAGAAAAATTCGCCAAGCGCGTCGAAGGAAGGCTGAATCCGAAATGGAAATAGAAGAAGCTCTGCGGGAATCAGAGTTACGGGAACCGGAATGGATAATGGAACGGAGAATGAATCCGGGCCAGCGTTATTTGGATATATCCAACAAGGATGACGATTGATCTGGCATCGACGCCTTCATCGACAGGCATCTTTATTAATGACCCCCAAAGGCCAAACAAATGCGTATTCTAGCCTTCTCCGACACCCACGGCCGTTTGCCGAACCTGGATCCCACCGGGATAGACCGCCTAATGATCGCCGGCAATATACGCCCGCCAGGTCTGCGCTCATTTGCGGAGGAAAATCACTGGCTTGAAAATTTTTTCTTTCATTGGCTTGAAGCCCTGGGCTTGCCGACCTATTGGGTCCTGGGCGAACACGATGATTTTACAGATTTGTATCCCTTCACATGCTACGAGTCTATGTATGAAGTTGTTCGCCTCCCATCGAACTTGACATATGATGTGGGCGACGTATTCGATGACGTTCTTCTGTTTTCCGGATATCCCCCGCTGGCCAGCCAGTCCTCGGAGGATGAAGATTATGAAGGCACCGAGGATTACCTGCGATTTTTAACCGATGAGTGTCAAGAAAATTCACCGGAAATATGGTTGACCCATTGCCCGCCCTGGGGGGTCTGTGACGGCCCCGCTGAAGATAAGACTCATGCCGGGAGCCGGGTCATCCTGGAGGCCATTAAAATCAAACAGCCCCGCCTGGTCATTTGCGGCCGCATCCCTAATGGAGCCGGCCTCGGCCGGATCGGCCGGACGGAAGTCTATAATGTTTCCATCCAGGACCAGGAAGGTCCCTGGAACGGCCAGCCCGTCATCATCGAAATTTAGGAGCGGCCTCAAGATGCGTATTCTAGCCTTCTCAGATAGCCACGGCCGTTTGCCGAACCTGGATACCACCGGCATTGACCGTCTTATGATCGCCGGCGATATCACCCCTCCGGACCTGATCAGCCTGGCCGAGCAACGGCAATGGCTGGAATACGATTTCTGCCCCTGGATAGATGCCCTGGCCCTGCCGACCTATCTGGTTTTGGGCAACCACGACTATATTGCCGACTTCCGGGGCCCGGCCAACCTGCACTATGGAGTGGCGGACATTGTGGACGGCATCCTGCTTTTTTCCGGGACTCCTAAAGTCGCTGACATGGCCTGGGAGGAAGATGAAGAAACCTTGGCTGAATACCTGCAAGCAATCATGGATAGTCAAGAAAAAACGCCGGATATTTGGTTGACCCATAGTCCGCCTTGGGGTGTTTGTGATGGCCGAGAAGAAATACCAGGGTATCATAATGGGAGCCGGGCCCTCCTGGCGGCCATAGAGGCCTGCCAACCCCGTCTGCTCATCTGTGGCCACATCCATATAGGAGCCGGCCACGGCCGGATCGGCCGGACGGAAGTCTATAACGTTTCCATCCTGGACAGGGACAGCCCTTGGAACGGTCTGCCCGTCATCATTGAAATTTAGGGAAAATATCATGGAATATGCTCTGCCATCTTGGCTCGAAGCCTCATCCAAGGTTCTTCAACCGGAAACCATTGAAATTCTCTTGACCCGGATGCCTCCAGCCAGGGAACTGCGGCCGTGGAAGATAGCCGAAAGGTGGGCGATTCAGCGCCCCAACCGGCTCCGGCTTCTGGAGATGGACGGTCTCTTGATTCTCCACAAGCTCCAGGAGCAGAAAAAATTGAGGAAAGAGCCCTGCAATCTGAAGCCGGAATGGCTTGCATGAGGATGGGCATGACCGAATTCGAGATATTTCAGTGCCTGGAGATCGAGACCGACCTGGTGAAGGCCACTCTCAACGGCCAGATCGGCCTGGGTGCGGAGAGGCACATACATCCTAGGACTATCCTGGATTTGGACCCCGATTATTAAAGTGAAACGATAAGATAAAGGTCAAAACGAGATGATATACATAACAGGCGACACTCACGGTGAATTATGCCGGATAGTAGAATTCGTGGAAGAGATCAAGCCGACCCCCAATGATATTCTTATTATCCTGGGCGATGCCGGATTCAATTTCCATGGGCCCGAGAGAGATCGGAAGCTAAAATCATTTTTGAATAAACTGCCAATAACGTTGCTTTGCGTCCACGGAAACCACGAAATACGGCCTGAGAATATCCCTACATATCGGGAGATACCTTGGAAAGGTGGAACAGCCTACGCCGAAGAGGAATGTCCAAAATTAATTTTCGCCCGTTGTGGTGAAATTTATGATCTGGACGGCATCCGGACCATGCCAATCGGCGGCGCACATTCTATCGACAAAGACTTAAGAATTGAAAATCGCAGGGAAGATGACTGGTGCAGTTGGTGGGCGGATGAGGAGCCGAATGACGAAATCAAAGCCCGAGTCGAAGCACGACTGGAAAAAGAGGGCTGGAAGATAGACGCCATACTCTCTCACACTTGTCCGACACAGCTTTTCCCGGAGCTTAACAAAATGAACACCTTCTCGGACTTCTCCATACGTATGAAGATAACATACGGTGTTCACAGGACGGAAGAATGGCTCGAAACCATCGCCCAACGCCTCGATTACAAGAAATGGTATTTCGGTCATTATCACAAGAACAGAGGCTGGGGTCGTTTCGTGTGCTTATTCAACTTGATTCTAAAATTCACAACTAATCCTGAATCAGGCTACGCGGCTGACTGGGAAAAAGCTGGAAAGTTTTTATTTGGTTGATGATATCCATACATGGAAAAAACTAGGAAAAGCCACCACATGAAGACCGAAATAAAGCGTCGCATCCTGGCCCTGGCCGATACGCATGGCCGCCTGCCTGACCTTGATGTGTCCCAGGCGGATTGCGTCATGATCGCCGGCGACGTATGCCCACACGAGTCTTATCTGCCTGAATTTCAGCGCCCCTGGCTTGAAGGAGATTTTTACAGATGGGTCGAAGCCTTGGGCCGGCCGGTTTACCTGGCCCTCGGGAACCATGATTTCATAAGCAAATTTGATGCCCCGCCGAATCTTCACTACGGGACACATCGTATAGTTGATGATGTCCTGTTGTTTTCCTTCACCCCCTATTATGCCGGGTGTTGGGCCTGGGAAGACGGCGAATTGTTCCTGGCCCAGGTTCTAAGGGTTACCCTGGAGAATAGGGGTAATAGGCCGGTTCCGCCAATTTGGCTGTCCCACGTCCCACCCTGGGGCGTCTGCGACGGCCGTAGCAAGACCGACAAGAACGGCAGCCTGGCCCTCTGGGAAGCCATTGTGAAGTATCAACCCCGCCTGGTCATCTGTGGACACATCCATAAAGGGGCGGGAGAGGGGAAGCTCGGGAAGACCCGGATCTACAATGTGGCCGTCACCAGGGGCTTCGCCAATGACGAGACGACGAATAAGCCCATGGACCGGCAGCCAGTTTTGATTGAAGTTTGACAGCCCTGTTATTTTGATTATTCAGGTGGTGAAGCCAGCGGATACTTTGTGGAAGAAGACCCCGCTGGCGCCAGTTCCCCTGAACTTTGATGATGGATGGTGAAAGAGACTGTTACTTTGGATCTGTGTTGCGCGGGTTCAAATCCCGCGCCGGCCCCGAAGGGGCCGGCTAGCTCAACCTGGTAGAGCAACAGAAAACACAGTCTCGGCTTGTTCCTCCATCAATTAATAAATGGTTATGAAGATACAGGTGGTGAAGCCTGCGGATACTTTTTGGAAGAAGACCCGCTGGCGCTTGTTCCCCTGATCTTGATGAAGAGGGAGTCCACAATGCGTTTCAATAGCTTATCAAATCGTCCCCGCACTTATGAAGGCGCGCCGGCCGTTCATATTTCTCCGGAGGCCCAGTTGGAACGGTCCATCATGGCCTGCCTCCTGTGGGAAGACGGCTTTTATGAAAACGGGGTTATTATTGCCGAGCGGGTCAAGGATTTGGTTGCCCGCTGCCCGGCCGATTTTGTGGCTCAACTGGCGATCAAGGCCAAAGAAGAGGGTCGGCTTCGTCACGCGCCTCTCCTGTTAGCCAGGGAATTGGCCCGGCATCCGAAAAAGCCGAAAATGGCCGAAACTTTGGCCCGAGTCATTCAGCGGGCTGATGAGCCGGCTGAATTTTTGGCCCTTTATTGGAAAGAGGGCCGTCAGCCTCTATCCAAGCAAGTCAAGCTGGGCCTGGCCCAAGCCCTGCAAAAGTTCGATGCCTATCAATTAGCCAAATACAACCGGGATGGCCAGGTCAAGTTACGTGATGTCCTGTTTTTGACTCACGCCAAGCCCAAGGATGAGGCCCAAGCGGCAATATGGCGGCAACTGGCGGATCAGACCCTGCCTTCGCCGGACACCTGGGAAGTGGCGCTGTCCAGCGGCGCGGATAAAAAAGAGACCTTCACCCGACTTCTGACCGAAGGTAAACTCGGCTATTTGGCCTTGCTGCGGAACCTTCGCAATATGGTCGAATCAGGGGTCGATGAGCCCCTGATCCAGGAGGCCCTTTTGCGGGGCGCGGTTGGAGCCAAAATTTTGCCTTTCCGCTTCATCGCGGCGGCCCGAGCCGTCCCCAGGCTGGAAGCGACCCTGGACCAGGCCCTTAAGTTGGCCTTGGCCGGGCGGGACCGTTTGGCCGGCCGCACCTGTATCCTGGTGGATGTTTCCGGTTCAATGCAGAGCCCTTTATCACGAAAAAGCGAACTGAGCTTTATGGATGCGGCGGGAGCCCTGGCGGTCCTTTTTCGTGAAATGTCAGAAGAGGCGCAAGTCTTCAGCTTTTCTAATGACCTGGTGGAAGTGCCTCCGCGTCAGGGCCTGGCCCTTATGGATGCCATCTATCACTCGCAGGCTCACCGCGGCACAATGCTGGGAGCAGCAGTAGCCAAGCTAAATAATGAGACCTTCGACCGGCTCATCGTCTTGACCGATGAACAGACCGCCGACAGGGTTCCCTCTCCCGCTGGACGTGGCTACATGATCAACGTGGCCACTAACGCCAACGGCGTGGGCTATGGTCCCTGGACCCATATCGACGGATTCTCCGAGGCCTTGGTCCAGTATGTCCAGGCCTTGGAGTTTCAACATAATGTTAACCAGTTACCCAACCGATATTGATTGAATTTGAAGGAGAATGAGAAATGAAGTTGATCGGCTGGACCCACTGGGACGATCCTAATTATGCGGAATGCGTTGAAAATGAAGAATTGGCCATCCAGGTGACCATCGCTTACATGAAGGAAAAGGGCTTGAAATTCGGCGGTTTTCATCACCTTCGCGGCCGAGATGGAGTGCCCGTCTTCGACAACAATGAAAAACTCCGCCTGAGCCCACAGTGTTGGGGAAGTTTGATGGCGGATGTGCTGGACATAGAGTTTACCGACATTTCCCGTTCAATAATCTGGTCCTGTCTTACTCCGAGCACGGAAGAAAAAATAACTCCCGTATTTAAAGGAGATAAGGAAATGAAGTTGATCGGCTGGACCCAATGGTTCGATCCAAATTATTCGGAATGTGTTGAAAATATAGAATTGGCCATCGAAGTGACTATTGCTTACATGAAAGAAAAAGGCTTGAAATTCAGCGGTCCTTATCACCAGGACGGCCGACATGGAGTGCCTGTCTTCGATAACAATGAAAAACTCTGCGTGAGCCAGCGGCGTTGGGGAGGTTTGATGGCGGACGTAATGGACTTAGATGTGTTCGAATTATTCAGTTATACAGCCTGGGCCTGGTATTGCCCGGGCGGAGAAGAAGAAATTTTTCCGGATGAGTCCGTTTGCATTTTTAATGAAATTCCGCCAAAGCCCGACTACTCGACCATTTCTCCTGAAGAATTTGCGGAAATGATTAGAAATAATTGGGATAGGGAAAGATGAAAATTGACCTGCATACCCATACAATACAGCGTTCCTATTGTAGTGCGCTGGATGAAGAAGTCTTGATAAGATGTGCGATCCAGGAGGGTCTGGACGGATTGGCCATTACAGATCACGGCCGGCTGGTGCCCAAAAAGAAATTGGAAGAATTGAATGAAAAGTTCCACCCGTTCCGGGTCTTCACCGGAGTGGAAGTGACACTGGTTTCTGATAGTTACCAGGATTACATCATAATCGGTATTCACAAGCCGGTCATGGCCTCGGACTGGACCTATGACATACTATTGAAATACGTGCGGGACAACGGCGGATATATTTTCTGGGCCCATCCATTCAGGTATTTGGGTTTTATGCCGCCTGAACTTCTGGCCGATCCTCCAGATGCCGTGGAAATCCATTCAACCAATATAAGAACTGAATTGACCCCCCGGATAAAAAAGGTGGCCGCACAAATGGGCTGCCGAACAATCGGCGCCTCCGACGCCCATAATATTAAGGACGTGGGCTATTCTTACATTGACCTTGAAAAAAATGTCACTTCCGATGCCGAGTTGGTGGCTGAATTAAAAAAAGGGGCTTTTGAGGTCATTTCCCCCCAAAATGAAAAAGGATAGATAAATAAGGTTGAAAGATGGCTCGAATCAATGGCCGAAACAGATGCCACAAATGAGGAATAGGGGGGAAATGCGGATTCAATTCTATATCCACACAAATGTCCCTGGAAGCAGAACCAGGTCATCCGGTCGAAAGGATTGAAAATGAGAATTAGTTTGAAGGAGAAGAATCTGGAATTGACTTTGACTAACCTTCAAGCCCCTGAAAATAGTTATAGCCAATACAGATTTATTAAATTTGAAGGTTCGACTATGCTAGAATTACTTAAAGAAATCAATGATGTTCATAAAGACCAGGTGAACCTTACTATTCGGGGCGATGATGGATTTACTTCAGTGGCCTCCGTTAAAGTGAGGGAATACTATGGTCGGGAGATAAGCACAGGAAAGCTCAGGAAATGCCTTAAAGAGCTTTTCGAAAAAGAGGCTTTAGCCAACTTGCCGGAGGCAATATGACTGTTGAAAAGTTCAAGCCGGGAGCATCTAGACCGACAGGGCAAAGAAAATGATCTAAAGGAGGGTCTTAAAATGACAAGTGTAAAAATTTTGGAACTCTATGATAATGAGAAAATGATAATCGACGTTAATCAACAAATATTATATGTCTGGTATGATTCCTGCGAAGAATACGAAGAGTGGTTTTCCTTGAAATATGAAGGCAAGGAAACCTTGCTGAACAATTTTTTTGGAAAAATAATTGATCTAAAATTCCTGATGTCAGAACTGGATGTTGGAATATCATACAGATATTACAACAATTATTCAACTTTCAAAGCGGCAAATATTAAGCCGAATCAACATACGCACCAGTTCCCGCTTGAAGAATCATTTTATTCAGGCATTGATTTCAAACTATAAATGAAAACGTAACCCTGTAATTGAGTAATAGAGGGGGGAAATGCGGATTCAGGCCAACATCGACACACATGACCCCCTAGAGTCGCCTGATATTGACCGTCCTCTCAGGAGGAATAACTGGTGATATATGTGACTGGCGATACCCACGGCCATTTTTCCAGGATATATGAATTGATTAATAGGGTTAGGCCAACGTGTGACGTTATTCTCATTATCTTGGGCGATGCCGGCATCAATTATTTGGACGGTGAGAAGGACATACGCCTGAAGACTCAGTTGGCTGAATTGTCTCTCACTCTCCTGTGTATCCACGGCAACCATGAGATGCGTCCGGAAACCGTCTCCTCCTACCAAGAAATCCCCTGGCGCAGCGGGACGGCTTATGTCGAAAAAGAGTTCCCGAACCTGGTCTTTGCCAAGGATGGGGAGGTTTACGATCTCGAAGGCATCAAGGTCATGCCCATAGGAGGCGCATTTTCTACCGATAAAGAATATCTGATTTCCAGCCGTGGTGTGGACGGCTGGTGCGGTTGGTGGCCTGATGAGCAGCCCTCGGACGAGATCAAAAAACGGGTCGAGACACGACTGGCAAAAGAGGCTTGGAAGCTGGATGTGGTTTTGTCCCATACCTGTCCGAAGAAATATTTGAAAGACTTGGTAGGAGCGACAAGGCCGGCCTCAAGCACCAGTTTAGAATTGAAAGTGAGAAATAACCCCACTGAG
>Ga0082212_10010037_pt1 | contig 12164 bp, 9 predicted proteins | sample TergutNt197P3_FD_71548 | JGI IMG/M metagenome (GOLD analysis project Ga0082212, IMG submission 71548) | Neocapritermes taracua P3 segment gut microbial communities from Petit-Saut dam, French Guiana - Nt197 P3 | ecosystem: Host-associated > Arthropoda: Insects > Digestive system > Gut ... | reverse complement strand
TCCCCGGGATTGCGCATGAAATACGCTATTATACAAGCGGCTACCCGTATTTGGTTTCGAAAATTTGTTCAGTGATAGAAAATAAATTAGACAGGAACTGGACACAGGAGGGTGTGCAGGAGGCGATCAAAATCATGCTGAAAGAGAACAGTACCCTGTTTGGCGATTTGTTTTAAAAAAATTGAAGATAACCCCGACCTGAGAAATCTGTTTTATAATTTAACAGTAAACAAGAAAAGTATATCTTACAACGCGCACGATCCTGCCATCAAACTGGGATTAATGTTTTGCTTTCTTGCAGAAAACGGCGGTGGAAAACTCATCGTACATAATAAAATTTTTGAAATAGTTATTACCGATTATTTCATTTCCCGGAACACATCGACCACCCTGAGTAACGGCATCGAAGAGGCTTCGCTCAATGAAATCATCCAGAACGGCGTCTTCGACATGGAACTGTGCCTTGCCAGGTTCAAAGATCATTACGCAGAAATATATACTGAAAAGGATATTAAATTCCTCGAACGCGACGGCAAGCTGGTGTTCCTAACCTACCTGAAGCCGTTAATCAACGGTCGCGGCTTCTATCACTTTGAATCGCAGACAAGTGATTTGGGCAAGATAGACCTGATAATCGATTTCCTGAAACAGCAATTCATCCTTGAGATAAAAATCTGGTACGGCAAAAGTCGGCACGAGGACGCCTACCGGCAACTCGCCAATTATCTTAAGTCAAAAAACAGGGATTGCGGATACCTGCTTACATTCGACTTCCGCAAGAACGCCGACAACAGTTACGCCGAAAGTAAATGGATTACGCTTGACGACAGAAAAATTTTCGATGTGGTACTTCGTGTAGGCGGCAAATCAAAAAAGTAAATCAAAAAGAAACAAAGCGAAATAGTTGATGCATGTTCGATGATCATACATATATAGATGAAATACGTCTGGGGAACAAAGATGCTTACAACAGGATGTTTGTGCATTTTTATTCACCGTTGTGCGAATATGCTCTGATTATTTTTTATTTGAATATTTTTTTAATTAACCAAAACCTCATTCATTTTTCATGGCTTGATAAACCGATATCAAAAACTGCTCAGGAGCAATGGTATAATAACTCCAGTTTACAATGTTTGTATAAATCAGCATGATCATGTTCTCTTCCAAATCGATGACGAACCTTGTACCATACGCGCCGCCCCAATATAGCGACCCGACCGAACTCATGGTTTTGTAGTAATTATTTTTGAAGGTAACAATTTCAAATCCCAATCCCCATGCCGGTGAATTATTCTTCAAATCGATCAAATGGTTTTCAAGCATTAACGCTACTGTTTTGCGACCCAGCACGTGGTGATTGTTAAATTCACCCTTGTTGAGTATCATTTGACAAAATTTGGCGTAATCTTCTATTGTGCCGCTCAAACCGCCTCCTCCACCATGATAGCACCTGTTGGTATCTAACGGAAAGATTTGTTCCTGGGCGTCAGGATCGTTAATGAAACCTCCATCGTCTGATTCGCGATAGATTTTCACCAATCGCTCCTGTTTCTCTTTGGGAAGATAAAAATAGGTGTCATTCATACCCAAAGGATCAAAAATACGTTCCTTCATCAGTATATCCAATGTTTTTCCTGACAGAACTTCAGCCAGATAACCGGCAATGTCAATACCAAAGCCGTAGGTAAATTTGTCGCCTGGATCATGCATTAACGGTGTACGGGCGATACGTTCCATCACCTCTTTGCTTGTAACAGGGGATGGATAACTGAAAGCGTTCAGACTATCGCCGAAAGTATTGTAACTGTATCCGGAAGTGTGTGTTATCAATTGGCGTACCGTAATGCTACGCGTAGCCGGACGAGTGACTAAATCGCCATTTTCGACGCTCCCCGAAACATATACTTGTGGATTGGAAAACATGGGAAGATATTTTTCAACAGGATCGTCCAGCATAAATCTGTTTTCCTCGAACAAGGTCATCAATACAGCGGTAGTAATGGCTTTGGTCTGAGATGCCCAACGGAAAATATCGGTCGTTCTCAAGGGCGTATCACTTTCTATATCCCTGTAACCATAAGCCTTGTGATGGATGATATGACCATTGCGGGCGACAAATGAAACCATATTGGGCGCTAAGCCTTCGCAAACATAGTGGGACATCAATGAATCAACGCGCTGTAAGCGTTCGGAATCAAATCCTAACGTTTCGGGTTTGGAAATGACGGTAAACTGTTGGGGTACCACAAACCCTTTCTGTCGTGAATCGCAACACGACGCCAATGCTACTATAAACAAACATGAAAAAAGTAATTTTTTCGCCATAAATGCATAAATTATTCATTCAACGAAATTTTTTCAGGAAAGTACCGGGATATTCATCATTTCGCCGTTTTTCAACGCCGATTCATGCGCGATGATTCCCGGAACAGTATATGCCAAGGCCTCATGTACATTCACTTCCGGTTGGCGGTTCTCAATAATGGAGGTGATAAATTCATGCGTGATAAAACAATGGGAATCATCATGCGCAGTGGGATGACGCATGGCTTCGGGCAACATGGTTTCCCACCACATATCCTGTTGATATTTTTCCATTCGGGATTCTGCAACCGGATATCCGGCAGAATCGGAAGCGCGTTTGTTTCGTTCGCTTTTGACTTTGTATGCGCCAAGACCCTTATTGTCATCTGTATAGAAACTCATTTTATCTCCGTTCCACTCTCCGCTTTCCGATCCGACCAGTGCGCCCGACCAACAAACTTCGCCGATGAAAGCATTGCCTTTGTCGGTTTTAAAAAATCCCGTTTCATTCCAGAAAGGGTTTTGATACGTATTGTCTTTCAGCAAAGGGCTGTCATTCCCCCATCCAAGGCAAGTGACAGTGGATAATCGTTCGCCGGTAACAGCCACAATAAAAGCTGTGACGTGCGTTGGGTATAACATGGGGGGCAGCGCATGACGCCATGTGGGTTTGCCATTGGATTCAAACCATATTTCTTCTAATCCCGGATGGTAATACCGGGCGGCGCTTCTGAATATATTTCCGAAATCACCCTGCTGATACAGTTTTTTGGCCGTTATGACCGATTGCATGTAGGTGGATGTTTCAGCCATCATATAAGTAAGTCCCGTACGCTTGACCGCTTCTAAAACAAGTTGGCAATCCTCAATATTCATGGCCAGGGGAACCGCAGAAATCACATGCTTACCGGCATTCAGCGACATGATTACATGGCGCGCATGGTCGGGCGCCGGAGTGAATAATCCGACTGCTTCTACTTGAGGGTCTTTGAGCAAGATTTCCAATGATTCATACGATTGATTGCATTGATATGTTTTCATCAGGGCTGTACGCCGGTCTTCCCGTAAATCGCTGACGGCCACAACCGTGCAATTCGGATGTTCATTAAAATAAAACAATAACCCAAAATTGCCTCCAACAACGCCTATCCGGATTTTACGGTCTGATATTGGCATGGTTGCAAACGCAAAGCGGGGCGATAAACACATAGCAATGGATGAACCTCCTGCTATTTTAATAAAATTACGACGATTAATTTTGTTTTGCATATCTGATTGATGTTATGGTTTCATATTTATAATACCGGCCGGAAACCGGTATGATCTCCGGCCGGATATTTTATTAATATCCCGGATTTTCTATTAAATTCGGGTTTTGTCCTGTTCTATTTAACGTAATAGGGAAATAATAATTGTGTTCGTAGAAACGGGGCGGGGTTGTGGGGCCGTCGTAATCCGGATAAACGATCAATTGATATTTTCGCGTATTGTAATCCAGAATATACCGCAACCGTGAGCCCGGCATCGATAGTTTTTCGACGGCGATCCGCCAACGGCGCACGTCCCAGTAACGGTGTCCCTCGAAAGCCAGTTCCACTTTGCGTTCGTGACGTATCGCATCGCGGTCGATAGCCGTTTTCAGGGCAATACCGGCCCTGTCTCTGATTTGGTTGACGGCGTCCAGCGCTTCGTCCACCTTACCCAGTTCGAAAGATGCTTCGGCGAGGTTTAACAGTATTTCTGCATAGCGGAAAACCGGACAATCTACGCCGTCCCTCTCCGTGAAGTTTACTTCGGATGTTTCATCGAGCATTTTCAGCACGCCGAAGCCGGATCCGAAAATGGGTAGTCCTACTAATGATTGAGTTCCGTTTGCCGGCACTCCTTCGTAAGCGGTATCATATAATTCGCCATCACTGCCGATCAATCCCCAATGCCAATCCACTTTTCCGCCTTTCCATGGCGTTTCGTTCGTATAGATAGAAGCGTGGAAACGGGGATCTTTGTTTCCCCACAACGCTTCCATGCTCCATAATCCCTGTTGGATGGCGTCTCTGTCCAATTTACCCGGTTTGCCATCTATGTACTCAAATTCTTCCGCCATTTCCAAATAGGGAGACAGGCACATTCCTGCATCATAACCATGCGGTTTGGGACAATTTAAAAAACCATTGAACCAAGAATTTTGGGTCTCATCGAATTGTTTCACAAAAATCATCTCGCTGTTCTGTTCTTTCAAAAATACATTTTTGAAATTTGTCACTTTGTTGTCGTCCATATTGTACAAAGCATATTTATTCAGACTGATGATTTTTTGAGTCGCATCATAACTTTTCTGATAGTATGCCGATGCTTGCGCCTGCGGTATGCCCAATAAACCGTTCAATTGAATCGTTCCAAATTGTGCAATGCTTCCGGCATAAAGCGCCGCCCTACTTTTCAGCGCCAAAACGACGCCCTGAGAAACGCGTCCATAGATGTTAAAACCTTTTACATCGTCTTCAATGGCGTCCATCTCACTGATGACAAAATCATATATTTCCTGTTCGGAATTACGTTTGGGATACAATTCTTCTTCCGGCGCATCTATGGCAATTTCTTTTGTAATCAGCGGAACGCCTCCATAACGTTTTACCATTGCAAAATAGTTATAGGCACGTAAAAAGCGGGCTTCCGCTACACGACCGGCGATGAAATCGGCATCGTTGGCGCTTGCCGGTAATTTTTCTATCAGCATATTCAGGTTGCGAATAATCGAATACGCATGATCCCACCACTCAAGAAATCCACCGGCTACGGTCAGGCCGCCTCTTTTATATATGGCAGGATCACTAAGCGTCCACACCGGCGGACCCACTTCGTCGGAAATATTTGTCACATACATGTGCGCGCCCCTTCTGTCAAAAACGCCCGCGTCGTCATTATGCGCGTCAAATCTAAATATTTCCATACGCGTATATATTCCTACCATATATGAATCCACCAGATTCGCGTCATTCCATACGACATCGTCCGAAATAATGTCTAACGGTTTCTTATTCAGCACTTCCTGTAAACATGAAGTTAACCCGAAAAAACAGGTAATTATCAAGTATAATCTTATAGTTTTCATAATCAATCTTTTATTTTGTTAAAATTCCAAATTCAATCCAAAGCTAATCGTACGCTGTTGCGGATAATATCGATCGGCAGAGCCGCTTGGCGCCTCCGGATCAATGTAATACTTGCGAAGTGTACTAAGCGTACACAGATTGATGCCCGAAATGTATAAACGGAGTTTCTCAATGCCGGCTTTTTCTACCCATTGCTTAGGCAACGTATACCCAAAAGCAATATTTTTCAACCGCAAATAAAAGACCGATTTTGTCCAATAATCCGAATTCCAGCTGTTTGAACTGGAACCACCCGGCCTGGGTATTAATGCCTGCGGATCGTTTTTAGCCTCCGTCCACCGTAATTTGAAATAGGTATCGGTGTTGGTATAAAAGTTAATGGTTGAAGCGGAATAGCCGAAGGCTCCCTGAAACAGTGTAATGAGATCGAAGCCTTTATAGGCAAAAGATCCGTTCAGCCCATAAAACCAATGAGGCATATTTCCTTTTCCAATTTCCTGCAGGTCTTTCCAGTCCAATACGCCGTCGCCGTTTACGTCAACGTATTTGATGTCGCCGGGACGAAGCGCTTCATTTCCTCCTCCCAGTTCAGCGTAATTATACGGCAGCGCACTGATGTCTGCCATACCTCCGAACAACCGGTCGGAAATATATCCAAATGTCCGATCTGTCCATTGACCTGACAATTGATTGATTCGTTTCTGATCGGGGTCGTCATATTCCGGTTCATCATAGTGGTCCCATTTCGCACGAGACCAGGAAATATTGGCGCTGATATCATAAGAGAAGTCGCCATGTTTATTCACGGTTCCAAGGGACAATTCAAATCCCCGGTTGTTCTGACTATTGAGATTTTCTGTTGGCAACGCAGCGCCAAACGTGGAGGGATAGGAGTTGACACGTGTACCCGGAATCCCGGTACGTGTTCGATAAAAGGCCTCTAATGAGCCATATACAGTACGATCCAGTATGGAGAAGTCCAAACCGCCGTTGTAGACTTTCATGACTTCCCATGTCAGGTTCGGATTGGCTAATCCGGTTGATCCCAGCCCGCTGACAAAATTACCGCCCCATTGATACAACCCGCTAATCTGATAACCGGTTATGTATTTGAAGTCTCCCACATTGTCGTACCCCGACGATCCAAAACTTGCCCTGAGTTTCAGAAAATCCAGCGCTTCGATGCTTTGCATGAAGTTTTCCTGTGAAATCACCCATCCAAGCGAAACGGATGGAAAGTATCCCCATCTTTTATTTTGGATAAACTTGGACGTGGCATCTGCGCGCAAAATGGTCTCCAGCAGATATTTATCCTTGAAACTATAATTGATGCGTCCGATAAAACTGGCGCGTCCCGATTCGCTGGCCGAGCCATTGTTGGTTTGGGAGTCGGCCGAACCGGCAAACAACTGTTCGATATCCATCGTCAAAAAGTCACGACGGCCTGCTTCAAAATAATTGGCTGCATAGTCCATGCTCTCGAACAATCCCAACGCTGTCAAATGGTGCGCATTAAATTTGCGGTCATAATTCAACGAATATTGTTGTGTGATTCTCCTGCTTACGTTGATTCTCTCCTTCGATTGGGCAGCCGTCCAAATACTTCCTGCTAACGTGTAGGTATCTGTCGCATGATTGTAGGTGTAAAACGAGTAGGGTTTCTGAAACCACTTGTACATGTTCTGCACATCCAGATAATTCACAAATGCTTTCGCTTTCAGTCCCTTTATGAAAGGTACATCATAAGAAAGAGTGATGGTACCTCGCAAATCCCTTGGTTTGTTGCTGTCGTATCCCCATACATCCATATTGGTGGACAAGGCAACGCTTCCTACGGCAGGCGTGCCGGCGAATGCGTTTTTGGAGGGATCGGGAAGCGTAGTCGGATACCACGGCTGTGTGAAATACAAATCTTGCCAGGCGATACCCTCTCCATTGCCCAATCCACGTCCGGTAAACTTACTGTTTTCGTACGCCGCCATCAAATCGATAGTCAGGGTCAGATTTTTGGTAATGGTAGCATCGATATTTGACAAGACATTGAAACGTTGATAATCACCGCCATTTCTCTTGACCATTGTTTCCTGCTTTTGGTAACCGAAGTATCCCATGTATTTTATTTTATCGCTGCCGCCACGCACCGAAACATTGTGGTTCTGCTGGGGCGCCCAGTCCCTGAACACAAAATGATACCAGTCGGTAGATGGATAATCAGGGTCGTTTCCGGCATAATATTTTGCTATCTGATCGACCGTAAAGGGCGCCGTATCTTCCGGTTGTCCGCTGTTCAAATACGTCTCCCGCGCCAATTCCGTCCATTGTCCCGAATTGAGCGTGGTGGCCATGTTGGTCACACCCTGCATCGTGTAGGATGTATTGAGCGTGATCGTTGGTTTTTGCGTGATACCGCGCTTGGTGGTTATCAATATCACACCGTTGCCTGCGCGAGCGCCGTAAATGGAAGAAGCGCCGTCCTTCAGGATAGATACATTTTCAATCTGATTGGGGTCTAAGTTGGTTAGACTGGCTTCGATCCCGTCAACAATCACCAACGGAGCGCCAAAACCGCGAATGTTCAGCGCTGCCTGGTCGGATCCCGGTAAACCACACGTTTGCGTTGTGATTAAACCGGGCAGTTTTCCGGTAAAAGCATTGGTGACATTGCCAACAGGCGTCACGGCAAGCTGGTCTGATTTTATGGAAGAGACAGAGCCGGTCAGCGTACTTTTCCGCTGCACGCCATATCCCACAACGACTACTTCTTCAATCTGCCGGGTATCTTCACTAAGCGTGACATTGATATTACGGCGGTTACCGACTATTTGTTCCTGCGTGACAAATCCGATATACGAAAATACAAGCGTGGCATTGCCATCCGACACAGGCAATGTATAAACGCCGTTGGCGTCGGTTGCCGTTCCTTGCGTCGTGCCTTTGAGCATCACGCTTACGCCGGGTAGAGGGTCGCCAAAGGCATCTGACACCGTACCGGTGATGAAGATGTCCTGGTTGAGTATTGCTTCTTTTGTGATGACCACCACGTTGTTCTCGAACATCTTGTACGATAAACCGCGACCTTCCAATACCTTGCTCATGATTTCGTCAAAACTTTTGTTTTCCATGTCAATTGACACCCGTTCGTCCATTGCGTCAAGATTGTCGCTCATGAAAAAATACAACTCGCTTGCCTGCTCAATTTGTTTCAAAGCGTCGCGCAAGGTCTGATTATTTACCTGAATGTTCAAATTGGCAGTTTGTGAATACATGGCGGCATGTATCGGCGCTAATGCCAAAAAAATAAAAAATAAATTCAATCTCATTATATGTAGCATTTTTTTGTTCCATTTTTTTTGAATGGAATTGTACAGTATTAAATTATTATACATATCTTTGTTTGTTTTTAATAAGTTTTTTACTTGTCCTTTTGTGTATATTGACCTTACCATCAGGACATTTTATCACGTGGCATGTAAGATATTGACCAATCTTACATGCTTTTTAACGTTTTCAAACGGCTCTTTATCTATCCATATACTTTATATTTAAATGGTTTAACATGATTGGCTATTTTTTCTCGGAAATAATGACTGTTTTTTCGTTTACCGAATAATGGATGGGTGATGCCATGCTCATCACTTTCAATACCTGCTCCAGCGAGAGGTCGGGTAATGAACCGTTGTATCGGAATGATTTCAGGTGTTCGTCCTTAAAGACGATTTCAACATCAAAGCGTCTTTCCAACTTGACGGCCAGACTACTCAAATCTTCGCGGTTAATGACCCACTTGTTATCCTTCCATGATATTTCAGGCTCCGGGTTTACCTTTTTTTTCAATATCACGGATTTTTCCGCGTCAACAACCTGCGTGTTGTTGTTTTCGTCCGACGCATCCTGCGAGTCGGGTACGTTTGATACAATCAGTTTCTGATTGGGGAGCAATATCATTCCTTCATCTGTTGTTTCCTGATGCCGACCAATGCCGGTGACTACAATTTTCCCGCTGACCAGCGTCGTTTCAACGACCTGATCGGACGAGTAGGCGCGGACGTTGAAACTTGTGCCAAGCGCTTTGATCTGTACCGTTCCCGAATGAACAATGAAAGGCGCGGACGATTTTTGAACTTCAAAGAAACCTTCTCCATCAAGCCATACATTACGAGTTTTGACTCCAAAAATAGTTGGATATCGTAATGTGGAACCTGCGTTCAGGTTGATCTGCGAACCGTCGGGGAGCGTTACTTTTGCCCGCGAACCCAACGGAACAATGATTTCCTGATATACGTCTGGCGATCCTGACGAACGGGATAGTTGGCGGAAGAACAACGTGCCGCTTATCACAAAGAACAGGGCTGCTACTGCCGCCCAACGGTAGGACAAGGTGAAGAATTTTGGCATCGTCCTGCGCCGCTGCGCTTTTGCCCTGACTTTCTCAAGCGCCGCCTGCTCGTCGAACTGAAAACTGTCATCGCTTAACCTCGTAACTAATAATATTTCACGGGTCTGATTGAACAATAATTCGTTCTCCTTCGATTGAGCAATCCAGGACATTAACGCCTGTCGCTCTTCATCCAGGATCGTGCCATTGACATACTTTACAATGAACGATTCAACGTCAACTTCTAAAATGACTTCTTTATTCATAATATATAAACTCTAATAATAAAATGCAAAAAAAGGATGACAGGGTGATAGGGGGATTGAAAAATCGTGAATTAACTATTCATAAATAATCTTTCAATGCTGAACGCAAGCGCGATAGCGCTATTTTAACTTGCGTTTTGATGGTATTTTCCGACACGTTCAATAGATCGGCAATCTGTGGATAAGTCATCTCCCTGTATCGGCTCAAACTAAATACTTTTTTTATTTGTGGCGGGAAGGATTGTATCGTCCTGTCAATAATTTCCGCAACTTCTTTCTCAAAAAGCCTTCCTAACGGATAGTCGTCGCTCCAGGGTATCATTTTATCGGCAGCTGTCGTATCCAGACTTTGTGTTTCTATTTTTTTCTTCCTGAGATATTGCAGGCAGGTGTTTTGGATGGATTTTACCAGAAAATATTTGATGGCCGGCGTGATATGAATCGAACTTCTCTTTTCCCAGATATGTAAAAAGGCGTCCTGCACCATTTCTTCAGCCAACGATTTATCTCCCACATAGTCGTAAGCAATGATACAAAGCATTGAATAATGTTTTTTGAATATCTCATTGAAATACTTTTCATCCAATGGTATGTTTTCTAAATGGGTCATTTTTATTTATCAAGTAACCACTTCCAGGCAGGAGTAATTGTGATTTTTTTGTTGTGATCAAAACATTCCTCCTCCGTATCATCTGTAATGATTATTCCGGATTGCAAATTGTATGTGTTCATGGCATCAAACAAGCCATCTATTTCGCGTTTTTTTGTTTTATCCGAAGAAAACGTATAACAAACCTGTATGGTCGAAGTAACTGTATTATCTTCAACTACTACAAAATCACATTCCATGCTTTTATGGTGATAGAATATTTTTTTTCCCCGCCGTAATAACTCAATAAATACCAAATTTTCAAGCAAATGCCCTAAATTACTTGAAAAACTGAAACCAATGCGCTTCACTAATCCATTGTCGATAAAATACGATTTTTTAGGGTTCATGATTTGTTTGGAAACGGATGAATCGTACTTGCTTGTTTGAAATACCAAATAACTGTCTGCAAGAAAACCGATGTATTTTTTCACGGTTGAAGCATTTTTTACGCCAATGATTTTAGTCAACTCGCTATTGGTAGACAAGCGTGCATAATTTCCCGCAAGATACGATACTAATTCTTTGATTTCCCGTTCGTTAGTAATATTATTTCTGACCATGATGTCGCGGTAAAGAATGTTTTCAAACAGTGTTTTCAATGCCAGTTCATCTTTTGTTTTTACGAAACCGGGAAATCCGCCGTTATGAAGATAATCGTGAAAAAGCGACAAAATTTCCGTTTTTATGCTCGTTTTGTAGAAATTTTTGCTAAGCAATCCGGGATCTTTTAGTGTAACAAACTCATTGAAAGAGAACGGATAAAGCTCGACAGAGAAATATCGACCCGTCAGGTGTGTGCCAAGCTCACGGCTTAACATACGTGCATTTGAACCGGTAATGTAAACTTTATTTCCGGTGTCATGCAAACGGCGAATGAAGCGCTCCCATTGTGCAACATTTTGAATTTCATCGAAATAATAGTTTTTTTGTTCGCCGAAAAGTTCGTAAAAAACTTCCAGCAACATTTGAAAATCTTCAACTTTGAAACTAACTAACCGTTCATCGTCAAAGTTTATATAATAATCCTTTTCGGGCTGACTGGCACGAATTTGTTGCAACAGCGTTGATTTTCCACAACGGCGTATGCCTGTAATTATCACTATTTCGGGAGAAAGACAGAAGTTGTCGGCAAACTCGCGTTTCACGCTATTTTTTGCCTGTTCGAAATAATATTCCTGGTCGGCAATAACTGTTTTAAGCAATTCTTTTTGCATGAAAAATTTTTCTGCAAAAATACAACTTCTTTTTGAAATAGAAAAATGACACTCTTAACTTCTATTTAAGATAGAAGATAAAGACTTCTTTATTTGAATACTTCCTTTACTGCTTGGAGATAGCCGTAGCCAAAAATATTACAGGGCATCAGGTAACTGGTTTCCGTCCATTCATTCCAACTGTTGATCGTGATGAGCGGCGCCTGATTCGGATGACTGTCGACATACGCTTTGGCC
>Ga0082212_10010036_pt1 | contig 12164 bp, 13 predicted proteins | sample TergutNt197P3_FD_71548 | JGI IMG/M metagenome (GOLD analysis project Ga0082212, IMG submission 71548) | Neocapritermes taracua P3 segment gut microbial communities from Petit-Saut dam, French Guiana - Nt197 P3 | ecosystem: Host-associated > Arthropoda: Insects > Digestive system > Gut ... | reverse complement strand
ACAGTTGCGTGATCTCCGATTTTTCAACCGCGTCGAAAGCGATGATGCCGATGTAGGAAATTACTGGCGGATCAGCCTTCGGGTTTCCACGCAAAAACAGTTGGACTACGCCGTGCTGATTGCGGAAGTCGAAAATCGACTCGAAAAAATATGGAAAATCGATGCTGCCAACGAAGTACGTTTCGACGTAACCGGCGGCGTACCGCTGGTGTTTCGGGCACAGGAACTGCTCCTCCGGGACTTGATCAACAGTTTTATGTCGGCGTTCGGTCTCATTGCCTTAACGATGATGCTCGTGTTACGAGGCGTTGTACGGGGACTACTGGCAATGGTTCCGAATGTGTTTCCGTGTGTAATCGTTTTCGGCACATTGGGACTTTGCGACATTCCCGTCGATATGGGTTCGATGATGACGGCTAGCGTCGCACTGGGAATCTCAGTGGACAGCACGTTGCATTTATTGACTTGGGTGAATGTTGCCTTGCGGCGTGGATTTATTCGAAAGCATGCCGTCCTTTATGCGGTTCAACGTTGCAGTACGGCACTGTTTCAAACGATGGTCATCTGCGGAGTCGGCATGTTGGTTTTCGGATTGAGCGATTTCGTTCCGGTAGCAAGATTTGCCATTCTATTGTGTTCCATTCTGGTTATTTCGCTCATGGGAGCGATCATTGCGTTGCCTGCGATTTTGTTCTGCCCGCTCGGACGCTTCTTTGAACTCAGCGATAAAGATAAGGCGCATTCATGGATACTCTAATTTTGCAATACCAAAATTGCCCTAGACTCAATTCTCCAAAATAGATAGAATCGGCGACGGCGTGTGATTTTGCGCCTTTGATATTCATTTGTTATCGACAAAAATGGTGTTTCCCACTCTTTTTTCACGGGGTTCCCGGAAATCGGCGGATGCCGTCCGATGGTTTGCCGGAGTCGGCATTACGGCGACGTGTCAACGCATCGAATCGGCAATGATCGGCGTTCACGGTCGCGGAAGCGGTGCCCCGGTAGAAATTCGGAAAACGATTTCCTTTGATATTCCCCGAGAAATTACCGACTCTTTCAACGAACTGCAAAAAACACTGTCTCGTCAGGAACAGCAATGTGCCTCCGGCAAAAATGAAGAGGTCAGCATCCCCGTCAGTCTTGCTCTTCACGTTGCCCGCGAACTTTCCAGCATCGAAGAAGAGGCAATTTTAGAACTCATCGGCGAGTCCAAACTCACTGCCCACGATGTTTTGGCAGTCGGCGTTCACGATCCCGGCTTACGTGCCGCCACTCCGCATGGAGTCTTTTATCAGGGACTCTGCGATGCCCCTCATCTTGCGGAACAGACGGGCATGAACATTGTCGATTCCTTTCCGGCACAAGACGTTGCCGTGCGGGGCAATGGAGGTCCAATTTTTCCGTTGCCGGCTTGGATTTTTCTCAAATCGGACACGACACACCGTATCCTTCTCGATCTGGGGCGCACCGCTCGATTGACGTTTTTGCCCAGAGCGGAAAATGCTTTTTCATGCCAGAAAATCCAGCACATCGACATCGTCCCCTGCGGTTCGTTATTGGACACGTTGGTTTGGCAATTAACCGGCGGCAAAGCGGCGATTGACACCGGCGGGCACTTTGCGGTGCAAGGTTGCCAAAATCTGCAACTGTTGTCGGCACTTCGGTCGGTACTTCCGGCGAAAGAACATTGGACTCCGACGGGATTAAAGCCGGATCGCTATCTGCAAATAGCAGACAAAGCCGCCCACGAAGGGCTGCCGCACCAGGATATCCTTTGTACCGTAAGTTATTTCATTGCCGAAACGGTTGCCAATCAGGTGTCTCATTTGATGAAAAACACCGGTTCTTTCGAGCCGGAATTGCTGATCCAAGGGGCGTGTCAACAACATGGATTGCTGTTGAATTCTCTGATGACACAACTCCAACGGCGGTCGCTGACTTCCATTGTGCAGTTGGGAATTCCAATCGATACGTTTGATGCACTTTGTACAGCGATGCTGGCATTGCTTGCAGTCGATCATGTGCCGGGCAATTTGCCGCATCTGACGGGAAGCGAAACAACAAAACCGTTGGGACGGATCACGCACGGTTCCGTGGCGAATTGGCATCGTTTGCTCCGCGAAATGGCTGAAACGAAGCCGGTACACCGGTCACTCCGAAGTGCGATGTAACGGTATACCGTACCTCGTTGTCGATGGGCGTGTTTTCTGTTATTCGTTTGAAAAGCGGATAAATTCCGCCAATTTTTTGTACGCTTGTCCATCGTCGATCACTTCGTTTGCAACGTTGACTGCCGCTTCGATGGACTCATATTTTCCCGAAACAAATAATGCTGCTGCCGCATTGAGGACGGCGGCGTTACGTTTTGCACCTTTCTCTCCCTTTAACACCGCTTTCAAAATTTCCGCATTGTCCGCAGGCGATCCGCCTTGCAAATCCTCTTTTTGGCAACGTTCGAATCCGAACTGTTCCGGCGTGAGCATGTACGAACGTACCCAGCCGTTCCGCACTTCGCAAACCGATGTCGGAGCGGAAAGAGATATTTCGTCCAGTCCGTCCGAACCATAGACAACCATTGCACTCTTTACGCCCAAATTGCAGAGCACCTGTGCCAATGGTTCGACTAATTCCCGCTCATACACACCCATCAATTCCATTCTCGCACCGGCAGGATTCGTCAGCGGTCCGATGATGTTGAAGACCGTCCTGATGGCAAGTTCCCGGCGAATCGGAGCGACATATTTCATGGCGATGTGGTAGTTCTGTGCGTACAAAAAACAGATGTTGATTCTTTTCAACAGTTCTACACTTTTTTCGGGAGGAATGTTGATATTTACACCGAGGGCTTCCAACACGTCGGCGGAACCACACTGGCTCGATGCACTTCGGTTGCCATGTTTTGCCACGGGAACGCCAGCCGCCGCCGCAATGATCGCCGCCGTCGAAAGCGAGGACGATTTCATCGCCGCCGCTTTCGAGTACGACGAGACGGCGCACTCCGAGGCGGATTCGACTCTGCGCGTTTATCCTGGTTCGTGGCTGGGCAGCTATTACGGGCCGTGGGTAAGGGATGAAGAACGCGTTTACGGCGACAAGACGTATGAAGAGACGACAAACGGCGTGTATGTCGTATTCTTTGTAAGCCGCGACGACAATAACTATCGGATGGCGGAAATGCGCCAGCTTCTTATTCTGCGCGACGAGATTGACCCATATGATTTCCTCGACGGCATAGATGATCCGGAATACCTTGAAGCCGTCGAACTTGCCGACGCGGAAGCGCGGGAGCGGGCGAACGAGGTCTGGGATCTGTTTATCGAGCGCGGCGCGTCGGAGGAAGCTCTTCTGGGGCTGATGGAGGAATACTCCGACGATACGACCGAAGGAGGGTACTACGATAACATCAGCAGAGACCCAAGCCAGAGTAAAATGGTTGATGAAATCGAAACATGGCTGTTTGAGGACGGCAGGCAGGTCGGCGAATACGCATTGATAAGGACCGAAGCTTACGGGTATCATCTCGTTTTTTATACAGGTTTCGGGGAGGTTTACAGAGATTTTATCTCCGATAAGGAGATGAGGGAAGACGACTACAACGCGTGGCGCGAAAGCCTTGCGGAAGTCGAATCAGTAAGGCGCTGGGCGTTCATGCTTATCGAGAGTTGACGGCGCGGACTGCAACCCGGCTTATTCGGGCATATTGAGCGTAATTAATAGCAGACACGAATTAAAAGGGGGATGCTTTTTATGAAATCGGCGACAGTGATCAAGATAGGCAGCCTGAGGGCTGAAAACGAGGCGGACAGGGGAAAGGTAGCGATTTGCGACATACCTGAACCCGGTCTCGGCGACGAGCAGATAAAGATAAAGGTAGCTTACTGCTCGATCTGCGGTTCGGATCCGCACCACATCCAGGAGAATCCCTTCGGATGGAACGTGCCGTTCGGGCTGGGGCACGAGATGTCCGGCGTCGTCGTGGAGGTCGGCGCGAAAGCTGTCAAGAAGGGGATAAAACCGGGCGACCGCGTAGCCGGCAATTTCCTGCGGTTCTGCGGGACGTGTTATTACTGCCAGAACGGGCAGCAGCAGTTCTGCGCGCACGGTGAGGATTCCAACCAGCCGTGCATGTCGGAGTACGTATCATGGCACGAGTCACAGGTCTATAAGCTCCCGGACGACGTCAGCCTGAAGAAAGGCTGCCTTCTGGAACCGGTGTCGGTGGCCGTAAGGGTCGTCGATAAAGTGGCGCCCGGGATAGGGCAGCGCGTCGCGATCTGCGGGGGCGGCCCTATCGGTCTGTTTGTATTGCAGGCAATAAAGATGATGGGCGCCGTGAGTCTCACGCTTATCGAACCGATAGCGGAGCGGCGCGCGCTCGCGGAGAAGTTCGGCGCGGAGTATACCGTAGACCCTGCCGCGCAAGATGTGGTGAAAACCGCCATGGAGATCACCGGAGGACGCGGTTACGATACAGTGATAGACTGTTCGGGCGCCGTCCGGGCCGTAGGAGCGCTGCCGGTCATAACGTCAAAAGGCGGGAAGCTGCTTTTTGTGGCGATCTATCCGAACGAGTTCGAAATGCCGCTGAACCTGTATAAATACTGCTACGCGAACGAGCTGACGATCACGGGGACGAACATATCTCCTTACGCTTTCCCGCGCGCGGCGCAGATCATGCCTCGTATGCAGCTCGACGATTTCACGACGGCGGTATTCGATCTTGACGACATAGAAGCGGCGTTCATGGCGCAGATCTCGGGCAAACATCCGAAAATCCTTATAAAGTGCAATGATTTTGAAGGCGAATGAAAGGAAGGGTTGATTTGAGCAGTTATAACGTTGACCTGGAGATGGTCAAAGAACTCGAAGACAAGTGCGTGAAAATACGCAAGGATCTGCTTGGCTTTATCTATCGCATCGGTATGGGGCATCTTGGCGGGGAGCTTTCTATCGTAGAAGTATGCGTCGCGCTGTACTACAAGTATTTAAACTATGATGTTACGCGCCCCGACTGGGACGAGCGGGACAGGCTCGTGCTCTCGAAAGGGCACTGCAGCGAGACGCTTTACACGATTTTTGCCGATCAGGGCGCTTATACGATCGATTATATGGTCGAGCATTTCGAGACGCTGGACACGGCGAAGTTCGGGATGCACTCAAACAGGCTGTACTGCCCGCAGATAGAAGTCTCAGCGGGGTCTCTCGGCCACGGGCTGCCAATCGGCGTAGGGCTCGCCCTCGGCGCGCGCAAGCAGAAGAAAAACTGGCGAACCATTGTCATTACCGGCGACGGCGAGCTGGACGAAGGGACGAACTGGGAAGCCATGATGGCCGCGGCGCATTTTGAGCTGGGAAATCTGGTGTGCATATGCGACAAAAACCAGGTCTCCATGACAGGATTCACACGCGACGTCATGAACCTCGACCCTCTGGGCGAGAAAGTGAAGGCGTTCGGATGGGACGTATATGAGATCAACGGCAATAACATGTACGAGGTTTGCCTGGCGCTGCAGAACCTGCCTCCGGCCGAACCTGTGTACAGAAGGAAACCGATTTTCATTATCTCCAATACGATAAAGGGCAAGGGCGTGGATTTCATGGAGGGCGATTACAAATGGCACGGCGGCGGGATCGCCAAGGAGCAGCTTGATCAGGCGCTCGCCTCCGTAGAGAAAAGCAGGAGGGTAAGATAATGGCCGAAACGACTTTCAACTTTGACCAGATGCTGTCCAGCGCGCGCGAAGCGTACGGCGAGGAACTCTTCCGCATGGCTGAAGAGGGGATAGACTTCGTTTTTACATATACGGATAACGTGGCGCCGTCTTCGTCGGCGGGCAAGCTTTTAAAGAAGTACCCGGAAAGATGCTTCAACTTCGGCATCGCCGAGCCAAATCAGGTGGGGGCCTCCGCCGGTCTCGCGCTTTCGGGGCTTACCGTTTTTTCGCAGGTTTTCGGCCCGTTTCTGCCACTGCGCGCGGCGGACCAGATACATACGGATATTGCGTATAACGACGTAAACGTCAGGCTCATAGGCACGCACGCCGGAGTGACGGCGGCGGGCGGCCCGACGCATAACTGTATAGCCGACCTCGCGCTTTACAGGGCGATACCGAACCTCACTATCTGCGTCCCTGCCGACGCCGACCAGTGCTGCAAGATCATCAGGAAGTCCATGGATTTCAAAGGCCCGATGATAATCCGCATTGACAGGGGGGGCTCGCCGAACGTTTACGCGTCAGGCGATTATGAGTACGAGATCGGAAAAGCGATAGAGACGATACCGGGCGACGATCTGGCGATAATATCCGCCGGGTCCAGCGTATACTGGTCGATGATGGGCGCGAAGATACTGAAGGATGAACACGGGATCAACGCCCGCGTGATCGATATGCACACGATCAAGCCTATGGACGTCGATATGCTGCTCAAATGCGCCCGCGAGACAGGATGCGTGGTAACCGTAGAAGAGCATTCGATCAACGGCGGGCTGGGCGGCGCGGTAGCGGAGTATCTGCTTGAAGCCGGTTTCAGCGGTAAGTTCAAGCGAATAGGGCTCCCGGACGAGTTCGCCGTACTCGGCAATCCGGACGAGGTTTATAAGTATTACAGGATGGATCCTCAGGGGATCGCGGACCAGATCAAAGCGCTGCTGTGAAATTAAATTTTATATAAGGAGCGGAACATCATGATCAAGACGCAACCAATGGACTCAATGACCGGCGCGTACGACGTGAAAGGCAAGAATGTAGTAGTTACGGGAGGCAACAGGGGTATAGGGCGTGGGATCACGCAGGCGTTCGCGGAAAGCGGCGCTAACGTGGTCATACTGTGCCGCAACCATGAAAGCGGGCTGAAGGCAGTATCGGAGATCGAAAAATTCGGAGGGAGATACGCGGCTTACCGGTGCGACATAGCTAATTACGATGAAGTAAAGACCGCCGCGGCGGAAGTCTTCAAGTTTTACTCCAATGTCGACGTTCTTGTCAATGACGCGGGCGTCGCCACGACGAAACCGTTCCTCAGCGAAGTCGGCCTCAGCGAATGGCATCGCGTTATTAACACAAATCTTCACGGCACTGCCAACGTCGTGTATGAGATCGCCCCGAAAATGGTAGACGCCGGGCTCGGAGGCGTTATTATCAACATCACGTCAATTGGCGGCCAGCGCGTCGGAGGAGCGAAAACCCATCCGAACGCCCCGTACAACGCGTCCAAAGCCGGCCTGGATATTTTCACGCGCTATCTGGCGGTCGCGCTGGGAGACGAGGGGATAAGGGTCAACTCGATCGCCCCCGGGCCGATTCATTCCGATCTGGATAAAGACCTGCCTCAAAGCTCGCTCGACAGGATAAACGAGAGGCTTCCGGTACACCGGTTCGGAGAGCCGATAGAAGTGGGCGCGCTGTGCGTTTACATGGCGTCACCCGCCGGAGCGATGGTCACAGGCGTTAACTGGGCCTTCGACGGCGGCTCGCTGTGCATTAACTGAGGAGGCGTATATGGCAGATTTACAGGATTTTTCGCTGGATTATTTCAGCTTGAAAGGCAAGGTCGCCATTATCACGGGCGCAAACCAGGGGTTGGGAATGGCATATGCAACGGCGTTTGCCAAAGCGGGCGCCGACCTGTTCATAGCGCACTTCACAGATAACGTCAGCGAAGTTAAGGCGCTTATCGAGGCGGAGGGCCGCCGCGTGGAGTTCGTCAGGGGAGACCTGACAAACAGAGCTCACGTCGACGAAATCGTCAACGGCTGCCTGGACGCGTACGGCAGGATCGACATTCTTGTCAATAACGCCGGAACGAACCATTTTGAAGACGTGCTGACGTTCCCGGACGAAGAGTATAAGAGGGTAACGGATGTCCAGCTCAACGCCGTTTATTACATGACGCACGAGGTCGGCAAGGTCATGGCTAAGCAAGGCGCGGGGAAGATCATAAACATTGGTTCGGCGTTGTCGTTTACTGCGGATAAATACTGCCCTGCTTACGTTATCTCAAAGCACGGCGTCATAGGGATAACCCGATACTTCGCCAGCGATCTGGGCAAGTACAATATCCAGGTTAACGCGATTTGTCCCGGGTTCTTCTATTCGGATATGAACGCGGCGATCAGCGACGATAAAGACTTTTACGACCATATCACAAATCGCATCCCGCTGGGGCGCTGGGGGGTATCGCACGACTTGATGGGAACAGCGGTGTTCCTCGCGAGCCGGGCGTCGGATTATATGACAGGCTGGTATGTGTCCGTTGACGGAGGCTTTGCCACAACGCTGTAAGTACAGCTCTAAAAAAAATAAAAGTCTTTTATGCCGGAAAAGCGGTTTGCCGCTGCGACTTTTCGCAAAGGAAATCAATGCCATCATTTTTTAAGAAAAAACCGAAAACTGCGCAGCAAAAAGCGCAGAGGACGCAGATGCGCATAGTGGCGCGTCTTGCCTGCTGCGCCTACATAGTGTTCTACGTAATTATCCCGATCATGAAGCCTCCCGTTGAGGAGGACACGATGTCGCCGGCGCTGAGGCTGGGGATCGGGATCGCTTTTATCGCGATCGTCGCCGTTATCATCGGGGTCACGATAAGGGAAGTCATCGTCATCTGGAAGGCGGGGTACTTCAAGGCGGACGCGTATACCGACGATCCCATAGACGACGGCGAGCCGGACGGGGGAGAAGACGGCGGGGACGTCGCCGCCGGGATCGACGATGACCCGGGAGAAGACGAAGACGACGAAGACGAAGACGAAGACGAGGACGAAGACGAGGACGAAGACGAGGACGAAGACGAGGACGAAGACGAGGACGAAGACGAGGACGAAGACGAGGACGACGACGAAGACGAAGACGACGAGGACGAAGACGAAGACGAGGGGACGTAGACGAGAGTATTCAAACATGCATTTAAACGGTGTATCATGGGTTCGGTGTGACCGATACAATGATACGCCGTTTTGTTTGCGCGTACTGCTCAGGCGGTATCTGCGTGAATGTTTTTTTGAAGCTTTATAAACCCTTAGTGGGTTCTATTTGCAGTGGCTGCAGCCTCCTGCTTCAAAGTTTCGCTTCAAAAAAGCATCCTCCCAGACACCACCTGAACAGTTAGTATTATTGTGCAAAAATAAAGTGGGGCTGGTTGCTCAATCGAACAACGCAGCTCTTACGTCGGAAGTCATATCTTCTCTGAATTGCGCGATAAAGTCCTCTGCACTCAGTTCGGGGTCGGCGCCATATTTCGCCAGGAGTTCAATATACTCGTTTTCGGGTAGTTCAGTCAACTTTGCCGCAGCCAGCGAAAACGCGGCGTCGACCATCTCCTGCTGAGTCAAAATGATCTGCCTTTTTGACTCATGATCCGCAAGCTCATTGAGTTGAGCGAGACGCTGCTCCGCTTCCTTCGCGCCGACGCCCAGATACTTCCAGTACTCGTCTTGCTCCTTTTTTGCGTACTCAGACCGGACGCGTTCGCATTCCGCAGCGGCGTCCCTCTCGATTTCCGCGCATTGCGCGTCGGAGTCCGCTTTTATGTACTCAATGATTTTCTCAAGTCCATTCATGAGGTGAATATCCTTTACTCGTTTGCTGGCTCCTGTTCATCTGTAGCGGGCGGTTCAGGAGTAGGTTCTTCAGGCGGTTCTTCCGTAACGATCGCTTCTTCAGGCAGTTCTTCCGTAACGGTCGCTTCCGATGGAATTTCCGGCGGTTGTTCAGGAGACGACTCATCTGTAGCGGGCGGTTCAGGAGTAGGTTCTTCCGCGACCGGCGAGTATGCTCTCCCTGTTCCTCTGAAGAAGAACCCGGTGATTTTCGGCAACATAAGTTTAACCGGGACTTTAGCGAGTTCGTCGGGGGTGGGGTCCTGCGTTTCCCAAGCGAAAGCGCAGTCTGACAGCGCCGTCAGCGCTTCGGGCTCCAAGTCGGCGGGGAGCCAGCCTGTTATCATAAGGGTGGATTCAGTCGCGCTTGCGGTAAGGAATTCCTTGTTGGCGTGGTATTGTTCCAGACTCAGGTTTTCCGGTGCTGCTACGGCGGACAGTTCGGCTTCCTCAAGCAACTCGTCGTTTGATAAGACGTCTATGCAGCCAAGCAGGACAAGCTTGCGCAGGAAGTCCTCCTGCTGCGCGCGCAGGAAAATCACCCTGATTTTTTTCATCTTTACTTTAAACATCAAGTATTCATAACCCTTTCAACGATCATGCGCGCCGCTTCGTCAAGCCGCCTCTCGGCGCGCGCGCGCAGCGTCGCCTGCCTGTTCGCGGTAGTCGATACAAGTTCTCCGGCCTGTTCCGCCGCCTTTTGGTCCGCCACGCGTTTCAGGTGAGCGATCTCGGATCCGGCGCGAGCCAGTGTAGCCGCGACGGTTTCTTCACCCGCGCTCACAGCCTCTTCGACTGTTTTGCGCGCGTTTTCCCGCGCGAGGAACTTTGACGCGCGGGCTTCTTCCTCGGCGTTTTTGATATCAGCGATAGCTTCAAGATACAAACAGCACACACCCTTGGAATAGAATTTGTTGTTGAAAGACTCGACATTATATTGTAGAATTGCGTGAGGAAACGGAGTGGAGGGTAGTCAATGAGTAAAGCCGCTAAAAGAAGGTTCGGCGACAGATTTGAGGGGAGGCGCATAAGGACGCTTGACCCGAATATCTCGCTGACGCCGTTTATTATGAAGGACAGAAGCGAAGCAAGCAACTATTTCTCTGATTCGATAGACATCACTGAAACGGAGAGGTTCATCCGGGATAAGAGGCTCAAAGGTTATCCGGGCCTGGGGCTGCTTCACGTCTTTATCGCCGCGTATATCAGGGTCGCCTCTCAATATCCCGGGGTGAACCGGTTCATCTCAGGGCGAAGGATGTTTTCGAGAAACAACATCGAGTTTATTATGCTGATCAAAAAAGAGCTCAGGACAGATTCAAGCGAAACCTCGATAAAAGTAATATTCGATCCGAGCGATACAATAAGCGATGTGTACGTTAAGCTCGGCGCGGAAATAAATAAGGCCAGGGAAGCCGGAGAAACGACGGACTCTGACGACGCGGCGAAAACGCTTATGATGCTTCCGAGGTTTTTGCTGAAGCTCGCGGTGCGGTGCATACGCATCCTTGACTACTTCGGGATGCTCCCGAAATCCCTGCTGAAAGCGAGTCCGTTTCATGGTTCAATGATGATAACCGACCTCGGATCGATAGGTCTGCCCGCCATCCACCATCATCTGTATAACATCGGAAATCTGCCGATGTTTATATCCATCGGGGCGAAAAGGAAAGACGTCGTCTTACGGAAAGACGGTTCCGCAGCGCAACGTAAGCTCGTCGACTACGCTATCACCATGGACGAGAGGATCTGCGACGGGTTTTACTTCTCGCAGGTTTTCAGGCTGTTCAAGGGCATCATCCTCGACCCGGGAGTTCTTGACGAACCGCCGGAAACCGTCAAAGAGGACGTCGACTAGATAATTGCGCGGCTGGAGCATGGCTGCCATCGCCTGACAGCTTACGCGTTACGATCCGCAGACCGCAGTTGATCAATATGTGTCATACACCGCCGCAAGAAGTTTGCCGGCGGTTTCCTCGTCAATTTTTACGGGGCAGTACGACGACAAATGGCTCGCTACGACGTCCGGTACGAAGCTGACGACTTGCTCACGGGAGTAGCCCATGTCTTTAAGCGATTTCATGCCTGTATTGCGCATTATATCGCGTATACCGTCCGCGACCATTTTCCCGAGCTGCTCTCCGGTCTCTTCTCCCGAGAGCAGGATGCCCATGGCTTCCGCTATAACGCGCATACGTTCGGGCACGGCGGGAGCGACGAGCGCCATTGTTTCGGGAAGGGCAAGCGCGCAGTTCAGGCCGTGCGGCGTGTGGAAATAACATGAGAAAGCGTCGGCCACGGCGTGTCCTACATGCGTTATGGGATTATTGAACGCGAGGCCGGCCCAGTTCGCGGCCAGCGCCATTTCGCTTCGCGCGTCTATGTTTCCCGGGTCGTCGCAGCATATCAGTAAATTCTTTGAGATCTTTTTTATTGCCGCTTCCGCGAACAGATCTGAATGATAGTTCCAGTTCATGCACGTCATCGCCTCGGCGGCGTGCGCGAATGCGTCCATCCCCGTCGAGGCCGTTATCGACTTGGGCAGGGATATCATCAGTTCGGGGTC
>Ga0082212_10010035_pt1 | contig 12165 bp, 9 predicted proteins | sample TergutNt197P3_FD_71548 | JGI IMG/M metagenome (GOLD analysis project Ga0082212, IMG submission 71548) | Neocapritermes taracua P3 segment gut microbial communities from Petit-Saut dam, French Guiana - Nt197 P3 | ecosystem: Host-associated > Arthropoda: Insects > Digestive system > Gut ... | reverse complement strand
AAAATACGTGAAATAATAAGTAGAAAAAATAACAATGTAGTTGAACATATAATTTTGCGTCATGGATTGGCAGAAAAAGAAGCTTTTCTTCTTGAAGCAACAATGATTGATTTTTTTGAATACTTAAGTTCAGGACTAACTAATGATGTAGCCGGAATGCACTCTATCGAAAAAGGTTTAATGACTTCAGATGAAGTCATTAGGCGATATAATGCTGAGCCACTGAAAAATATGGATCCTAATTGTATAATCATTAATATAAACAGAAATTACAAAAGGGGCTTGGGGAAAGATGGAATATATAAAGCGACAAAAGGGTGTTGGTCAATAAGTAAACAGAGACTTATTGATAAAAATGGAAAAATTTTGAGAAAATATGTCTTGAGTGAATACCGTGGGCTAATAGTTGAGGTTTTTAAAGTAGATAGATGGTATCAAGAAAAGCGTGGTTATGGTCCAAATGCAAAAAATTATGGGAAAATGAAATACAAAATAATCCTATCTATAATCCGTATAACGAAAAATCATATAATTATTATCCCAGAGGACGGGTGGATATATCGAATAATCGCGCTGTAATATATATTAATCCAAACATAAACAGAGATGATATTATCATTGATATACAAAATAAATTCGGTTTAAATACACAAAATATTTCAAATATCCGTATAATAAATGATAATTCGGCACATTATCAATGTTTCATTGACTGGAAAGATTAAAAATGAATCAGCCAAAAAGGGTGTGCGGAAAATTATGTGTAAGCGGAATTCGACAAGGCAAAACAGGAAGTTGATTAATGGTGTCGCAAAAAGTTATTGCTGATGGCTGACGCAGTCGGCAGGATAGTTCATTGCCGCATAATAACATTTGCGTCCGAAAAAGACGATGTTATGCGCGTCGTGTCCGCCCGGCGTGAATAATGTCGGCGTTTTCGGGCAAGGCTGCGTCGGCGGCAATGGACGGAATCACCCGACATAGTTTTCGCCGAACATGATGTTCAACGAAGCCAGCACACAATCCCAGTTGCGGTAACGGACAGTCCATTTTTGGGAGATGTTGATGCTCGCGAGATAAAGCATTTTCATGAGGGACTGGTCATTGGGGAAGCTCCCCTTGTTTTTTGTGACCTTGCGGTACTGCCGGTGCAGTCCCTCAATGACATTGGTCGTATATATGATTTTCCGAATTTCGGGCGGATATTCAAAGAACGCAGATAAAATATCCCAGTTGTCCTCCCAGCTTTTCACGCCGGACGGGTATTTCTTTTCCCATGTTTCCTTGAACTCCATGAGATGGGTAAACGCTTCTTCTTCGGTTGCCGCCGTGTAGATAAGTTTCAGGTCGGCAACGAATGCCTTAATGTCCTTGAAACTGACAAATCTGCTGCTGGAACGTATCTGATGAATGATACACCGTTGTATCCCTGCTTTCGGGTATGCTGCGCTGATTGCTTCCCTGAACCCCGATAATCCGTCAACACAAAACAAATATATCTCTTTTACGCCGCGGCTTTTCAGGTCGTTCATCACACCTAACCAGAATTTCGACGATTCGCTCTCTCCAATCCAAATGCCCAATATCTCTTTACAACCGTCCAGATTCACGCCTAATACCACATATGCCGCCTTGTTTACTACTCTGCCGTCATCCCGTACTTTGTAATGGATTGCGTCCATGAACACAAACGGATATATCTCTTCTAACGGTCGGTTCTGCCATTCTGTGATTTGCGGCAATATGCGTTCACTAATTTTTGACACCAACTCAGGCGATATTTCTACTCCGTACAAACTCTCGATTTGCTCCGCGATGTCTCGCTGGCTCATCCCTGCCGCATACAACCCCAGTATCTTTTCTTCCATTCTGTCTGCGTTTCGGCTGTATTTTCCGATGATTTGCGGTTCGTATTCTCCTTTGCGGTCTCGCGGCACTGCTATTTCTACCTCGCCCAGTTGCGTTTTTACTGTCTTGCTCGTATGACCGTTTCGGTAGTTTTTGCTTTCGCCTTCTTCTGGGCGGCGTTCCGATTTGTCGTACCCTAACTTTGTGTCAAACTCTGCTTCCAGTACTTCCCCCAGCACTTCAGCAAACATTCCTTTGATGGCTTCCATTATATCGCCTGTGCTTTTAAATTCTTCGCTTGATATTAATTCTCTGATTATTTCTCTTGGTATGCGTTTCATGTCGTTTTCCTCCTGACATTTTTAGGTTTGTTCCTATTATTGCCAAGATTCTTTCCTTTTACACAACTTTTTACGCGCCCTCTAAACATACTCTATATGGTTTTCGCTCTCCTATCCCTTTTTAATCATAATAATTTATATCATCGCTATCATTCGGAATTGTTTTTTTATATGATTCCGCAAACTTAACAATCCATTTATCTATATTCTTATCGGTTAACTTTTTAAATAACTTATTTCCGTTTTTTTCTAATTGGCTCATAGTAACATTAATTAATTTATCTAATCTGTAAAATGTAGAACTGAATGTTTTTATGGCTTCCGTTGGAGCGTTATCAAGTGACGCAAATGCTATCAATTTTTGTTTTTCAAAATCCATTCTGTCTTTAACATATTCTCTAAGCTCGCAATACAAATGATTTCCCGACGTATTCATATATTTATTTATAAAATCAAGGCTCTGTATAATATCGTACGAAGATTGTGTATCAATAACAAATTCATCGTCCACTTCTTTCGTTGGAAATGGAAAGTCCGGGCATACAGCCAAAACAAAATTTATTGTAAAAGCGATGTCGTTTAAAATAAGCGAAGGGGTTATCATATTTGTAAAACTATCTTTAACAACAGATTCTACAAAGCTCAATTTTTCTTCTATGGTTAAATTTGTTTTTACCGGCAATGTAAAAGATTCAAAGTTCAATTCAACTAAATCTTTATTGGGGTTATTTTTTATATAATTTTGTATTTCTTCTAAACTAATATTAGGCATAGTATTTCCTCTCGTATAATTAATTTCGTATTTAATTTTCGCAAAAATATTCCCCGCTTCAAATGCCGTCATGCGGTTGAAGCGGGGAATTAGATTACATATAATCTTGAAGATATTCTTGCAGTGTTAGATGTTTAGCGGCATCATATTTTTTTATGGCATCTTTTATATCATCTAAGGTTACAGTGTAATAGGGGAGGGTATTCCACGCGGAAATCCCATCGCCTATTTTTATTTTATCTGTATCGCTCTCAATACCAAATTCGCCAAGTAAAAGAATTGGATTTTGTGATTTCCAATTAAGCGCTGTATCTGTTTTTTGCTGATGCCGTACTGATATATTTTTATCCATATGCTGCCACCTTTCCGTATTTGTCGTTAAATCGTTGCATTTCCGCCGTTGAGAATCAATATATCGGTAGTGTGTAATATTGTATCGCCGTCCGCCAAATCAGTAGAATCGCTTTCCTCAAAATTCGCTTCGAAATTAGCCGTGGCACGGGCTTCCGTATAATATAAATTTATCCCTTCATCAATATTCGTAGTCGTTAAAGTTACGGCGCCGCTCAATCCGTTGACTGTTAATACAGCGCCCGTAGGCACGTTTAATTTTCTCCAGTCGTCAATATCGGTAGGGTCAGTTCCGAGAAGAATATATACTTCTGTTCCGGTCGTTAAATTGACTATACACATATCAGATTTGGTTGCTTTGAGAATAAGCATTTCAGCGATGGCGTCAACTTCCCAGACTTCAACGATATGTAACGTGGGAATCAAACTTTCGTTAATATATCCGGTTGTTTCAACGATTACGACGTTTCCGGCACTTGCGCCAATATCTTCGTAAGCGGCTGTGCCGGCGTCTGTTATTTTAGATAATGTCATATCAGGAATATCGGACGCCTGTACCAAAGTGACCGCAGTTACAAGACCTTTCTCGTTTACCGTGACCTTATAAAGTCCCGAAGCCGCTCCGCCTGCAAGAACCGTCGCAAGCGTGGTTGAAATAGAGACGTCGCCTGATAAATTTGTATCGACTTCGCCAGTTACATCTCCGGTAAGTTCAATCTCTCTATTTGCGGCAAGTTTATCCGCTTTTTCAGCATAATCAACTTTTCCGGCTGCGCCGTTCGCGGCATATTCGCTTTTCAGCATATCCCCGTCGTTAAGAGCAGATAACATATCATTCAATGCTTCCATAGTCACAATTTCTTTCCAGTCCGCGTCGTTTTCGGTATTGTCGGCGAGGATAAAAATTTTATCGTTATCAACGTCAACGGAAACAGTCCCCACGGGATAATCCCAGTCTGTTTCATCGGGAGACGAGGGGAATAAAACCGCCGTGGATTCATTGGCATAATCTAAATCGTCCCATACATCTACGCTGTTACCGAATTTAAATAAACCGGTATCTATTTCTAAGCCCAATTCGCCTTTTAATAAAATAGGATTTGTGGATTCCCAATTTGCTTTTGTGTCGTTCCTCAATATAATTCTTGTATTTACTGTTAAATTTGTCATAAAAAATGCCTCCGTTTTATAAATTAATTAATCGCCGGCGTTTCCGCCGTTTATAATATGAATGTTTCCGATTATATTATCAATAACAGTTTCAGTCACATCATCAATAATATTCTCGGCTACGCTTTCAGCTATAGCGTCGATTATATCGCCGTCTATGTTTTTAAAGTTATTGCTTATAGGATAATATTTTAATGATGTATTATCCCAGCGATATATCGCTTCTTTGCCTGTTTTTATTACTATATACAAATTTTTATCATTTCCCAAAGGCGGAAATTCATTAATATCCTCAAAATATAAAAACGCGTATTCGCTTACTCCGCTTTTCGGCAAATCAATACGGGATATTTCATCGCCGGAAATATTTTTTGCGATAAGCGTAATATCATCTTCAAGGCTTAAATCTGTAATAGCCTGCTCTAATAATTCTTGCAGTCCGGAAATATCATCTCCGCCGTTTTCCAATAATCTCAATCTAATCAATATATCTTCAATTATGGTAGGGTATCTTTCTGTAATTACCGAATCATTAATCCATATGCCTTCCTCAATAATTAATTCAGACGGTACAGTCTGCCAAACATAAGGTCTGTCATGTTCGTCGTATCCTAAAAATTCAATCGAAAATCTTGTCTTACCGGCTTTAGCTGCCACATGGTCGTCCAACAGCCAGCCGAATATCAATTTTTTATCGGTTTTATTGAAATTGATGGGAATGGCTCGTCCTTCTTCTCTTTTTGCGTTTATATATTTTATTCCGCAAGCCTTATCAGCCAAATCGACTCCGTCAAAATATCTGTTTATTTCAAATGTCAAAAGTTGAGATACATTGTCGCGGGATACTACTATCTGATAACCCGCAGACATATTTATTTTCCTATTGATAATAGGAATTGCCTTATGTTCGTCTACCATATTATAAATCGTGTAATCAGGATCAAATTGAGACGTATCAATAGGCACATTATACGCCGCCAATAAATTTTTAGCGTATGAATTTATATTTTCGATTTCCGAAACCGTATTATCTAACAATAATTCGTTTGTCGTATATAAAATTTTATTTTTATCGTCGTATGCCTGTATTTTTATTTTTAAATTACTTTTATCTATATTTTTGGGTAAATTCCATACCAGATAATCTCCGTCTTTTTGTAATTCGTATTTTTTATCATTATATATAATCTTATAATTTCTGTCTTTATTGACATAAAGAATTTTTAATTTTTTATCAATAGGACTTTTATCTCTCTGGAGAAGGCTTTTTCCGCTTAATTTTAACACAATCCGCTGCACCTCCTTTTATAATTTAAACAAAATTAAAAATCCCGCTGCTTTTATAATACAGCGGGATGAATTGCGGTTTAAGAACTAACATTTATTCGATTTTTTGATAACGCTTAGTCAATGGGAGCAATTGACACTCCGCACAGCTAAAGCAAGCGGATTCTTGGTTCAGCGTCCAACGCTGGCTTACTCACTGAGAATAGCTCAATGCACCAGACTTATGCGAACTCCCCAAGCGTAGATTTCCGTATGTCCTACTGTATTGGCATTAATCTAAACAGCGGCGAATACTTCTAAGCCTTTGTTCAAAATATTTTTAGCGGCATTAACGTCCCTGTCATGGCTTGCGCCACATTCGGGACAAATCCATTCGCGGACTTTCAAATCTTTCACTTCGGCATTTTTGTACCCGCAGACATGACAGTTTTGACTGCTTGCGTAGAATTGCGGTATCTTGACAAGGTTTTTGCCGTACCATTCGCACTTATACTCTAACTGCCGCAAAAACTCGCTCCATGATACGTCGCTTATCGACTTGGCTAATCTATGGTTCTTTACCATGTTTTTGATTTTCAAACTCTCGACGCAGATTACATCGTAGTCCCTGACTAACTCTGTTGACAGTTTGTGCAGAAAATCCGCTCTCTGATTGGCAACCTTTTCATGAACTAACGCGACTTTTGTTCTTGATTTATTCCGGTTCTAACTGCCCTTTGGTTTTCGGGACAACCTCCTCTGCTCGCGTTTCAATTTTTTCTCGGATTTTGCCAGATATTTATGATTTTCAAATTTATCATCGTCACTCGTTATCGCAAATTCTTTGATTCCAACGTCGATTCCAGCAACTGCTCCTGTTTTGACAAACGATTCTATATCAACAGCTGAACAGCAAACAGACACGAAATATTTTCCGGTTGGGTTCTGGCTGACTGTTGCCGATATGATTCTGCCTTGTATCTTCTTAGACACTCTGCAATCGACTACACCCAGTTTCGGTAGCTTGATTGACTTCTCGAATACTTCAATATTTCTGCCGACTGCCTTGCTCTTGTATGATTTCCGGTTGCCGCGTTTGCTCTTGAACTTCGGAAATCCCGGTGTTTCGCCGGTTTTGACCCGCCTAAAAAAGTTTTGGTACGCCGTGTCTAAATTCTGCACAACTGCTTGAAGCGCGGTTGAATCAGCCTCTCTAAGCCACTCCAATTCTTTTTTCAGAACAGTCAGATTTTTGTCCTGCTCAAACCGCGAGAGCGTCTTCTTGTCTGTTTTATACGCCTCTATTCTCCCGGCAAGAAACCTGTTAAACACAAAACGGCAGCAACCGAATATTTTGGCGATTATCTCACGCTGTCCAGCGCTTGGATATATTCTGTATTTATAGCATTTTTCCATTTTTATACCTTGATTTCATTTAATTATTCTAACTATATTATACCATAAAATCAAGAAAACATCAAGCGTTTCATTAAAAAAATCAACAGAAATCTAAGGGAAAGGTTTGTCAGCTTATATCTCCCCGGATAAATCCGGGGGCTTTACGCCGACATTTAGCAAAAAATCATTTGCGCATTTTGAACATACATTTTTTTCTTTAAACGTTTTCAAATCGTTGGGCGAACCGCAAAAAATACAAATATCATGATACTTTTTAAGAAATATCTTATCATCTTGCGTAAATATTTCCACTGGGTCTCTCTCTTCGATATTAAAAGTCCTTCGTATTTCTGCGGGTATAACTATTCGCCCAAGGTCGTCAATTCTTCTTACAATTCCTGTTGATTTCATGTTACCTCCAAATAATTAATAATTATTATATTAAAAAATCCCAGTATAATGATAAGGAATACCATTACAATTACGGACATTATTTTATATATTATAACAGAATTTATATTAAAATTCAATTATTTTTTAAAAATAATGATTATTAATTTATAAACAATATTTATTGTGTTACATTGACAAACGATATAATATTTAGTATAATTTAAAGATGTGAAAAAACATGAATAAAAAAGAAAATAATGATGGGGGCGTGAGTGCCATAAGTATAAGTAAATATCAATTCCAAAAACTTACGCCTACAGATAAGGCGAATATTGAGATTTACAGCGATGCAATTAATTTTGTTTTTGAAAATGAAGAGTTGAGAAACATTGCTCTTTCGGGCGCTTATGGCGCAGGAAAGAGCAGTGTATTGGAATCATTCAAAAAAGCAAATCCCAAAATGAGATTTCTTCATATTTCGCTTACATATTTTGAACCAAATAATGTAGATATAAAAAGCGAAAACGAAGAAACTGGCAAGACAAAAGAGCATGAACCAATCCCCAAAGAAACGATATTAGAAGGGAAAATACTCAACCAGTTAATTCATCAAATTGACCCAAAGCGAATCCCTCAAACCAATTTTCGGGTTAAGCGTCCAATCGCAAAGAGGTTATTTTGGCTTGGCGCGTTTTGCATAGCCGCGCTTACGTTATTAATGTTTTATCAAGTTGCCTTTGATAACTGGTCTAATTATGTAAATGATATTTTGGCAAATGATTTAACAAATGACTTTTTCATGACAATATTAACTTTCACGACAAATAATGCTTTTCGGATTGGAAGCGCGTGTTTGGGGTTCTTAGTTTTGACGGCCATTTTATACTTCATATTAAAGAGATTTTTCAATAAGCCCCTCTTTAAGAAAATAGGTACAAGCAATGCTGTTGGCAACTTGGAAATAGAAATATTTGAAGAAAGCAAAGACTCCTATTTTGATAAATACCTAAACGAGGTTTTATATTTGTTTAATCGTTCAAACGTTAATGCGATAGTATTTGAGGATATGGACAGATACAACGTGAATCGAATTTTTGAGCGTTTAAGGGAAGTCAATACACTCGTTAATAACCAACGGTTTGAAGCAGCCCATAGAACACTAAAATGGCGTGCAATCAGCAGCGCATGGTTTGTTTGGAATAAGATAAAAAGAGCTTTCACCTTCGTAATTCAAAAAACTTTTCTTGATAAAAAAGCAATAAAAAAAGAAAAGAATATTACCGTTGAAAAAAATCAGCAAGTTGACACGGGGAAAAATACCGATAATGTGCTGAAGAATAAAGCATATAAACCTTTGCGATTCTTTTATTTGCTTAAAGACGACCTCTTTATTTCGAAAGAGAGAACTAAATTTTTTGATTTTATTATACCGATTGTCCCAATAGTTGACGGGTCTAACTCTTACGACCAATTTAGAGAGCATTTACAAGAGCATGGAATCTTAGAGCTCTTTACAGAATCATTTTTGAGTGGCTTCGCACTTTATATTGACGATATGCGGATGTTGAAGAACATTTGCAATGAATTTATTATTTACATGGAGAGATTAACGCTCCAGCTAACATCAAATTCTTTAAATGCTGATAAGATGATGGCAATGATAGCATATAAAAATCTTTTCCCGCGTGATTTTAGTCATTTACAACTTATGAAAGGGTTTGTTTTTACGATTTTTAAGAACAAATCAAAATTTATAAAAGATAAATTAATTTTGCTTCAAGCCGAATTGGACGAAGCAGAGAAAAAGTTAAATTATGCTAAAGACGCGTACCTTACTAAAACTTCTGACATTGATTTAGCATATAAAGACAGGTTATCTAACGCAAGATACTATGGCAATAGAAATGCTACTGCTTTTGCTGAAATACAACAAGAAGTGGACGACTTGAAAGAGGGTATTAAAAATCGTGATGATGGCAATATTCCGAAATTGGAAAAAGAAATAACAAAAATCAAAATAGATATTTCAAAACTTAAAAACGAAAAATTAAAAGATATTATTGACCTTGAAATGAGAGATATCGTATTCAGCGTAAAATCAATAAATGATATAAACAAAGAAAACGATTTTAAGGATGTTCGAGGAAATGATTATTTTGATTTGCTTAAATTCTTGATTAGCAAAGGATATATCGACGAATACTACGCAGATTACATGACTTATTTTTATCCCAACAGTATAAGCCAAGGCGATAAAGAGTTTTTATTAAGCGTTTACAACTATAGGGGATTGGCGTTGGGTTACGATTATTTGCTTGATAAACCCCAAATGGTTATAAATCGTTTGAATTTATTACAATTTGAACAGCCAGAAGTCTTAAACTTTGAATTGCTTTACTATATGATTGAAAACCAAAATGAGTACAAGGATTATATCGGATGTCTGCTCAATCAAATTAAACAAACAGAAAATTTCGATTTTATACAAGCCTTGCTTGAATACACATCTGAATGGGTACTCTTTGAACACGCCGAGTTTTTTGCAAAATTTGTAAATACGCTTGGTATAACATGGGATAGCTTCTTGAATGAAATTTTGTGGGTTCGCAATTTTTCTGAGGGAAGCAGAGATAGGTACGTTCTGATGAACCTATATTTTGCATCCGATGATGTTCTTGACGCAGTAAACATTGAGGAATCATTAACAAGTTTCATTATTGATAAAGCGGATTTCTTGAATATCGAAAACCCAGATATTTCTAAGCTCATCACCCGTTTTAAGAGTTTAGGCGTAGTGTTTAAATCTATTGATTATGATGTAGCTGACAAACTGTTATTTGAAGCGGTTTATAAAGAAAACCTTTACGCATTAACATTCGCTAATATTGAGCAAATGCTTTGCGTTATGAACGGAATGGAACCCAATAAAGACTTTGCTCATAAAAATTATACGATAATGCTCAGCATTTCTGATACCCCTTTGGCGAGGTATGCGTTTGGTAATATTGAAATCTATATTGGACAAGTATTGGATAGCTGCGAAGATGAAATAACCGACGACGAATCGGCTATTTATGATATTTTGAATCATTCTAATATAAGCGACGAATCTAAAACCCGATATATAAAAGTATTGAAAACGGTTATAATCGAACTCAATGAAATCCATGATACCGCTATCCAACGACAACTCATTGAACATTCTTTGGTTATGCAAACAGAAGACAATATTTTAGATTATTACGAAAATTGCAATGATGAGTTGACTGATGAATTAATTGGCTTCATAAACGGTACAAACCAAAAATATGATTTTGCCGAATTACAGGATATGGAGGATAAAGAAAAAGTTTTAGAGGCGTTCTTCAATTCGATAGTGCCATGTAATGAAATCAATGATTTTCATTACGAATCAATTTTATCGTCATACGGATGGTGTTTCCCCGATGGCTTTAATATCGCTGGTATATCAAATACGAAAGTTTTAATACTCGTACAATTAAAAATAATTCTAATGGATGTAATCTCCCTTACCTTTGTTCGAGATAAATATAAAAATATAGTTCTTCCATATATAGAAATTAATTTAACGGATTATATTAATTTGATTCAAAAAACATCAGATTTATTTGTACATGATGAATTGTTGAAAATTCTCGGCACAGATATTTCTGAAGATGATAAATTAAAGCTACTTGCTTTTGCTGAAAAGCCAATATCTGTAACTTCCTTAAATATGCCAGATAAAGTGAAAGCGTATATTTTGCATAATAATTTGGAAACAGCGGATATTCCTTTTATTATAAATTCCTACACAAAGGAAGGCAGTACGACCAAAAACGAAATAGAAAACATTGTAATAACACACATTGATGATATGGACATAAATAAAATAAAGTTACCGTATTCATTATTCAGAAACGCTGTTAAGTTGACCGAAGAACAGGTTATTAAGCAAAGATTGCTTATATTAACAATCGCATCTCTTACAAAGGAGCAATTTAAGAAAAACTTAGAAACCGCCGGATTTACTCGTGAGCTTTCTTCTATTGTCGATAATGATACTTGCAAAGTACCGATTTGCGAAATAAACGAACAGTTATTGACTGTATTACTTGCGAATAAATGGATTGAAGAATTTAAAGTTGATAACGCAGATGCTGGTATGTATACTGTTGTTGTCAAAAAAACAATTATTAACAAGATTGTCGATATGTTGGATTAATCGCAGGAAATCTATAATTGATAAAACCGAAAGTGAGAGTGAAAAAATGAACGATAATCGAATATATAACACAATCGAAAAATACGAGCCGATAACAAAAGGCTGGTCGGAAGATAAAAAATACTGCGTAACCACGACCGATGGCGCGAAGTATTTGCTCCGCATAACGCCTATGTCCCGATATGAAACAAGAAAATCATTGTTTTCCATGCTTGAACGTGTAGTCGCGCTTGATATACCCATGTGTAAACCAATAGAGTTTGGTACTTGCGACGACGGGGTATATTCAATCCAAAGTTGGATTGAAGGCGAGGATTTAGAAACGGTATTACCTCGGTTATCCGAAACAGCGCAGTATGTTTTGGGATTGAAGTCCTGCGAAATATTACGAAAAATGCACA
>Ga0082212_10010034_pt1 | contig 12166 bp, 12 predicted proteins | sample TergutNt197P3_FD_71548 | JGI IMG/M metagenome (GOLD analysis project Ga0082212, IMG submission 71548) | Neocapritermes taracua P3 segment gut microbial communities from Petit-Saut dam, French Guiana - Nt197 P3 | ecosystem: Host-associated > Arthropoda: Insects > Digestive system > Gut ... | reverse complement strand
GTCGAACCCGTGGGCAGCCCCAGAATCATATCTGGTTTTGACTTGATTTCCCCCGCGACTATTTCAGCCGCTTTTTCCGACATTGCGTCATAATCTTTAAAATATTCTATTTTCATATACAAAAACCCCTTTTAATTTATTTTATTTCCCCGCCACATCCCACCTTTCCCCCCCCCCCCCTTCCATTTTGTTTTTTGTAATATTATGTTGTTTTATACCGTTTCATATAGTATACTACTTTGTCTGATTTTAATATATCTTGTATATTACTTAACATAACTTTTATTTCACAATAAATAGATAATTTTTCCATAATATAACTCATGATATAGATTTTTATAATCAAATCTAACAGGAAATTAATGTAATTATGTTTTACTTAGAATAGATCATCTTTTTAACGACAAAAACATGTCATATTTTTGAATATCTATTTTCAAAAATATGACATGTTTTTCACTCTGGCATGATATGTTTTCAGCATAAGCTATGTAAGCTATGGATAAAAATGTTAAAAATGCGGTTTACAAGCCCGTGAAACATGCGATAATATAGGAAACAAAGGCTGCGCGGAATCGTGTATATTACGCTAAAATATACGATGCCGCACCCTAGCATAGACTGGTTCAGTGTAATCTAGTCTATCTAGGGTGTGGCATCATATATTTTAGCGTAATCCAGTATACTCTACGAAACAAATGATTCAAAATCCCTTGAAATAGACTTTTGTGCCAAGTCACGGCAATGCATACTTTTGCTAACGGATACGGATATGCTTTTTTCCATGTGTCTGCGCTTTCCCTTGTGTTGGCTGTTGTAGGTTTGTATCTAGCTCCCGTTTTGCTGCCTGCTCCGCTTGATATGCTTCATAGCCTTTTGCCTGTTCGTCTCCAAGCCTAATTTTCATCATTTCGGCTTGGACTGCTCGTTGCCGGGAAACTGGGACGGAGACGGCTAAATTAATAAACTCCCTTTTTGCTTTCGCTGCCTTGGTTTTTCGGTCATTCAATGATGCTTGTGCTTTTAGCCGCTCTTGATTTGCAAGTGCCGTCTTTTTTTCTATCACTTGGTCGGCTTGGGTAATGTCAGGCACGCCAAGTTTTTTTAGTTCTTCTTCTTGCATCTGCCTGTTCAGCTCAAAATCCGAAATCCTTTGCTGTAGGATCTTCTTTTCCCTGCCTTGTAACAGCCCTAAAACAGCTTTTTGGGCTTTAAACCGGTTTATAGTATCCGTCTGTTGCTGTATCATTTTAACACAGTCCTCTATTTGTAAAGCTTGTTGACGATATTGACTATAAATGAGGTTTTCAATATAAACTTCTTGGCTCACTACCTGTACCGTCGCCGATTTAAAAGCGGCTCTAAGACATTCAAGTTGACGGGCTATTCCGGATTCGTCAAAATTTGCTGCTTGCTTTTTTAATTCGGCTATTTGCTGCTCAACTTTTGATATTTCAGCATTAAGCAGCTTTTTGACTTCGTTAAATGCTCTTATTTCTCGATTTATATTGCCTTTTTCACTTTTAATGCCGCGCTGCTCCATGGCACACGCTGCCGCGCCTTCATGTTCCGTTGGGGTTTCTTCCATCCCTCGGTTTTTGTTGCTCTCATGGCTTACACGGTAAGAATAACCTCTGACTTCAAGCTCGTGGTTGATTTCCTTAGCCCAATTTTCACGCCATTGCAACAATGATTTTTTATCGTTCCATTCTTTTGTGGTCGGGTTTTCTCTCCCGTATCTTTTACTGTCAGGGTATCTTGATACCCTTCTATAGTTTGTATATTTCTCCTCGTTTGCCTCACTTGGCGTTAGATATATAGCTTTTTCACTGCCTAGCTGATATTGGTATCGTTGTTCCCATTCATCATTTTGAGCTTTTTGGACTCTCAGTTCATTTGCGGTAAATTCTTTAATATCCCCATGCTTATTTTTACAAAGGTAAACCTTTATCGTTTTCCCTTCCCATTTCCCGTTTTTATCTATCGGCCGCATAGTAAGCAAGATGTGTGCGTGAGGGTTGTCTTTTTTTATAGCTGCGTCATGTTGCTCAAATTCTTCTTTACCCTTCGGATGCTCATGGCGTCCGCTGTGTATGGCAATATCGGCACACATGCCTTTATCAACAAAATTTTCTTTTACATACTTTTGTACAAGCTTGATTTGTTCTTTAGTGGTTAACTCTTTGGGCAATGCTATTTCAACTTCTCGTGCTGTCCTCTCATCATCTGCTTTACAACTTTTTTCAACAGCGTTCCATAGCGTATTTCTATCGTTGTACTCATTTGGAGCGTGTTCAGGTAGCATAATTTCTGTATAAACAACGCCCCCTTTTTTTTGTGTAATCGTGAGTTTGACCGTCATACTCATTTTCATGTTTTCCCGCTGAACGATATGCCGCAGCCCCAACTGATGACCGGCCAGAATTACGGTTAACGATTTTGACCGAACAATGATAAATTGCCATAACTTTTCAACCTTTATTTTTCAGGCATAGCCGATATTTCTTTTGTATTTGCACATAGGCAAATCCGATATCATGCGCGGTTACGCGCTTGAAAGAGGGGTGCAGGGGAGTGCAGGGGGGAACGCCCTGCCGCACGGTTTCACCACGCCCGATCCGGGTGTGGTGAGTAAGTGCGCCCTTTGGGATCGCCGCCGCCGATCTCTACAGGGGGATTGTATCACAGGCGACTTGATTGGACAACACCGGCATGATACAATTTAGGTAGGGGGGCTAAAAAATACATAAGAAAAAAATCGGGATAAAACTACTCATGATAGCAATTTTTGACGTGTTTATGAAAGGTGTTATACTGATGGAAGATGCTAATAATCAGGATGAAATTGATCTAAGGGCATTAGTAGAACTGGAGCAATTTTTAAATCCGTCAAGTAGGGATTTAGTTTTTGGCAAAAAATCAGAAGAACCGGAATCAGAGGAACCGGAATCAGTACAATATTTTTGCCGTACGTTTTACCGACCTTGCTTTTTTTGCTGGCGGCTTATACGTAATGTTATATTTTCCCCTTTGCGGCTTTTATTTTATCTTTGGCGCCTTATACGTTGGTTTTCATTTTATATCAAAGTCTTTGTGGGGATCTTAACGTACAAAGAACTAATGGGAGAGATTTTTATAGAGGTGAGTTTTATATGGACGGGGATACTATCACTGATCAGCGAAAAAATAAAAAGCTTACGCTGGATGAACAGATTGAAAAACACGAAGCGACACTCAAACAATTGAAAAATAAAAAAAAGATGGTTGATAACCGGGAAAAAGAAAAAGAACGGAAGGCACGGACACACCGTCTTTGTGAATATGGCGGGCTAGTTGAAAAGTATCTGATTAACTATAGTTCCATTGCGCCGGAGATGTTTGAAGCTCTTCTTGGAGAGCTTGTTTCTTTGCCCGGGGTCGGTGATTTTTTGAATGCAAAAAACACGCCGCATGATTGAAAATTAACTTTCAATCATACGGCGTGGCTTTTTGTCCAATTGCATTATACGTACCCACAAGTTATAATAGGGGTAGTAGGTAATCAAGCAGATGTGGTGAGCCTAACATTAAAATGTTAGGGGTGATGCCATGAAAAAGAAGATTTTCAACGTCGTGATGTTAATATTTTCATCATGGATAGTTCTTCTGGCATTACTCACTTTTATCTTTACTTTCCGATAAAAGTAAACCACTCTGCTATGTGCTTAGCAGAGTGATCAAGTAATTTGATTTAAAAACCCTGTAGGCAAGCCGCCATCTGCGGTGGTTACCTACTTTTATTATATCACAATTTTATAAAATGTAAAACAAATATATAAAGATTAGATATGCATTCATTACCGTTAATTGAAAATTAATTTTCAATTTTTTTAAACATGTTCCAGAAAAAATTTTTTAATTTATTTTGTCGCGGCTCGGTGGTTTGTTTATCCAATAATAAAGGAACTGCTCTTAGTTGCTGTTCATTTGCTATAGTTTTGAGTAGCCCACGAATAATTTCTTGTTTTTCATCTAACTGCTTTTCTAATATATCTATTATTTGAGCATTTTCAACCTTTGAATCAATGTTGATTGAATCTTGAATAATGTCTTTTATTGTATCATGTTGAGCGTTTGAATAGTGCGCCAAAATAAGACTTAACTCATTTTCATCTATGTAGGTTGTGTTTTTTTTTTTTACTGTAGGTATATCGTGCGTTTTTATCAAGGAATAGATGGCGGTTTTTGATACCCCTACCATCTCTGCTATCTCCCGTATTGTTTTCAATGCTTTCAACCAACCTTTCAACATTACTTTCAATGTTGATTGAAAGCATTGTATCACATAATTACCTCATTATCTCAAATTTTTTAATTTTGCTGTGTTTTACTTTGTATTTTAGGTTCAGCATATTGCGGAAAATCAACGTGAACACGGTTAGTCATATGGTGATCGCCTGTTCTATAATTCCTATATAACGATGTTCGTATATATGCTGCTGTTTTCGTTATAGGCTTTGTCTGCCTATTAAAATTTTCGGCATAATATTCTATATCTTCCCTTCCAAGCTTAAAAAACACGCTTCTAACAGTTTCCGCATAAACCCGTTCATTACCCATACTGATATAGCGATCCTTATAATCGTTACATATCGTGTCTGTTATTACGTGGCAGACTTCTTCTAGCATATTTTCGCTAACTGTCTTGTCCATCAGCATATAATCAAATTCTATATTGGACTTGATTAATTTCATCACCATGTTATAATCATATCTTGGTAGAGAAGCTTCCCTATGTCGTATGCTATGCATGGCGGTGACATTCGCGGGGCTTTCTTTTTTTTGCTGTTCAGCAGATTCATCAATTTTTGTAAAATTCTCATCTTCTCTCATCTCATCCTCCTTTTTGTCCCTACCCCCCAAAGAGGATATGATAGGATAAGATAGGATACTATTACAATTTTTATTATTCGATCTTGTAATATTATCCTTGACGTTTTCGTCAATAGGGGTATTGACGTTTTCGTCAATAGGGGTATTGACGTTTTCGTCAATAGGGGTATTGACGTTTTCGTCAATAGGGTGGTGTTGAACATTATTTATAGCCTTATGTATATCTTGCGTTGACAGGTAAATTCGGCGTTCCTTTATCTGTTTCGTTTTTTCGAAATAAATCATTTTTATAGTTATAAAACCGTGCTTGGATAATTTGCTAATTTGCCGTGAAACAGTTTCCTTGCTCATTTCATATAGGTCTGCAAAATAGTTGTTCGTTGCCCAGCAATAGCCTTGTTGATTAGTTAATGCTGTTATTTCCGAATAAAGCAACTTTTCCTGTGGCGATAAGTTTTTACAGTACCTTACAGTTGCAGGAATAACCGAATAATAATTGGGTGTAGCTTTCTGCTCTTTGTCATCACTCGTTACCATCATTAAAACCCCCCTTTGCATTTCCTACCTACCATAGTTTTAATACCTTGTCCCATTCATTAGACAAAAAAATTATATTACCCCTTTAAATCGAGATATCTGATACCCTTCTAATATTTGATTAATTACTTTAATTCGGCGCTGCCCTATGATTAACTTTACCGTCGGGTTGTAATCATGTTGTCCGGAAAAAAGCCTATCTCCACATTTTTCAGCGTACCAAAGAATAATATTTTTTAGTTCTTCGTTCCCTATCTTTCTCGCATCATAGTCTTTTATAACTCGCTTTATCTCATCTGCCATTATTTTTATAGTTTTTGGGTGTTTCAAAAAATTGTATTCCACAATATTCAACCCCTTTTATATAAATACATCTTATTTTAAACCAGATAGAAAATTATGTCAAACTATTCTGATTCTTTACTCGCACCCAGGGGGCTTTTCATGCGTTTAGGCGGCTGCCAGGTTGCCCGCGGGCTAAAAGAGCTGCTGCATGCGCTATGGTGTGTACTGCGGCGCCTGCCGGTATAAGGGCAGGCCTTCGGATGGCCGCCGTCTAAAAGAGCTGCTACGTGCGCTATGGCGTGTACTGCGGCGCCTGCCGGTGCAAGGGCAGGCCTTCGGATGGCCGCTGGCTAAATGAGCTGCTGCGTGCGCTATGGCGTGTGCTGCTGCTCCTGCCGGTATAAGGGCAGGCATCCGGATGGCCGAGGACTAAAAGAGCTGCTACGTGCGCTATGGCGTGTACTGCGGCGCCTGCCGGTGCAAGGGCAGGCCTTCGGATGGCCGCTGGCTAAATAAGCTGCTGCGTGCGCTATGGCGTGTGCTGCGGCGCCTACCGGTGCAAGGGCAGGCCTTCGGATGGCCGCCGGCTAAATGAGCTGCTACGTGCGCTATGGCGGAAAAAAGAAAACGAAAGTACAATCTAAAAGACACATACTGTAACCAGTATGTGTCTTTTAGATTGTGTTAACTATATCCTGTTTATAGCTCCGTTTTATCTAAATCTGCATCTTTTTTTGTTTGAGGTTTCCTGCTTTGTCTCTTGGGCTGCTTTAGTATTTCAATTTCGGCCTGCTGTTCGCTTATTTGATTCTGCATAGCCTTAACCTGCTCTACGGAGACATTAGCATATGCTTCGTACTCGCTAATTTGCGCTTGCATAGACTTAACCTGTTCTATGTAGGCATTTGCACGCGCTTCGTAATCATTAAAAGCTTTCATATGTTGTTCATTCAGGGTAGATATTTTTTCAGTTAATTCTTGCTGTATCTGGTTAAGCTCGTGAGCTTTCTCAGCTTCAATTGTCATCTTTTCGGCTTCTAGCTGCTGAATACGTAAATCCTGTTTTGTTACCCGATCCACTAGTTTTTCATTGTTTGCTATTGCAATTTCAGCATCTTCAACGTCTTTTTTCTGCCGTGTAAGTAATCCCTCCAAAGTATCAATTTTTTCTCGGTTACTGCTCAAAAGCTCTGCCATAACAGACTGTTTTTCCTCAAGTTCTTTTTCGTGTGTAATCGAATCAGCCAAAGATACAACTTTTTCTTTTAGCTGTTCCTGTAAATCATTATTCTGGTTTTTTAATTCGTTGCGATCAGATTCGGCTGCGGATATCCGTTGATCCATTTCTGTTTTTTTAACCTCTATCTGTTCATTGGCTCTTTTTTGCTCAAGCATCAAAGATTCACCAACACCGATCAATATTCTTGTCACTGTCTCCGTTTGAGTTCTAATAGCTTTAACTGCTGTATCCATAATCGGTATTTGTCTACTAACTTCATGCGCTGCGTATATCGTTAATAGTTGGCTTAAAAAATCATTTTGGTTAAAATCACTCTTTTCTACATATTCTCTGAATCTTTTTTGTATTTCTTCATTTGCCCGAACGGAAAAAGTATCTGCCATGATAGGCTCCTTTCAAACATTTATTTGTAATACATAAAAAATGGCTTAATTACAATGTGTTTATTGTAACACATAATATATAGAATGTAAAGCCTTGGAACTTGATATATAGTTACCTGACCCCGGTTGGTAAAGCTTCTGCTGAATGATTAATATTACAAACATTTATTTGTAATACATAAAAAACGGCTTAATTACAATGTGTTTATTGTAACATACAATATTTAGTATGTAAACCGTGAAAAGCTTGGCCGCTGTCATTAAAAGAAAAAGCCGCCAAGTATACACGAAACGTGATAGGTTATCAAGGGGAAAAACGCCCTTGACAACCTATCACGTTTCGTGTGCGACAAGGGCGTTTTTCTTTATTTTTTCTTTTTTCGGTTTCTTCTTTCTTTCTTTTTCAAAAATACTATAAGCCCGGCCACAGATTTCAGTAACCCACTTCTTGTTTTTGAAAGTTAATTTTCAACGAATACTTCATCGCAATCAACACATTTAATTTTCCCTGAAACATCTTTTGATGCTCTGATAATTAAACCACAGACCGGGCAAACATATTTTTTCATTGCTTGTTTGGATCGGCTTGTTGTCTTTTCTTTGCCGTCTGAGCCTTTTGTCGTCGTTTTGGGCGTTCCGTCTCGATATGTCTTTAATCGCTCCAGTTTAAAACAACCCACACGGACATTATTCTTTATAAGATCCTTCAATTCATCACTTGCCATTGTTTTGCAATAGCCGTATTTTTCATTCTTCTCAATGATTAAACCACTCCTTTCTGCTATATCCTTAAATTTAGCATTATGATATGTACCTGCTCGGCTTGTGTCCTGTATACCATTCTGTACGTTATACAGATGACACATTTCATGTAGAAGTGTTGATACCACATCATCAGCTGGCCTATTAAGATATTCAGCACAGATGTTAATTTCTCTAAACCATTTTTGGTCTTTACTGCTCCAAACTTTGCCGAGTGTTAGCCAGCCATAGGCTCCGGATGTAACATCGGTTAGTATGGTTATAACCGGCTTTTCAAGTTCGCCGTTAAAGTAATGACCATTTAGCAGTTTAAAAGTCCTCTGCAATTCATCAATTGCACTTAATAGCGTGATTTGTCCATTCATAAATTTTCCTCCTTAATTTTGAAAGTGAATTTTCAACTTGCCTTTTGCCGTAACGGCTGCCCCCGCATGGTTTTATCTAAACTTGAAAAAGAAAAAAAAGAAAAAAAGAAAAACGCCCTTTGCACACACGAAACGAGAAAGGTTGTCAAGGGCGGTTTTCCCCTTGACAACCTTTCTTGTTTCGTGTATGCTGGGCGGGTTTTTCTTTCTTCTTTTTTTCGGTTCTAATTTATATGGTGCTAGTATGCAGATTCCAGTATTTCCAATGCTTCCTCTAATGAGTTTATGCATTCCTCGGCGGCTTCATACGCCGGGGATCCCTGCAAATTTTCAGGTGTATTGTCATGGCTTGTTTCCTCGGCGTCCTTTATCTGTTGCAATTGCAATATGACTTTTTTCATTGCCGCCCGTCGCTGGCGTTTCGCTGTCAATGTGGGCGATTTTTCTGCCTTTTGCCGGGTGTTCCTGCCCGGATCGGTTTGTTGTTGCTTTTCTCGGTAAAAAATTGATAGTGCGTCTTTTACGATACTGCCGACCGGGGTTGTTTCTTTATCTGCCTGTATATAATTGTTTAATGCTTCATCTTTACGCAAGTAAAATGTGTACCGGTCATAAGTTTTTTTATTGTACCTATCCTTGACATAGCTCGCTGTTTTGCTCATAACTCCCCCTATGTTTTTTTTAAGTATAACACATACTGATACAGTATGTCAAAAGCTTGTTTATCGTGACGTAATTTTTTATGTAAGCATACTGTTGCCAGTATGTGTTGTATTGTATTTTTGAATGGTAAAAATAAACCCTCTTCCGGTTTTTTTTAGTCGGTAGAGGGTTTATTTTAATAGAAACTACGTTAGTGTTAGTCCTTGGTATGTTCTGTTATAATCATTATCCGTCCACTTTCCTGTCCCTCGACAGATGTATTATCAATATTTTTTCTATCCCTATATTTTTCCAACTCATTTTCCCAATAGGCGAAATAAATAAAATACGATAAGGGTGGAATAATGCTAATGAGTGTTTTTACGATATCCGGAAGCATCCCCAAGAAACCACTGACGGCCGATGTAAATATGGTAATTGGAAGTCTATCTAAGAAATTACGGGCGATTACAGCCAATGATTGAGTTGACGAGTAAATATATATCACAGCTCCAAATAAACAAGCAATAAACCATAATAACTTTTCTGTGCCTGTAAAATAACTTACCAGTAATATGTGGAGCAGTGAGACAATCAATAAAAATGGCACTAAAAACGGTAAAATTTCTTGCAACATTTTCATAATGATATATTTCTCCTCGATTTTATGTAATTATCTTGACCGGCCTTTTGTCCTGCTTTGGATTTGCGCGTCACTTCTTGCATTGTATACTTTGCTGAAAGCAGCGTTTCTTTCCCTGCAAGCCTTCATTGCTTCGCTTTCGTCTGAGTTGCCTGAGTTGCCTGAGTTGCTTCGTTTTTGCTGTGTATCTTTTATTAGCTCAATCTCTGCCCTGTACCCACTCATTGGCAGGTCACTCATTGGCAACTTGTTTTTGAACACATATTTATTTTCCGCAGATTCAATTATTTTTTGATCTATTTTGGAATAAGTTTTTGACAATTCTTTTAGTCGTATATATTCGTCTTTAAATATATTGTTTTTTTTCAAATCATTAAAATGCTCTTTACTGTTTTCATAGTTTTTATTAGATTTTTGCCTTTTTGCGATCTTTTGTGATTCTTCAACATACCGCTTTCGTTGCCTGCCCAAATCCTCGCCCAGTTTGGCCGGGTTTTGGTATTTTCGTTGCTGCTGTCTTATTTCTGCTGACTTCTGATCTTCGGCTCTTCTGTCTTTTACCCTACGCTCTTGTTGCTCTTGTTCGTTGTCCATGCCCCCCCCTTAATTAAAACTAGTATTTATCTTTGATATAAGTTTTTTGTCCTTCCAATACTCTATTTTATCAAGTTTTAAATACCCATTTGGAAAATGACAAATAACCTCATTTTGTAAATATCCAAAGGCTGCCGGCTGAATTATTGGTTCATGCGCTCCAAGGGATTGGCTGGATGAGTGCCCTTTTACAAAACCCGTAAAACCCGTGTTAGTGCTAGTGGATCTTTTTAGTTCTTCAAACGTTCCCAAAAGTTCACTACACCATTTTTGAGTTTCTGGTTCTGTTGCTTTCAGTATCACTTTGTATGTACAGTTATCCATTACAACATTAGTTATGTCTTTGCCATAAACAGAGTCAAGTTGGCTCTTGCTTTGAATACAAAGTGCAATATGTATATTTTTACTTCGCAAGGTTGATAACGCGCCATTAATTCTTTCAATTTTCCCCAAGGTCGGAAACTCATCAAGTAAAAACAATATGGGGCAGTTCTTTTTGCCTTCCGGCCTGCGTTCAAAAGCTTTTATAAATTGGTTACATATCATTACCGTAAGATCTTGCCACTGCTCAAGATAATGTTGTGGCACTCTGTAATAAATATCATACCCTTTTTCGAGATCTAAAGGGGAAATACACTTCCCTTTACCACTTAATGCCCTTTGTAAATAGTCGTTTGCGGCGAATTCGGTTATATGGCTGCTCAATTCCATAAATACGCTAAATAATGTTTCGTCTGCCATGCCATGAAACGGGTTAACATATATTCTTGCTTTTCTATTATCGCTTGCCATAATTTGAGCAATTATCGTTTTTAAATGGTTTGGTATTTCATTAGGAGCTTTTTTGCCTTCGATGCCTTCTTTGTCTGCGATGTCTTTTTTGTCTGCGATGTCTTTTTTGTCTGCGATCATCAGCATTGTTTCAGAAAAATTTAGCCCTTGATTAAAATAGAACAAAATAAACCCTGTAAGTAACTCTTGAGCGCTTTTACCCCAAATAGGATCGTTCGCCTTGATCGACACTGGACAAATTGACATAGCAAGTGATTTTGCTTCCCCTGGTAAATCATCCGTATTCCGCAAAGCTTCGTAAGGATCATATCCACATGCGCTGCTATCCTTCGGATCAAATACTTTTATTTTTGCATCCCCTCGTGCCGCCTTAGTTATATTGTACAACTCTCCCTTAACGTCGATGGTAAAAATAGATGATTCCCAACTTAAAATACTGGGTATAACTACTCCTGACGATTTCCCAGTGCCCGATCCGCCTAAAATAAGGGTATGGCCGTCAGTTGTTATCGGTTTAGATATATATTTATTACCGTCCTTGCCAAACACAAGACCGACCTGTTCCATTTTATTTAGATTCCCCTTGTTGCTATAATATTTTTTTTATCCAATTTAGCCTTGTATTTTGTTTTATTGCTTCTATCTGGCTTGAATATAGCTTTAAAGATATTAAAGCCTTGGTTTTTCGTCGTTATACGTATTATGTTTTGGATAAAAATTAAAATCGCCACAATTAAGTAGACAACATACACTAAGGCAACTATAGCCCGTACGGCGATGTCGTATGGGTTTGAAAAATCAATTGTCAATAACAGCCCTTCAACGTCTTTTATGTTATGGTTTGCTAAATAAATATCCGTCGCCACTAGTGCTATAACAAGCCATATAAGCCCGGTTATTATTAAGGCTTTGATTACCCATATCGCAATTTTAAACACTATTCTTGCAAGGCTTTTTACAATGAAAATATAAGCCCTTTTGAATTGATTTTCTTTCCATGCCTCATCCCGCCCTTCCCCCCCCCCCCCTTCCATTTTGTTTTTTGTAATAT
>Ga0082212_10010033_pt1 | contig 12167 bp, 14 predicted proteins | sample TergutNt197P3_FD_71548 | JGI IMG/M metagenome (GOLD analysis project Ga0082212, IMG submission 71548) | Neocapritermes taracua P3 segment gut microbial communities from Petit-Saut dam, French Guiana - Nt197 P3 | ecosystem: Host-associated > Arthropoda: Insects > Digestive system > Gut ... | reverse complement strand
TAGAAATTTAGGGAAAATATCATGGAATATGCTCTGCCATCTTGGCTCGAAGCCGCATCCAAGGTTCTTCAACCGGAAACCATAGAAATCCTGTTGACCCGGATGCCTCCAGCCAGGGAACTGAGGCCGTGGAAGATAGCCGAAAGGTGGGCGGTTCAGCGCCCCAATCGGCTCCGGCTTCTGGAAATGGATGGGTTGCTAATCCTCCACAAACTTCAGGAGCAGAAGAGGATTGAGGAAAGAGCCCTGGAATCGGCAGCCGGGATGGCTTACATGAGGATGGGCATGACGGAATTTGAAATATTTCAGCGGCTGGAGATCGAGACCGACCTGGTGAAGGCCACGCTCAACGGTCAGATCGGCTTGGGCGCGGAGAGACACATATATCCCAGGACGATCCTGGATTTGGACCCCGATATTTTTAATGAAACATTCATTTAAGAGTTGAAAAGAGATGATATACATAACAGGCGACACGCATGGCGAATTTGCTCGAATCAGAGAAGAGGCAGGCCATAAAATCGTGGAACCCCGGAATAGAGCAGATTGATTAAAGATGGCACCCATAGGTGAAATAAGGCGCATCCTGGCTCTGGCCGACACCCACGGCCGCCTTCCCGACCTTGATGTGTCCCAGGCGGATTGCGTCATGATCGCCGGCGACGTATGCCCAGGCGAGTCCTATCTGCCTGAATTTCAGCGCCCCTGGCTTGAAGGGGAATTTTTCCGTTGGGTCGAAGCCTTGGGCCGGCCGGTTTATCTGGCCCTCGGGAACCATGATTTCATCAGTAAATTCGATGGTCCGCCGAATCTCAAATACGGGACGCATGATATCGTTGATGATGTCCTGCTGTTTTCCTTCACCCCCTATTATTCAGGTAACTGGGCCTGGGAAGACAGCGAATTGTTCCTGGCCCAGGCTCTAAGGGTTATCCTGGACAATAGGCCGGTTCCGCCAATTTGGCTGTCCCACAGCCCGCCCTGGGGCGTATGCGACGGCCGCGACAAACGCGATAAACACGGCAGCCTGGCCCTCTGGGAGGCCATTGCCAAGCATCAGCCCCGCCTGGTCATCTGCGGACACATCCATAGAGGGGCGGGGCAAGGAAAACTCGGAAAGACCCGAGTTTACAATGTGGCGGTCACCAAAGGCTTCGCCAATGCCGAGACGATGAATAAGCCTATGGACCGTGAGCCAGTTCTGATTGAATTATGACAGATAGGTTTGAGGGGATTTTGATAAATCAGGTGGTGAATGCCCGGCCAGAAGTCAGGTGGTCAGACCAATTAACGAATGAAAATGTATTATGATTTACTTTACCGCCGATCTTCACCTTGGACATAAAAACATCATCCATTACTGCGACCGGCCTTTCTCCAGTATAGAGGAGCATGACACGGTTCTGATGGACAACTGGAACGCCGTAGTCAGGGAGGATGATGAAATCTACATTTTGGGCGATTTCATGCGCGGCCGAATCAAGGAAGACATCGAGAATACCCTCCGGCAGCTTAATGGAATAAAATTTTTGATTTGCGGTAACCACGACCGTCCGGAATTTTGCAGGGGATATTTCGAATGGGTGAGGACCTATCACGAGATGACGGCCTACAATAAGAAGTGGATCCTCTTCCACTATCCTATTTTGGAGTGGGACGGCTGGTATCGCAGTGATGAGACAGTCCACCTTTATGGCCATGTTCACAACCATGCTGAAAAACCGGATGCGCCTTTCCATCTTCAAGTTTTGAATACTCTTGATAGGTGCTTCAACGTGGGCGTGGACGTCAATGGCTACACCCCGGTGAGTATCAAGGCATTGCTTCAACGGTTGATTCTTTCTGGAGATAATTCAAAATAACCACAACTTTGCCTCCAAAAATAGGGGGAAATAGACCTGCATAACGCCTAAAAGATTTCGGAATTGATTGGATGGAACTTGGAGAGGGAAAATGAAAATTGACCTGCATACCCATACAAGACAGCGTTCCTATTGCAGTGCGCTGGATGAAGAAGTCTTGATAAGATGTGCGATCCAGGAGGGTCTGGACGGATTGGCCATTACTGATCACGGCCGGCTGGTGCCCAAACAGATATTGGAAGAGTTGAATGAAAAATACCATCCGTTCCGGATCTTTATTGGAGTGGAAGTTACTCTTTTCGCCAGGGATTACCAGGATTACATCATTCTCGGTATTCACAAGCCGGTCATGGCCTCGGACTGGACCTATGACATTCTATTGAAATATGTCCGGGACAGCGGCGGCTATATTTATTGGGCCCACCCATTCAGGTATAGGGATGTTCTCCCGCCTGAACATAAGATTAATCCGCCAGATGCCGTGGAAATCTATTCCACCAATATAAGACCTGACTTGACCAGCCGGATAAAACAGGTGGCTGAACGAATGGGGTGCCGGACAATCGGCGCATCCGATGCCCATTTTAAGGAAGACGTGGGCTATTCTTACATAGACCTTGAAAATGAAGTCAGTTCCGATGCCGAGTTAGTGGCTGAATTGAAAAAAGGGGCCTTTAAGGTCATACCTCCGGGGATTGATTCAAAACAGAAAGAAAAAGACCAAAGAGATGCCAAATATCAAGCCGACTTAGGGGATTTTTCCAATTTCGTCAAGGGGATAAAGGATACTTGAAATTTTTAGCAACCGCCTGGAGAAGGTTGGGTTTTTGGAGTCAGAGGGACAAAAGTGATATATGTAACGGGTGACACTCACGGCAGATTCGTCAGAATATATGAGTTAATTAAAAGGGTTAGGCCGACTATCGCCGACATTCTGATTATCCTGGGCGATGCCGGCATCAACTATTTTGACAATAAAAAGGACTTATCCCTGAAGGCTCAGTTGGCTGAATTGCCATTGACTTTCCTGTGTATCCACGGCAACCATGAGATGCGGCCGGAAAACATCTCCTCCTACCAAGAAATCCCCTGGCGTAGCGGGACGGCTTATGTCGAAAAAGAGTTCCCGAATCTGGTCTTTGCCAAGGATGGGGAGGTCTATCAACTCGAAGGGATGAGGGTCATGCCCATCGGGGGAGCCTATTCCACTGATAAGGATTATCTGATTTCCGGCCGGGGAGTGGACGGCTGGTGTGGCTGGTGGGCTGACGAAGAACCCTCGGACGAAATAAAAAAGCGGGTCGAAACACGACTGGAAGAAGAGGCTTGGAAGCTGGATGTGGTTTTGTCCCATACCTGTCCGAAGAAATATTTGAAAGACTTGGTAGGAGCGACAAGGCCGGCCTCAAGCACCAGATTAAAATTGGAAGTGAGAAATAACCCCACTGAGGACTGGCTGGACACCATCGAAACCAGACTGGACTATAAAAAATGGTATTGTGGCCATTGGCATGTCAATTTCGGGGTCGATAAGCTTTTGTGCCTGTTTGAGGTGATTTTGCCGTTTGTAACCGACCCCGAAGCAGGTCTGCCGGGCGAATGGGGAAATGAATCCTTGATCCAAGGTTTTGAGGAAAGATTGCGATGATCCTGGTCACAGGGGATAACCCTGGAACCCGTTACCCCAAATAGAGGTCCACCGTGATAATAGCCGGATTCGCCGGGATCGGTAAAAGTAGATTAGCGGCCGAGAAACCTGATCTTTATGTCGATTTTGAAGCGAGATCCTACAAATACTTGTTGGGTGGTGAAGACGTATCTGAGGAAGAAATGGAGGCTATCAAAGCCGATCCATTTTTTAACACAAATTTGTGCTGGCCTTGTAATTATCTGAACGCCTTGGAATATCGAAATGACAATTACCAGAATTTGCTGATTGAGCCCAACATGTGGGTTTTGGGTGGTCTTAGAAGCCGATTGATTCCCTATGCCTTAGTTTATCCGGCCACAGAGGCCAGGGAAGAATATCGGCAACGGTTCATTAAAAGAGGAAAATCAGAAAAAGTCATTAATAATCTTATAAGGAATTGGGACAAACATCTGGCTGTTTTAAAAAGTGACCCGACTCCTTACCGCTTAGTCCTGGAACCGAACCAGTATTTAAGCGATGTATCAGAGATGTTGGAAAAACGATGTTCGGATATGATCCCGTCAGCCAAGAGGGAAGGGGTTCTCTTAGACTATTCTAAAAATCTGTCGGGCCCCCAAAGATTGGAATTAATAATGTGGGAACATTATTTTGACGAAATTGAGAATGGCTAGCCGTCTGCGTCCCTGGACAATATGCCGTCAGAGCCCACGTTGGTGGGCGTCCTGGGGTCCTAGATCGTTTCTTCTGTGCTACATGTCAAAATAGTGGGCTTCGACGGCGAAGGTTCATCCGTTCGGGACCGGGCCACCTCTTAGTTGGTTTTTAAAAAATAGGTAAAACCTTTTTTCTCCGGCTGTTTTATCATATCGGAACTATGGACGAACAATGTGTCTTGTGTCCCTTTAGGCAGAAATGCGTTTTCTCCTTTCCCGGTGTAAGTTATAGTAATTTCCCCATTTGCTTCCTTCCACTTGTATTCATTACAATGGTCCATTTTATTGCCGCCGCAAAGTTCCCCGGTTCCATTGGGTTTGAAGATAAAACTCCCGAATGTCATCTCTGTTTTTTTGGTTTTCCGGCATTTGACCGGATCATTATCCCTGCACGAATCGTATGTTCCGGGCACAAACGAAACGGCCGAAACAGCGGCCTTATTGGGGGTGGGATTGTCTTTCTGGTCTTGGGTATTGCCGATGACAGCCCCGGCTACGGTGCCGACCACAGCCCCGATGGCCGCGCCGGTCCAGCCGGACCCGCCAGTAGCCCGGAAAATTGCCGCTCCTACGGCCGCACCACCAGCGCCGCCGATGGCCGCTCCCTGGCCAGTCTTAGGGGCATTGGTGCAGGAAGCCAGGAAAAGAATCAAGACCAAGGGCATAAACTTTTTCATGTGGATCTCCTTATAAAACAATGCTGGTGGTGGAGCGGATGGAGGGAATAGAAATCCCCGGGTATTGATAATTCAAGCTGACCCGCCACCCAATGAAGGCAAAGCACGGCCATTTCCTTTCCGATCCGAAGTATTTCCGGTAATGATCAATAATACACCAAAAAGAAGCCCCAGAACAACCAAGGGCACGACATAGGCCGTAAGAACCAAGAGAGAATACATCACCAGGAGAAGGTTGAGCATTTCGCCCATAAGTTTGGTTAGTTCCTGAATACTTCTCTCAGAGGCGACGCCCTCTTCTTGCCCTTCCTTGGCGATTTTAAGGGAGCGGAAGCCTAATTTGGCCATGTCCCATAGGGAAACATTACCCTCTTCCCGGGCAGCCTTGAGGCCCCCAAGCTGGATTACAGCCTCAATCTTTTCATTCAGGGTCTCGGCATGGGCCTCGTATTTTATAGACACATAACGCTTATCAATGATTTGGCTTACCAGAGCGGTAACGGGCAAGACGATCCAAAGGATCAGCCCTGTTTTAAGGAATAGGAAGCCGATCCGTTTTACACGTAGCCATCTGCCAGAAGCAAAATGAATAAGAAAGCAAATGAGGCTGATAGGCAAGAATATCTTTAAGCATAGGTAGGTCATCATACCAGTGGCCTGCTTGGCTACCAGCATAGTCAGAATGATCGACGTTAAATGGGAGCCTAGGGATTTTATCGAATCATGGGGCGCGGACAAAGCCTCCCCTGGGGAGACGGAAGCGCCCAGGCCCAAAAACCCGACATTCAGGCCGGCGCTTTTCAGGACCGCCAGAACGCCGTCCAGGGTATAGATGAGGCTATTAGCTTTGACAGCCCGGGTCAGGACGGTCAGGCAGTGGTCGTCCACCTGCTTTTCCGCACTCCCGATAATTGGGATGGAGCGGTTGGCTTCACCAAAGCCGATGGGCAGAAGCAGGAGAAGAGCCAAGACCCCCACCAAAGCCAAGGCTTTATTACGTTTGCCTCCGGCCGCGTTTCCCAAGATCGCTATTATTTTTAAGGGCATGGGTCAATAATCCAGGGGGCTGGCCCGCTTGGGAGGCGGGGCGGCTTCGGGCGAATCAGTTTTCTGCTCATCGAATTTCGGTTCATGCACTTCTATGCGTAAGCCGGAAGCCGGGGCTACGTCCACCGTCCTGGGCGGGGTCACGCCCAGGACGGTCAGAACATCGTCATCCGGCCGGGTGGAGCCGGCCTCAATTCCTGGTCCAGGGGCCGGTTTTTCCTTATCCCCTGAACAACCCGCAAGGCAGACCAGAAGCAGGGCTGACAGGAACCAGGCTATGCCTTGGGCGGGTAGGTCCTGGCTTGACTTACCTCCAATTATCCCTGTCATTGTATTACTACGGGAATCAGCCCGAGAGCATTCAGTTTGTCCCCAATTAATGCACCTGTGCAATAACCGCTTATTTGTGGGAGAAATAAAATAATACTGCCTTTCGGCAGCTTTTCCTGTTGATCATTCCTTATGCCCCCGTATATAAAGTGAACTTCAGTTTTCACCGTGGACCGGCCACCAAAAGCGAGAAAAATATCAGCCAGAGAGAAATAATTTTTACAATTCGTGCTATCGTAACTGGAACTCTCTCTAATTCCTAAGGTCTTATACATTTTTATCATCGAGTCATGCTCTAACGGTGCCCCCCCAAAAAGCAGAGTTATCTCTTGGGGATCCTTGGGCTTGGCGATAAAGGACTGGGACAAAATTTTTATGGTATCCATGTCATTATCCATAGCCGCCTGGCGAATTTTATCCCAGAGAGGTTCAAAGTCGATGGCAACCTTTTTCATGAATTGGCCGCTTTTTAGCACCGGAATGTTCGGGCAGATGGTCATCTGGCCGGCCAGGCGCTCCACCACTTCCTTATCCAGGTTCAAGTAGGTCTCTGGAGTCACGGTCATGGGCGGGGAAACTGGGTCTTTGCTGGCCAATATTTCAACAAGGGATTCGTAGAAACGCGGATCATCCCCGCAACCACTCTGGATCGAGGGCGCGGCGGAGGCCGGGACCGGAGCCGGGACCGGAGTCACGCTTTCAGGCTCGGCCAGGGACTCAAAATTTTGAGCCTGGGCAGTGGCGGCGACAAAGCTGAATAACAGGGCGAACATAAATTTTTTCATAACATCCTCCTTAAAATCCTTGGGCACCTTTTAATCTATAATCGGTGGAAACGGCTTCAATTCCGCTGTTTTTCAGGCTTTTTAGAGCCTGAGCCAGGAAAGGAAGGTAAAGACCGCCGAAAGCGACAAAACTTTCATTTTGTCCTAAAGCGTCGGCCGTAGTGCGGGCCTGGTCCACTTCTTCCTGAGAAGGAAAGATAATCAAACGGCCGGGCTTATCTACCCGCCCGCCGAAGACATAAAAGGCATCGGCCACAAAAAATTGTAGTTGACCACGGTATGCAAAAGTGGCCAATTTTAGTTTTTGAGCCAACTGGTGCATATTTTTTTCCGAGTAGCCCGGTATAGTCAGGAGCGAAAATATAGCCTCCCGGGGCAGAGGCAGGGCCACGAAATTGTTGTGCAGGTAGCTGATCTCGTCCCAATCGTCGCGGCCAACGCAAGCCTCTATTTTTTCCCATAAGTCGGGGAAAGGCACCTTGATCGGGCGTATTATAGGCTGGCCTTTGCTGTTTAGGGCGATGCCTGGGCAAATGGTTATGGACCGGCCCCAAACTGCCCGGACCTTGGGATGGAGTCTGATAAAGGTTTCGGGCATCATGGTCAAAGGGGGAGTGGGAGGTGTTCCATTGTTAAGGAGGCCCGGCAAATCGGATAAACGCGGATCGTCGCCGCAGGTTTGAGCTAGGCCGCTCGAAGTCGGGAGAACAATACCCATAATCACCAGGGTGGAAATTAATTTCTTCAAACAGTCAAAGATAGCCATAATTAACGCACTCGAAATTGGGTTTCTCTATCGGAATTCATTCTTTCCTCCAAGGCATAGAATGGATAGCGCCATAGCAGGCTTTCTACGAAGAACAGGGTTACAACATTCCCTTCCGCGGTCCCCCAAGTCTCACTAGGCTGGATCTCCCCTCCCATGAGCAAAAAAAACATGGGCCAGGCCCGCCGCATATTTAAATCGGACTTACTCGGATCATCCCGGTGAAATAAATTTTCTTCAAAAGAGGGATACGGCTGAAGGAGACGCACGATTTTTAGCGCCATCGTCATACCCCAAGGCAGTGGAGGGCCTTCTTCGACTGAGAATAATTCCATCCATTGAGGGAAGGTGCGTGGGGTGGGACGCAACCAGGCATATAGACGTTGGGCGGCCAACCGGTCAGACCGCTCTATGGCTGTGGCGTAAGCCTCATAAACCTGCCTGAAGGGGGCGTATATTTTTTGTTCGAATACAGGAGAGCCCTGCCAGAAAGATATAGAGACACAACCGGCTCCATCTGGCGTCAATCCAGTAACCTCCGCCAGGTTTTCGGAAGATATAAAGGCCAAGGTATGAGCGGGTGCTGTCGCCTGTTCATAACAAGCCGGTGCCGCCAAAGCGGAACCCGAAGAGAGAAACAAGAACAGCCAGAGGATATTTTTCATAAAGTCTTTTCCTAAAGAATGAAATTTTTCAAAAAACTGAACGGAAACAGAAAACTTTCCCAAAAAACCAGCCATTTGGCATAGATTCCAGCGAAACCGCTTAGTGGCAGTTGGGCGGCGAAGACAAAGGGCAGAAAATAAATGAGTCCGGTTGCGGCGCAACAGATACGGGGACGCCGCAATATGGTTACACAGAGGCTGGTAAAGTGGAGAAAGCATACGGTCACGGAAAAACCCAAGGCCACTGGAGGGAGGAAGACGGAGACAGCATAATCCCGGCCCTGTTCCGCGTGTTTCCTTCCCGGGCCGAATCGTTCCGGGTCACCAAATTCGGCCTCTTTCCTTTCTTCCATTTCCTTGGCAATTTCGTCCTGCCAGAGATTTCGCCATTCGTTCAGGGTCAGCCTGGTCTCGGAAAGCATTTGCTCTTTGATATCCTCCGGCGCGTCCACGTCGGCTAGAGCCGCCCACTTTGCTTCCTCCACCCCTTTCATTATATAGTCATGTAGCGAATGCTCATTGGCGGAACAAATCATTGCTGATGTTCCGGACACAGGCCGGCCCATGACGTAACGGGGCTGGCCTGCCCCTATCCGGCAAAAGGCTGCCGGGTCCAAAGTGAAAGGTAAACCAGGCAGAGATTTGGCTAAATAGCCGGCGATCCGCTCCGAAATTTTTCGCCGGCAGGCCTCATCCGCACAACTCGCATAGGGCGCGAGTTGACCGTTTAGCTCTCGGGCGTAGGCGGCGTAATTTTGCCGGGCCAGGGTGTCGCGCAGGGCATACATTTTTTCAATATTGCTATTGAAGGCGGCCACATAACTGTCATAACCGGAGTCTATCCGGTCATACAGATCCTGCCCGTAAATGGCATTGAACACGGCCGAAGTCTTTGCCGCGACTTCAGCGATAAGCGCGGCGTCATTCCAGATGGCCAAACCCAGGACCTTGGAAAATGCCTTTACCTTGATGGGGTCGGCGGCTATATCCCGGGCCAGGTCCGGCAAAGTGACCAGGTTCTGGTTCAGAGCGGTGTTGAACAGCAGAACGGTTTTGGCCTCTAGCCGTTCCTGGGCGGACGTCCGGTCAGCCAGATGATTAACCACGGCGTCTTCGGTTTTCATGGCTCCGAAGCCCAGGAGACAGGCCAAGGGAAGCACCATCCGGAAGCCGAGGCGCTTCCATCCAAGGCGAAAAGTAAACAAGGCAGTGCCAAAGCCGACAGTCAGGCGGGCCAAATCGCTCAAACGGCGTGATTCCTCCACGCTCCCGGCCAAAAGAACCGCTCCGCTCAGACTGATCTGCCAGAGAAGATACAGGGCCGTGAGAACCGTGAGCCAGGCAATGACAGCACGTTCGTCAGGCTTTCCCCTTGGAAAAAACTTGAGCATTATCTTTTCAGCTTAGGCTACAGAGCCCTTAAGGGGTGAATGGATTCATTCTTTGGATACAGCCAGCAAGCGAAAGCCCCAATAGGGTCTGAGTGGTTCATTTCGTTTTGTTTGATCAGACGAAGGGTTTGCCTCTCTTCGAGCTGATGAACCCTCATTACATGCAAATATATTATCTTTATAGTCGCATCCTTTCATGACGCGGTCGGTGCCAGCACTCGGACCAGCAGGATCGGTTACCTCCCCATCTTTATACCAGCCTTCCCCTGGTGTCTCGTCATACCAATCTGCTACCCATTCGGCGACGTTTCCATAAACATCATATAACCCCCAAGGATTGGGCTCCTTTTGTCCCACCGGTTGATGTTTTTCTTGAGCGTTAACTTTATACCAAGCATACCTTCCCAACCCTTTATTGCATGGCCCGAAGAAACAGGCCGTCTCAGTCCCGGCTCGGGCTGCGTATTCCCACTCCGCCTCGGTGGGCAAACGATATTTGTTACCGCCTTCCTTTTCGTTCAATTTCTGGACGAAAACTTGCACATCATCCCAAGATATTTGCTCGACTGGATTATTTCTCCCTTTAAACCGTGATGGGTTTGTTCCCTCACCCATCACCGCCACCCACTGTTCCTGGGTCACTTCATAAATACCCATGTAAAATGGCTTGCTGATGGTCACTATCTGTTTACGTATGTTAGGTTCACCAAAATCGTTACGTTCGTGCTGCCAAGACCATTCATGAGTAAATTTGCCAGCCGGAATCTGAATAAATTCCATGCCGATGCTGTTGGTAAAAGTATCTTGAGCTTTGGCTTGGGCAGTCTCCGTAGGCACAGATGAAGATGGGGGCTTACTTGCAGAAGCCTGTTGAGAGGCGGTTATTTTGGTGTATTCCCTTTTAATCCAGAGCAGTTTACCTGTATTCTTATCAATGGATGCATTTCCACCCCTCTCCATAATCAATATTCCATCTTTGAAGGTCCCTGGTATAGGCTCCTTAATATCAGGATTAGTCTTTATATCAATCAAATACTTATCGCCCTTGCCGTGGGTGATCTCCAAAACCTCTGTCGCAATATGGGACTTTCGATTAAAAACAACTACGGACTGATACTCCCATTCACCAACGAATTCAGAACCAGGATTGCTCCCATCGAAAGCAACAAGAAACATAATTCCAGCTATCAGAAAAATTTTATTCAATTTTTTCATATTGTTCCTCTGCATAGGTTTAGTTGGCCCGAATATCTGTCCATCAAAAACTCGGAGCGGGAATGGCTTTTTTTTGCCGTTCTATCTCTGCTTGTTTTTCTTTTTCAACCTGGGCTTCCGCCGCCAGCCTGGCATATTGTTCTCGGCTGTCGATGAGAGTCAGAATGAACCTCTCGACCTGATTTTCCCTTCCCTTTTCCCGCAAATGTGCATTTAGTGTTATGCCGCAGTTTTCATAAAATCGAGTAGGCGGAAGCCCTATATAACCAATAAAATTTTTATTGCTGAAGGTATTGTTAATGTTGGTAATATTGCAAGGATCAGGTCCACAACCAGTGCATCGTTTTTTATTTTTTTGGTCATTACGGTCGAAGGTCCAAGATAACTCAATGAAATTTTCAACTGGGGGGCCATATTTTTTTATTAAAGCTTCCTCCATAGTCTCTTTGGTGGGGCGAGCATTCTCTTTCAAATTTTCCATACGGGCGATAAACCAGACCTTGCTACTATCTTGATCAAATAGGGTGACCAAATGGTAATCCACATCCCATTTCCACTCCATATCTGGGGTGATTTTTGCCTTTGGGGCTAGGCAACTGTAACCAAGATGCTTATCTTCTCCCCCAACCTCGAATAAAAGATCTTCGCATATGTAGCCTTCAGGCTTGGATTCAATTTCTTTTTTAAGTTCCGGCCCACCCGGAATGCCCAATTTGAAGCCGGTAATATCAAATTCGTTTGGACCGGGATCCTGGGCAGGTAGTGTAGTTGGAGCTACCAATGTAAAATACAGAGCCAAAAGAGTTGAAAAAGAGGCCAAACGGATGGACATGGCTAACCTCCAAAGATTAATTGATGAAATCAACGTGAATCGGCAGAGCCCCTGGCCAGCCGGAACAGATAGAGTGGCCGAGACGATTCTCAGACCGAATCTTTGGGTGGATTCAGGGGACCTATAATAATCCACCGGCCGATGATTGGCAGACGCCGGGCCTGTCCATTCGCGGAGTTGATTATACCCATGACGCCCAGGATGAAACAGAAAATCCCAAATAAAGGTAGCAG
>Ga0082212_10010032_pt1 | contig 12167 bp, 9 predicted proteins | sample TergutNt197P3_FD_71548 | JGI IMG/M metagenome (GOLD analysis project Ga0082212, IMG submission 71548) | Neocapritermes taracua P3 segment gut microbial communities from Petit-Saut dam, French Guiana - Nt197 P3 | ecosystem: Host-associated > Arthropoda: Insects > Digestive system > Gut ... | reverse complement strand
GGCCCCCGCGAAGTTGTGTTGGAAAGTTGGGGGGGCAAGGTGAGGACCCGGGGTCCCCGCGAAGTTGTGTTAGCAAGTTCGTGGGGCAAGGTGATGATCCGGGGTCCCCGCGAGCCGCCGATGACGGGTTGGGATTGTATGTCGCCGAGATGGTAATGACCCGCGCCGTCGTTGAGCGAAATCCTCGGGCGCTGCGGATTTTGGGCGGTGAAACCGGGTCGCTACGCTCGGCCCAATTGTATGGAGTTGATCCGAAAACGGTTGGTGAGGCGGTTTCGGTAATCGGTGGGGAAGGTTTAGCGGACCATATTGACCTCAACTTCGGTTGCCCAGTTCCCAAAATTACCCGTAAAGGTGGTGGGGGCGCACTTCCCTGGAAAACTCAGTTATTTGCGGCAATTGTGAGTTCGGCGGTACGCGCGGCGGCGCAATATCAAATCCCGATAACCGTCAAAACCCGAATTGGAATTGACGATTCCCATCCCACTTTTGGGGACGCCAGCCAGGTTGCCGCCCTAGAGGGCGTTGCGGCAATTACCTTACATGCCCGAACTGTGGCGCAACGTTATTCCGGTAAAGCGGATTGGGATAAAATCGCTGATTTGGTGAATCTGGATTTAGGCATCCCGATTTTTGGTAATGGCGATGTTTTCACGGCAGAAAATGCCTTGGAAATGATTACGAAAACCGGATGCCACGGGGTGGCAATTGGCCGAGGTGCGCAAGGCCGGCCTTGGCTATTCGCGGATTTGATCGCGGCATTTCACGGTTCACCGCTTCGGATGCGGCCCAGCCTAACGCAGGTGTCAGCGGTGATTCTGAAACACGGGCAGTTACTGGTCGAGCACTACGGAGATGAACGGCGCGGTGTCACTGACCTGCGAAAACACATTGCCTGGTATGTGCGGGGATTCCCGGTGGGGGGTGAGGTTCGCCATCGATTGATGCAGGTAATCGCGCTGGCGGAACTCGCGGAGCTACTTGCCGCCTTACCAGATTTCGATTACCCCGCAGTTGCTGATGACCCCCGCGGTCGGATGGGTAGCGCGAAAGCGCCCAACTTGCCCCACGGTTGGCTCGACAGTCGGGAAATGACGCCAGAATTGGCGAAAGCGCTCAAGGTATCGGAACTCGAGGATTTCAATGGCACGGCGGATGGGGGCTAATAGTGGAGGCTAAACGTGGGGCAGTTTGACCTGTTCGGGGAGCCGGAAGGCACGGCTGGGATCCGCGTGCCTGGTTCCTTGGGTTTCCCAGCCGGAACCGTGGTGGAAATCCCGTTGGCCCTCCCCGTCTCCACGGAGCGCGCCCCCGCACCTTATGGTCCGGACGATGTCATGCGCCGAGCTCCTGAGCCGCCAAAACGCCAGTGGCGGTCGGCGTTTGAGAGGGATCGAGCGCGATTGGTGCACTCATCGGCGATGCGCCGCCTGGGGGCCAAAACCCAGGTGCTCACGCCCGGAGCGGATGATTTTTCCCGCACTCGGCTCACTCATTCCCTGGAGGTGGCTCAGATTGGCCGCGAAATGGGACGGGCTTTGGGAGCGGACCCCGATTTAGTGGACACGGCTTGCCTGGCGCACGATATCGGCCATCCACCCTTTGGGCATAATGGGGAACGGGCGTTAGCGGAGGCCGCCGCCGATATCGGGGGATTCGAGGGAAATGCGCAAACCTTAAGGATATTATCGCGCCTAGAATCCAAGATATTGAACTATGACGGCACCAGCGCTGGACTAAATCTCACGCGAGCGGCACTTGACGCCTGCGTCAAATATCCGTGGAGTTTTACCGACCGACCCTATTTGCCCGACGGCACGCGGTCACCCAAGTTTGGAATTTATGACGATGACGCACCGGTTTTCAATTGGTTGCGAGATATTAATTTAGCGGATTCCGGACAGACCGGAAAAGTGCCAACTCGGCCCATAGAGGCCCAGATTATGGATCTCGCTGATGATATCGCCTATTCAGTTCATGATGTTGAGGATGCGATTGTGGCCCGGCGGGTGGATTTCAGCGTTTTGGATGATCCGGATGCCTTATGGGAAATCATTGTGGCCACCCAGGACTGGTACGGTGATTGGTTTGACGGCGCTGAGTTGGAGGCAGCCTTTGGCCGATTAAAGCGTACCGGATTGCTTCTCAAGGGATTCGATGGCTCTCGGCTGAGCCTTTCCGCACTGAAAGATGCGACATCGTCGTTGATCGGCCGCTTCTCGGGCAGTGCGCAAGCCGCGACGCGCGGGCAGTATGGCGGCGGCCCGCTGACTCGGTACCACGGCCAATTGGTAGTGCCAGCGGATACCAAAATGGAGATCCTGGCGCTCAAAGGGGTAGCGGTGCGATACGTGATGGCGCCGCGCGAGGGAGATGCGCGCTATGCGCAGCAGCGTGAGTTGCTCGCGGAGTTAGTTGCCATGGTGTCGGCCACGGTGCCATACAGCCTGGAACCTGATTTCGCCGGTGATTGGCTGGCTGCCGAGACGGACGCAGCGCGTCTCAGGGTAGTAATTGACCAAGTGGCCACGCTCACTGATGTTTCGGCGCTGCAGTGGTATGAGAAACTGCGGCAGGGCGTGATGCCATCACATGGCGGATTCCGGCCAAACCAGTCCCAGCCGTCGGACCTCGCGGATTTGGGGCTCGCCCGGCTGTTGTAGGATACCGGCCATGCCCGGCCTGATTCTGCGTGAGAGCGTGGATGCCGTGCGTGATGCGACCAGGCTTGATGACGTGGTGGGAACGTCGGTGACATTGGTTCCTGCTGGTGGCGGGGCTTTAAAGGGTTTGTGCCCTTTCCATGATGAGAAGACGCCCTCTTTTCATGTGAGACCGTCCCTAGCGAGATATCACTGTTTCGGCTGCGGGGAAAGTGGCGACGCTATTGATTTCGTCAGCCAATTACAAGGCTTGGGTTTTACCGAAGCCGTGGAATATCTGGCCCGGTTATCCGGCATTGAACTCAAATATGCCGAATCAAGTGGATTTAGCGGCACCAAGCGACCAGATAATAGGGAGTTGCGTTCCCGCGCAATTCTCGCCAACGAGGCGGCGGCGGCTTTTTTCCGCAGCCAGTTGCTTAAGCCTGAGGCTGTGGCGGCCCGCAAGTTCCTGGCGGAGCGTAAGTTCAATCGCCAAGCAGCCGAGCTTTTTGAGGTCGGATTCGCTCCCGCCAGTTGGGACGCCCTCACCAACCACCTAAGCGCCCAAGGGTTCACCACTACCGAGTTAACCGGGGCTGGTTTGGCCAAACCTCGCAATAGCGGAACCGGGGTATATGACTTTTTCCGGGGTCGGCTAATGTTCCCAATTAGGGATACCGCCGGAACACTGGTGGGTTTCGGGGGGCGTCGGCTTGATGAATTAGAGGAGCAACCGGATAAAGTCGCCAAGTATCTCAATACCCCGGAAACTGTGCTCTACAAAAAATCTCAAGTGTTATTCGGAATTGATAAAGCCCGCAATCCCATTAGAACCCAAAAGCAAGTGGCAGTGGTGGAGGGCTACACCGATGTCATGGCTGCCCAACTCTCTGGCGTGGAGGCCGCCGTGGCCACCTGTGGTACGGCTTTTGGCAGTGAACACGCCAAACTGATTCGGCGGCTCATGGGGGACCACGTAGCGGGCGGCGGCTTGACGCTCGCGGAGGGTACCACCTTGGGCGGCGAGGTCATTTTCACGTTCGATGGCGATCGCGCCGGGCAGGAAGCCGCTCTCAAGGCCTTTGGCGAGGACCAGCGGTTCCATGCCCAAACCTTTGTCGCGGTGGAGCCGTCCGGGTTGGACCCGTGCGACCTATGGGTGAAGTCGGGGCCAGAAGCGGTTCGGCAATTGATCAAAAACCGGGAACCGTTGTTCAAGTTCGTCATTAAGTCTAAGTTGCGCCAGTTTGACCTGGAAACCGTTGAGGGCCGGGTTGAGGCGATTCGGGCCACCGCTCCCGTCGTCGCTCAAATTCGGGACGCCGCGTATCGCTCGCACTATCAAAAGGAACTCGCCGGGTTGGTCGGGGTGGATGTCGCCAGTGTCTCGGCCGCGGTGTCGGCGGCCCTTAAAGACTTCCGGCAGTCGCGCCGCGCCCCCAGCGGCTCCGGCGCTGTTCGGCGGCTGCCACCTTACGGCTTTGACGCCCTGCAGTCGCGGGATCCCAGCCTGGCCATCCAACGATACGCGCTCGCAGCCGTGCTGCAATCGCCCGAGTTGGTGGAGCCCGAGTTCGACACCCTCCCCACTGACACATTCACGCACCCAGCGCTCGCCTGGCTGCACTTGGTAATCCAAGCCGCCGGGGGGGTCACCATCGCAGCGGCCCACGGCCCGAAACGCTGGATCAAAGAGGTCGAGGAGCAAGCCAACCCCATCCTCTGGCCACTCCTCAACTCACTCGCCATCGCGGCTCTGCCCGTGGGCGAGGGTTCACAATTACGGCTTTATATCGACGACGTCGTCGCAAACCTGCGTATTGAACACCTGGATAGGCAGATCGCAGCCGCGAAAGGCCGACTCTCACGTGCCGAGGCGAATGGTTCCGGCTACTCAGAAATCAGTGCGGAAATCCAAGAATTGGAAGCGGGGAAGCGAGCGCTCCAGTCCAGTTAGTTTTACCAGGGCAGCCTGGACGCCAACTTGTCAGATGAGAACTCTGCAATTGTGACAAATCACCAAGTAACTTGGTGACATATCACCAAGTTACTTGCCGATTTATCACATAACATGGTTGTGATTGGCCGCCGTGACCTCACCAACGTCAGCTCAAGTTGTGGTTTCCGCAGACTCTGGTATGCTCGTTGTTGCCCGTGAGGGCGCCAGTAATCCTCCTTAGCTCAATTGGCAGAGCAGCCGGCTGTTAACCGGCAGGTTGATGGTTCGAGTCCATCAGGGGGAGCTTCTTTTTGCGTCTCGTTCTGCGTACGCCCCGAGCGCCTCCGTAGTAGAATTGTGCTACATTTAGCGCTATGTCACGCGCCGTCGCCCCAACCATTCTTCCGCAGCGCGAGTTGCGAAATCGCATTGGTCAAATTCTCAAACGCGCACATGATGGCGAGATTTTCACCATTACCACTAATGGTGATCCAGTTGCTCGGCTGAGTCCAGTAGAAGAAGCCGTCTGGGATTCCCCCCGACCGTCCGCCAAGACAGAGTCGTTAAACGAGATGATCACCAAGATTGGGCAACCCGCAACGGACCATATCCCAGTGTCCAGCGCGAACATGTTTGAGGGCATCGAATGGTAGCCGGATTTACGATTTCGCGTGGGGATGTCTGTTGGTACGACTATGGCGAGCCGATTGGTTCATTGCCCGCAAAGCGGCGGCCGACTGTGGTGGTGCAATCCGACGATTACAATCGTTCCGAACTCGCGACCACAATCGTAGTGCCGCTGACATCGGCCACCGCGTATGCCGCTTATGGCGACAATGTATTTGTACCAGCAATAGCGTCGGGGTTGGAAAAGGATTCAGTCGCACTTCCGTTCCAGGCTACCGTTGTTAACAAAGTTCAGTTGGAGTATCCCGTTGGACGCATCCCCTCAACCCTCATGCGCCATCTCGCAAGTGGACTTGCGGCTGTTTTCGCGATTGATTAGCGATCGCGTCGCTGGTAACGGTCTAGGGTAACGGTTATGCAACATTCTGCCGCGCAGCCCGTTTCCCTGGTTCTGGACCCCGATGCCGATTCCGGTGTGAGGCGCGTCGCTGGAAAGGTAGCCGCTGATTTCGGGAAGGTAAGTGGGACGGCCGCGCTGCTTTCGGAGCAGGTAAACCCAGAAGTGCCCCAAATCATTGCGGGCACCCTGGGCGATAGCGGGCTGCTGGACCAACTAGTCGCCGAAGAGCGGCTCGACCTGACCGGGATTACGGGGAAAAGTCAAGTATTCCAAATCACTCGGATCGGCCCGAACACTCTTGTGGTTGCGGGCAGCGATAAACTCGGCACCATTTACGGCCTCTATGCGATTTCCGAGTACCTCGGGGTCTCGCCACTCCACTATTGGGGCGATGTCGCACCAATACGGCGTGAGATCATCAATTTCGACGACGATGTCGAGCAAATCTCGAAAGAACCATCCGTGAAATATCGGGGCCTCTTTATCAATGATGAATGGCCCGCTTTCGGAAGTTGGACCTTTGAACACTTCGGTGGGTTTACCGCTGAAATGTATGATCATGTTTTCGATCTATTGCTGCGGCTCCGGGCTAACTATCTCTGGCCAGCGATGTGGACCTCCAGTTTTGCCCTGGATGGTCCGGGTCCATTGAATGAGGAACTGGCCGATGAATATGGGATAACCGTTGGCGCTTCTCATCACGAACCCTTGCTGAGGGCCAGCGAAGAATGGGATAAAGTGCGTGGCCCGGATACGCCTTATGGGGATGAATGGAATTACCTGACCAACAAACAGGGTTTGCTCAATTACTGGCGCGACGCCATGAAACGCAGTGGGCACCTTGATAAACTGATTATGCTGGGAATTCGCGGAGAGCGGGATAGTGAATTGCTTGGTGAGGATGCATCCCTCCAAGCCAATGTGGACTTACTAAAAGATGCCATTGCCGAGCAACGCAAAATCATTGCCGAAACCGACTCCGATGAAAAACGCAATCCCCAAATGTTAGCCCTCTACAAAGAGGTAGAGGAGTACTACTACGGCTCCGACCAAGTGCCCGGCCTGCGCGGATGGGATGAGTTCGCGGTGGACAACCCCGACGGTAAGCCGGGCGTGACGCTGATGTTCTGCGAGGACAACTTTGGGTTTATGCGGTCTTTACCCGAAACAGACGCGGAGAAGGCCTCGGCTGGTATGTATTACCACTTGGATTACCACGGTGGTCCAATTAGTTATGAGTGGATGCCCTCCACCTCATTTGAGCGCATTCATGACCAAATGTCACTTGCCTATGATTACGGTGTACGGGATGTATGGGTGGTCAATGTCGGCGATCTCAAATTCAATGAAGTACCGCTCGCATTTTTCTTGGCCATGGCTAATGACATGGAAACCTACGGGAGTCATAACCCAAACGCAGTTGCGGAATACACCCAAACTTGGCTCACGAAAACTTTCCCAGCCGTACCCGAGCGAACCCGCTCCCAAATGGCCGAAATTCTCCATGATTACATCCGGCTAAATGCCATGCGACGCCCCGAGGCTCTGAATGAGCATGTTTATCACCCAGCGCATTACTTAGAAGCAGACCGAATCCTGGCACGCGTCGCGCGAATCCGGGAACTCAATACCCAAATTGAGGCCCAGCTAAATGACGATTCATTGCTGGCGTATCGTTCCCTCATTGGTATCCCCGCACGCGCCAGCGCCAATTTGGCGCAAATGCAAGTAGCGGCGGGTAAGGGTATCCATTATGCCATGCAGGGGAAACCCATTGCCAATAATTACGCCGAGAAAGTCACGGATGCCATCGCCACCGATAATGCCATTATCGAAGAGATCGCCACTTTCGCCAATGGCAAATGGTCCGGGCACGAAAAAGAGGCCCATATTGGATTCACTACGTGGAATGAGGATGGCAATCGGTATCCGCTCCGGGCAATCGTGGAACCCGTTTCCCACCCGAGGCTCTTGGTGTCGCGGGCGGACGATTCCCAACTGCTCCACCGTACTTATGGCTCTCCCATGAAACTGGAGATCAACGATTTCGAGTTCGCTGGTGTTACAGAAGTAAAAATTGAACTCGCCAACGGCGGTATTGGCCAGGTTGACTACGAGATCAAAGGTGCGGACAGCGCTCCCTGGCTGAAACTGAGTCAGGAATCTGGCTCGGTGCGCACTCAAAAGACCATCACCCTGACGGTGGACCGCGAGTTACTCACCGCCAAACGAGAGGTTGCCGAGCTCGCCATCACTGACGGGACCACAGTAGTGGCCCTGGAGGTCTTAGCGAAGTTGGCGCCCGGCGAACCTGGATCACCCACCAAGCTTCCCGCGAAGACTTACCTTCCGGGTCCGGGCGGCGTCGTCGTGATAAATGCCGCAAATTACGCGACGGCGCAACCAGGGCCGGATGACGCACATTGGCAGACCGTTCCGAAAGGTGGCCGCAATGGGGATGCAATTCGGGTGTTTCCCACCACGGCCCAGTTCGAGCCAGACCACGGCCCGTCAGTCACCTATCGCGCCCATATTCCCAATCCGGGGGAGTACCAGCTTGAGGTCTGGCAAGTCCCCACAGGTGTGGTGGTGCGGGGGACGCCGCTGCAGTTCGATTTGAGGCTGGGGGGAAATGGACAGCCGGAGTTTCATCGGCTCGTCACGGCGGTGCCCTCTGACGTTGATGCCGGAAACCCGGGCGAGCCGCGTTGGGCGGAGCCGGTGCTGGACAACATTCGGAAAACTACCCAGTCCGTATGTCTCGCGGCCGGGTTGGTGGAGATCACCATCGGGGCCGTGCAACCCAACCTTATGGTCGAGCGCATACTTCTGTACCCGGCCAACCGCCCCCCAAAGTCAAGCTACTTGGGCCCCCCAGAGTCAGCCCACAGTTAACTTCCCGCTTCATTACTCCGCGAAGGGTGTATAGTTAGGCGTATGCCTCGCATGCAAGTGTATCTACCTGATCAGTTATATAAAGACGTCAAACTTTCAGGTCTGCCAGTTTCGGAGATTCTCCAAGCAGCCCTGCGACGGCGCCTCTATGTAGAGGAAAAGCAGAACCAAATTGATGAGTATCTCGCGGAGCTGGCTGACGATGTCGGTGAGCCCAGTGCTGAAGAGCGGTTAGCCGCCGAACGTTGGGCTGGCGGGTAATAGAAGTGTGAATATATTTCTATGATCTTGGTGTTGGATTCGGGTGCCGTCTCTGCCTTATCGAAGAGAGGGCAGCAGCAGCTCGCACGTTTGCGAGTTCTGCGTGAGCGATATGATTGGCCGCCAGTGGTGGTAACGCCCGTGCTCGTGGAATGTCTGACTGGTTCACCCGCACGGGACGCAAACACTAACCGCTTCCTCAAGACCTGCGAAGTGGAGCCACAAGTACCCGAAACGATGGCTCGGCGCGCGGCAATTTTGCGAACTAAAGCAAACCGGGGATCGGCAGTTGACGCTTTCTTGGTGACCCGTGCCGAACCCGGAGGCACGGTTCTCACCGGCGATGTTGATGACTTAACGGCTCTCGCCGCTCACGCGAACGGCGTCCTAATTAAGCCGATTTAGGTTGACTGACCGAGAAATCGCCGGACCAATCGCCCTCTAAGTTCACTTATGCCTCGTATGTGAACTCTGAGGGCGAGTCGTGCGGAACCTTCCACGGCGAAACCGCTGAGCCACGCGTGCGCGACTGGGCGTCGTCATCGTCGGAAATAAAAGGTAGGGTAGCCAGCGGCAATTTCCGATTTTTCCTTAAGTAAAGTGAGCAAAATAGATGAAGAGCACCGTCGAGACCCTGGAACCGACAAAAGTTAAGTTGAGTGTGGAGGTTGATCTCGACGAACTCAAGCCCGCGCTGGACAAGGCGTACTCGGAAATCGGGAGCCAGGTGACCATTCCCGGGTTCCGCAAGGGCAAGGTGCCCGCCGCGATTCTGAATCAGCGAATTGGGTTTGGGCCCATCATTGAGCAGGCCGTCAATGAGGTGCTGCCCGAGTACTACGGGAAGGCCGCTACCGAGAACAACCTGCGGCCCATGGCCCAGCCGGAGGTTGAGGTCATCGAGATCCCCACTTCGCCTTCGGAGGGCAAACTGGTTTTCACTGCCGAGGTCGCCGTGCGGCCCGAGGTGGAACTGCCCGACTTGCACAATCTCGAGCTGACGGTAGATGACGCCGTGGTCACCGATGACGAGGTGGCCGCGAACCTGGATGCCCTGCGGGAGCGGTTCAGCACACTGGTTGGCACGGATCGTCCCGCGCGCGATGGCGATTTCGTGGTGCTTGACTTGGTTGCCAAGATCAACGATGCCGAGGTGGATTCCGTATCTGGCGTTTCCTATCAAATTGGTACCAACACCATGTTGGATGGGCTGGATGAGGCGCTGACCGGTTTGTCGGCAGGGGAGTCGTCCACGTTCCGCACCAAGTTGGTCGGCGGCGAACATGCTGGTGAGGATGCCGATGTCACCGTCACGGCCACGGGCGTCAAGGAGCGCGAGCTGCCCCCGATTGATGATGATTTCGCCGAGATGGCCTCTGAGTTCGAGACCGTTGATGAATTGCGCGACGACGTTCGCAAGCAACTCGCCGAGGTAAAGGCGAGCCGTCAGGTGATGGATGCCCAGGCCAAGTTGCTGTCCAAGCTAAACGATGCCGCCCACTTTGACGTGCCCGCCGTCGTCGTCGAGCGTGCCGTGAATGGCCACTTGGAGCAGGAGAATCGGCTCGACGATGACGAGCATCGGGCGCAGGTAACGGCGGATGCCACCAAGGGTTTGCGTGATCAAATCATCATGGACACGCTCGCGGAGAAGCTGGGTATCAAGGTTTCGCAGCCGGAGTTGGTGGATTACCTGATCTCGCTGTCGCAGCAGTATGGCATGGAACCGCAAGAGTTCATTTCGGCGGTGGGGCAGTCCGGTCAGATTCCGGCGATGGTGGCCGATGTCGCGCGTTCCAAGGCCGCCGCTCATGCGTTGCGCGAGGTGACGGTTAAGGACACCAGTGGTAACACCCTGGATCTCACCAAGTTCATCGGTTCGGCCGAGTCCGACGCCGAGCAGGCCGCGATTGAGCAGCAGCTCTTTGAGCAAGCCGCCGCGATGAACCAACAGGCAGAGATGAACACCATGGCTGGCGAGTCGGGTGAGGGCACTGGCGAGGAGTTGGCGCCTTCTGCTGCCGACCCTGCCGCATTGCCTGAGTTCTAATGCGCCCTAAGCGAACCGTCCTGTAATTGGGCGGTTCGCTGGGGAACTCGCTTTATGATTGCACGATGACGAACGTAAAGGAAGTGACATGTTGAATTCAACTCGACTTGATCCCCAAATGCGGGAAATGCGCGGGGGGGAACCACCCAGCAATTTTGGACTTAATGACTCCATTTATAATCGGCTGTTAAAGGAGCGCATTATCTGGCTCGGCTCAGAAGTGCGTGATGAAAACGCCAATGCCATTTGCGCCCAGATGATGCTTTTGGCGGCAGAGGATCCGGATAAGGATATCTGGCTATATATTAATAGCCCCGGCGGTTCGATTACCGCTGGCATGGCCATTTACGACACCATGCAATTCATTAAGCCCGATGTCGCAACCGTTGCCATGGGAATGGCGGCTTCGATGGGGCAGTTCTTGTTGTCCTCCGGGGCCAAGGGCAAGCGGTACGCCACACCTCACACGCGAGTCCTCATGCACCAACCCTCCGGCGGATTTGGCGGTACGGCAACCGATGTGCGGATTAACGCCGAGCTGATTATGCACATGAAAAAGGTGCTTTCTGAACTTACCGCAGAGCAGACTGGTCAGCCGTTGGAGAAGATCCTGAAGGATAATGACCGGGATTCTTGGTTTACCGCTGAAGAAGCCTTGAAATACGGCTTCATTGATCATGTGGTGGCGAGCGCCTCACTGGCACATGGTGGCGGGATGAGCCCACCCAAACATGAGGAAAAGGAAGAAAAGGAATCTGGGAAGCGCCATAAAGGTGAGGGTGAAAAGGGAGATCATGATGATGTTTAATATGCCAACCGGTATTACCCGTACTTCCCCGGAATCCCGTTATGTGCTGCCCACTTTCGAGGAGCGCACGGCTTACGGTTTCAAGCGCCAAGACCCTTATGCCAAGTTGTTTGAGGATCGCATCATTTTCTTGGGCGTCCAAGTGGACGATGCTTCCGCTGACGATGTGATGGCCCAGTTGCTGGTGTTGGAGGCCCAAGATCCCGACCGTGATATCCAGATGTACATCAATAGCCCCGGCGGTTCCTTTACGGCCATGACTGCCCTGTACGACACCATGCAGTTCATCAAGCCGGAGATCCAGACCACTTGTTTGGGTCAGGCTGCCTCGGCCGCTGCCATTCTGCTGGCCGCTGGGACACCGGGCAAGCGGTACGCCCTGCCCAACTCCCGGATTCTGATTCATCAACCCGCGATGGAGCAAGGATTCGGCCAGGCGTCCGACATCGAAATCCATGCCAATGAGTTGATCCGGATGCGCGAGTGGCTGGAGGATACCCTGGCCAAGCACACGGGCCGTACCCCGGAACAGGTTCGCGACG
>Ga0082212_10010031_pt1 | contig 12167 bp, 12 predicted proteins | sample TergutNt197P3_FD_71548 | JGI IMG/M metagenome (GOLD analysis project Ga0082212, IMG submission 71548) | Neocapritermes taracua P3 segment gut microbial communities from Petit-Saut dam, French Guiana - Nt197 P3 | ecosystem: Host-associated > Arthropoda: Insects > Digestive system > Gut ... | reverse complement strand
AACCATTTTGTTCCATATACCATTTTATAAGCGGCTGAGGAGCCATAATCGTTTTCAATAAACGTTGCCGCCGCCATTGATACGGCAAAAACCACAAAAAGAATTCCCATCGCTGCGGGAGTAAACAGGTGTTTAATGTATTTCATAACTTTTTGTAACTTAAATACTAACTATAAATATCAAAAAATAACCTCAAAAAAGATTTATCTGGAAAGATTCCTTATATATTTTTTCGATTGTGCATATAAATTATTCATTCCCTCGCAGGTCTTGACTAAAACAAATTCTATCAACCCGCTACAATTTAAAAGTTCTTCCATTGTATGTTCAATATCATCGAATAAACACTTCAGATTTCCGCCTTTTTCTATACGGCAATCGTACATTTTATACACCAACCGATATTCGGGTTTATGTCCAAAAGAAAACTTACAGAACCCCTGAAAGTTACCTTTCAATTTTTCGCCTTGCAACGTATTATTTTGGATTTGATCGGCAATATCCAGAATAAAATTTTGAACAGATGGTTTTAATTTTTTGAAGTCCCGTTCAAAGCTACTTCTATAAGCGATTTTATACGCCATTACCTGAAAGAATTTCGCGTAAAGAATTTCCGGATTTTACTCTTGGTGTTTTCATTGCATCGTTAATTGCAAACTCCAATACTTTTTCTTCATCCATGAAGTCAACAAAATCCTGATTTTCATCAATATTTTTAAGAAATTTCAAAAGAGCTTTCCCTTTTGCTTTTTTTTCGTTTATCGCAACATAGACCATAATACAGAGATATTAATTTTGCTTAAAGACGATACAAATATAGTGCAATTTATTATAATAATTTCTGTTTTATCGTATCCCCGAAATTAACTCTCTGATTTTTGTGGAATTAGAGATTATATTTGTCAAATCAATTTCAAAAAAACTATTCTCTTGAATTAGTTGTTAAAAATTATCCGATTAACAGATTTATTTGTCTTCCAAGTCCGAACTCAAAAATTTTGTAAAGAGTCGAAAGTTGTATATCACACTGTCCATTTTCAAGTCGCGAAATATAACTTTTTTTTGTGCCTATTTTTTCTGCAAGTTGTTCTTGAGTCATTTTAGCTTCTTTTCGGGCTTCTTTCAGCATTTCACTAATTACATAGTATTGAGCCCGCTCTTCAAAATCATCACGTCGTTCTGTGCCAATTTCACCATATTTTATGTCTAATAACTCATCAAAGTTTTTAGCATTTCTAATTACTTCATTTTCCATTTTCTTCTTTTTTTGAGTTAAAATAATCTTCTTTTAATCTTAACGCCAAATCAATTTCATTTTTAGGGGTTTTTTGCGTCTTTTTTTGAAAGCCATTAAACAATACGACCAAATTACCTTGGTCGAAACAACAAAAAATCCTATAAATATTGCTTTCAAATTCTATTCGTATTTCATAAAGTCCATCGGTTCCTGTCAAGTGATCAAGGAACTTTTTCGGAACATTTTGAACATTGCGAATAATTTTAAAAACATACTCTATTTTTTCCTGTACTTTTTCCGGTTGTGTCAAATAAAAGTCTAAAAAATAGTGCTTATGAAAGTTGATATGTCTTTGTTTATTCATGCCGCAAAGTTAACTTAAAAGTTATCAATATGCAAAAACTTTGCTTTATTTAACTCGCCAAATTTGAATATTCTATTCTTACAAGTTCGTGTTTACGGTAAAAATATACAAGTCCGTATGCTTCGTTCATCGTTTTTCTTGCATCTTCAGAGTACTCGGTATGAGTCATTTCCACTTCATTCCATAACTCAAGAATTAGTTTGTCCACCTCTTTGCGTAGGAAGTTGTTTTTATCCATAAGATCGAAAATCCTTTTTGCCTGCGTATTATTATAATGCAAAGCATGAAGAAAACTTTCGTACCACACTTTTACTACGGCTATCGTGGGATTTGTTATCGGACTTCCGCCCTGCCTGATTCTTAATTCTTCGCCTTCAATAACTTTTTTGCCCCAATTAACAAGTTCATTTTCAGAAATAAGTGAAGGTACAGTGGAATCGCTTATATCCATTCCATAAAATGTTCTGATTTCCGCCGATAGGTCGCCTCGTGTTACCGCCATATTCATAACCTTAATAAAATGAGTCAGATACATACGCGCTTTACGCATTGTTTCCGCGTAATTTTTACTTTTGCTGTTTTGAATATTTACAGAATGCCTGTAGTGCCTGATATTGTTTTCGAAAAGAGGAAGAATCCTGCGTAAATCGACCAGCAATTTTGCTGAAAAAGCGAGTTTATGGGGCGGCAAATCCTGACCTTTTTGAAGAGCGGTTTTCATTGCTCTTATTCTGGCGGCATCTGTATTGGGTAATCTTCTGTATGGCATGAGATTTTATCTATTGTTAATAACAAGTTTATAACGGCTGCGAATATAACAAATATTTGTTAATAACAATATCTATTCGCATTCAAAATAATTTATTATCAGTTAATTTAGATTTATTGTTAATTATTTTTGTTGTTAATTACAGTTATTAACAACAGAAAACGACATCAAATCTTTTTAAAATTGTTAAATTGCATTCCGGAAAGTTACAAACTGGATTGCTTCGGCACATTGTGCCTCGCAATTGTAGAAGTCATTTAATTCGTTAAATGTTTTAAGAAGAGGGCGCAATGCGCCCTCTCTTAGTTTGTATATTTTCGTTTGCGCAGGTAGCCGTATGACAATCCCGATAATAACAGCAAAATCAATGGACAGACTGTGTTTATAACCTGCCATTTAACTTTTTCGTTTCTGACTTTTGCCGAGTTAAGAAGCCTCAGTTTTAACTCCCGCGACCTCAGCTCCATTATGCCTTTGTCGTCAACCATCCAGTTAATGCAGTTAAGAATAAAGTCTTTGTTGCCAAAAACCTCTCCGGTATATTCGTCAACTCCCAAAGGCAACGGCATTTCCTGATAGCCCGAGCGTCTTGCTTTATTTTTGATAATGTCGGCATCTGCCACAACAATCATCCTCGTATCGGCGCTTTTTTGAAGGAAATTGAAATCATTATTTCCCGAAATCATTGCCGCAGGTCTGTTGCTGAAAGCCGACTGAAACCTTCCTTCAAGCAAAACAGCCACAGGAAGATTCGATTTGTTGAATTCTCGTTCGTCGGGCATCTGTTCAGCCTCGCTGAGCCTTATAACAACAGGCGGCGACACTGTTTTGGCAAACTGCGAAGTATGCAGCAGCGTTTTTTTATGTATTGCGCCGTCTAATCCCACAGTGTCGATATAATTCACAAATTCGCCTTTTACCCTGTTCAGATTTCTCGTTATGGGATGATCGTTTGACGGTATCAACAGCGGATAATAAACCCATGGCACCGGAACAACCTGCTGCCTTGTGCCGCCCGACATAACCATCAGCCGTATTAACTGACATTCAATATCCTGAACAATTAGCGAATTTATTCTTACGCCATATCTGAAAAGCATATCTTCGAGATTAACCGGACGGTACAAGCCTACTGTTGAACCATTGACGACCAGACTGTCGGCGCTAACCGCCACCGTTTCGCACAGCCACAAAACCTTTCCGCCCTGCATGATATACTGGTCAATAACAAGTTTGTCGACTTCGTTGTATTCATCTTCGGGACCTGCGATAATAACTGCCGAATAGCCGTCGAGAACTCCAAGTTTGCCTCCGATTACTCCTCTGTCAACAGTAAAAAAGTTGGCAAGACTCATTGTAATATCGGCGGTATGAATTTCGTCAAGCTCGCCGTGTCCTTCGATAAATGCCACTGTGTAAACAGTATCCGATGCAATTGTGTTTATCGCCTGAATTAAATTATATTCAAGTCCTTCCTGCGAGTGGAGTATATTCTGTTCGTATGAAATAGTTTGATTGTTGCTGAGGAAGTTAACGGCAATTTCAACTCCGTTTGAATTTAATATCATTCCCGGAAAGATAAGTTTCATTGACGATCCTCCTTCGGCATCGGTTGCCTGTATTGTGTTTGGCGACAAGCCCTTGTTAACCAGATATTGATATTGCATTTCGCGCTGTTCGGCATCTTCGGCTTCGGATGGATTAATAAATTCATAATCAATTTTTCGATGCGATGCTATCCGAAATTCTTCAAGAGATTCCTGAACGGAACGTTTTAACCGTTTCAGAGGTATGGGAATATCGCCGTCGAGAAAGACCTGAATAAAAATATCGTTTTTGATTTCCGAAAGTATCTTTTTTGTCGGTTCCGAAAGGGTATATCGTTTATCTTCCGTAAGATCCAATCGCAAGTTGAACAGCTTAAAAAACATGGAGACAAGTATGATGACGGCTACAATGCCGATGTATTCAATCAGGCATTTCAGCATTGTGTTTTTATTATCGTCGGGGTTTTTCATCTGTCAGTTTTTTCTTTTCCATGTCCGCGACAGAAGAACCAGTCGCGTAGCTTCATTAAAAACAGCAATTACCGCAACGAAGTAAACAACATCATTAATGTCGATTACGCCTCTGCGTACCGATTTGTAATGCTCGTCAATCCCCAGTCCGATAATAAATTCATCTATGTTTTTCAGCACCGGCAAATAAGCCGCCATATCGAATCCCATAAACATAATGAAACAGAGCATAACCGCAAAAACAAACGCAGTAACCTGATTATCGGTCAGCGACGAAGCAAATATGCCCGCAGAAGCATAAACCGCCGCTAAAAAGAACAGCCCGATATACGACCCGATGGTTCCGCCTTTGTCAATGTTTCCCGCGACATCGCCAAGTTTGACGATCGAGATATAATAGATAATCCCCGGAAGAAGCGCCAATAACACCAACGCAACGGAGGCAAGATACTTACCCCAGATTATTCCGCGCTCGGTTACAGGTCGCGAAAAAATAAGTTCGATTGTCCCAAGCCGTTTTTCTTCGGCAAACATCTTCATTGTAACCGCCGGAACAAGAAAAAGAAATATCCACGGAGAGAGAATGAAAAGCGTATCGAGACCAGCATATCCATTGTCGAAAATATTCCATTCGCCCGGGAAAATCCACATAAACAACGAATTTATAAGCAGATAAACGGCAATAACTATATACCCCGTAAAACTGCTGAAAAACCCGATTATCTCTTTTTTGAATATTGCGAACATATTTACGTGTTACTTATCACTATTACTTCGCGAACTTAGCATTTTTCAAATAAGTTATTATCACTCCCGAGTAATAAAACGAAATTATTTCATTATAACTCTTTCCTCTTACTGCCATTTCCATTGCCCCTTCCTGACATAATCCTACGCCGTGCCCGTAACCTTTACCTTTTAAAGTTACCGAGCTGTTATCGGCTACGACCGAAAAAAACGACGACCGCAATCCCAAATCAGACCGTATTGTTTCAAAAGGCATGGTAAAAGTTCCTGCTTTATAATCAACCTGCCTGCTGTTTTGAGAAAAACCAAACAACGACACATCGCCCGTAAAACCATATTTTTGAAGATAATCGCTCCATTCACGAATGGTGTATTTCTTTTCCCACACCGCATTTCTCGACCTTACGCAGTACGGGTCTGAAACGCTTCTAAGATACGGAAAATCAGTTATCCATACATCTTTTGAAGCCGCCGTCATACCTCCGCAGTTGGAGTGAAATGCAGCGACAATAAGTACGCTATCCCTGTCCAATATTACCAAGTCTTTAGTTTCTTTCGATGCCGAAGTAATTGCCGCATCGTTAGTAATCCCATGAAAAGCCTGACAATGAGTATTGTCGCAAACATTATATCCATCGTCGAGATGCCTGTCGAAATTTTTGTATAAATAGGTTCGGGTAATTATTGCCTGCGCCTTGATATACTCTTTGTGTCTGTTCACGCCGCCCTCCGTTCTGACCACACCTGCAATATAATCATCAAGATTACAGTTGTTTATCATTACCAAATTTGCCATATCGGGATAGCATGAAAAATCGCCGTTATAAAACTGCGTAACTGAAGCCTGCGTACTTATCCTCAGCGAGAAAGATGAATTTTCGGAATGCGCCTTAAAAGTTATTGAATCGGCAATAAAACCTTCCGACTGTCGTGGCTTAATTGCCAGCTTGTTATCATATTTTGAAATTACTATAATATCATCTTTTCTAAGAACATTGACATCATAACCTTCAAGCACATATTCGCCATCAACAACTGTAAAAATCACAAAATCGGGCGATTGCGAAGCAAACAGACGTACTTTTACCTGTCCTGCAACAGATGAAACAGAAAGAATTAAAAATACTATAATCAGTGTACATGTTAAACAATACGTTGAATTTCCGGCAATAAAGCGTTTCATTATAAGAGTTTTAAAGCAAACACTATAATCGCCCATATTATTGTAACGGCAAGAACGCCCTTTGTTGCATTCAACATATCTAACCTGTTGAATATAAGAAAAATCAAAACATTCGGAAAAACGCACAATGAAATTGAATGCGTTATGATGTTTGAACGATTAATCTGCTCCAGATATTTAATAATGTTCATGCCGCCGGCTGAGAAAAAATAGATAATCAGACCGACTAAAATCGGCAAAACCAAACCTGCTGCGAAGCCAATAATCTGTTTATCATATTTTGAAACATTTTTCATTGACTCAATCTTTCATTAAGAGCATCAATATATTCGTGCGCAGTCATATCAACCGATACGGGAGCCACTGATACATAGTTATTTGCCAGCGCCCATTCGTCGGTGTCGGTTGCTTCCGGCTCCTGATTTACATATATGCCTGTAAGCCAATAATATGTTTTACCCATCGGATCTTTGCGTTTTTCAAATTCTTCTTTCCACGATCCTTTGGCATGTCTGCATATCTTTATGCCGCGTATTTGATCGGCTTCTGCTTTGGGAATATTCACATTAAGGCAGATTCCATGAGGCAGAGGTTCCTGAGCAAGAGCCTGCATAATAATCCTGATATATTTTTTACAGGCTGAAAAATCGACAGCAGAAGAATAACTGTTCAAAGAAAAACCAACAGAGGTTATTCCGTTAAGACAGCCTTCGATAGCCGCCGCCATAGTACCTGAATATAAGACGCTTGCCGATGAGTTTGAACCATGGTTTATTCCCGAAACAACCCAATCGGGAGTGCGGTCGAGCAACTCACTTATCGCAATTTTTACGCTGTCGGTAGGTGTTCCGTTGCAAGCATACATTATATGTTTCTCATTTTCTTCAAGAATTTTTACCCGCAGAGGAGTTTTAACGGTAAGCGCCTGCGACATACCCGACATGCTTTCGGTGGTAGATATAAGTACAACTTTCCCGAATTCTTCCATAACCTCCAGCAAAGTTTTCAGACCGCCGGCATATAATCCGTCATCGTTAGTAAGCAAAATGAGCCTATCTCCCTGTTCAAACGTCATAAATTGTTTTTTAAAAATGCAAATATAGTATAAAGGTTAAGAAAAAGTTTGAGGTGCTATTAGAAAATGTTTTTGAGTTTTCCATAATAATTTTGATACGGAATTTCACTCTCCTGAATGGGAGTTTTGCAATAAAAAGTGTCCATTTTCGGACAGTAAGTGTCCGAAAATGGACACTTTTTTAAAATGTTAAATTTTATAATATACTGTATATCAAATTTATAAATGTTTTGGCACGATTTATGTAGTATAAATAATAAAAATAAAAAAAACGAACATAAAAAATTAATAACAAAAACTAAAAATTAAAATCATGGACAGACTAATTGAAAAGAGAAAAATTACAAAAAAGCAAATCATGCTTATTGTTAGTGGATGCACAATCGTATTTTATTTGTACTTTGTCATTTGTGTTATTGCTTGTTTTTATCATATTCAGTACATTTAGTAAATCAATGTTGAATATGGATAGTGAATGCCATTGAGCAGATTTAAACGATATGTTTGTGCAATAATTGCAACAAACATATTAGTTTTCTCAGAGGATTGGAAGTTAAAGTTCCAATCCTCTGATTTTTTATACGTTTTAATAATAATCGATAAAATTTGACATTTCCAGATATTGAGATTCCAATTTATTGCTATTTTTGAGGCAATAAATTGTAAAAATATGAAGCGATTTCTTTGGTGTACAATGATTTTTGCATTTTTTGCAATGTTTTCGTGCAGGCATTCTCCAAAAGAGAAGGAAGTTTTTGTGCCGACTTTTTCCACTTACAAGGACATTGCAGACACATCTGCACATAATCCCAAAAACGAGATTTTTTACGGCGTTCTGACACCTGTAGAAATATCGACTATTTTCAGCAGACTCAATATTTCATTGGTCGATTCGGCTCTTAATCCAACTTCAAACAATAAGCTATATCTAAGCAATTCAAAAGTTTCGCTCAACACAGGCATCTATGGAGTAGATTTCGGTTATCTGAAATTATTCGGAATAGGTCAAAAAACGATAGATTATATGTTTACTATCAGAGAAATGAGCGGCAGATTGGGAATACCCGACCAATATTTTACCAAACATGTTAAAAACATACATTCGGATATGGCTGAGCCCGATACGATTATGAAACTTATGAATGACGCATTTTATGAGATAGAAAATCATTTAAGAAGCGGAGGAAGAGAGAGCACGGCAGGACTTATAGTCCTTGGTGGCTGGGTTGAAGCTTTGTATATTGCCACTCAGGTTGTTTACGATCCGTCAAATCCCGACCCTGAAGTAGTGCAAAAGATTGCCGAACAGAAATATACGCTTACATCGTTGCTAAGTTTCCTGAAAAACTATTACGACGATCCTGTTGTTGTTTATTATACAAAGAAATTAAAGTATTTAAAACGATATTTTGACTCTTTCGATATTTATTTCAGAAAAGACGACCTTGAGATAGATAAAAGCAAACAAATATTACGTTCATCAGGCAGCGCAATGACTATTACAACCGAAACGCTTAATCAAATAAGAGATTATGTGGCAAAACTGCGAACAGAAATCGTAACACCATAATAAAACTTCTGCAACTATGAAACATCTGAAAATTAGCTTTTTTATATTATCGTTAATTATTGTTTGCTCGTGCGGCAATAATGAATTACGCGGCAGGAGAGATATTATGACTCCAATGCTTATCAACAACGATTTTGCAAAATATATTACAGAATACACTTCCGGTGTCGTTTCGTCCAACTCTCAAATTGAAATAAGGTTAACTCCCGAATTTGCGGCGCTTGCAAATAAAACAACGTCGGGTTTATTTAGTTTCAGTCCCGCAATTAAAGGAAAAACTGAATGGAAAAATGAAACTACGGTGGTTTTTACTCCTTCCAATCCACTCGAATCGGGAAAAGTTTATACCGGAAGTTTCAATATCGGAAAACTCTCGAACCTTGATAAACAACTGCAATCGTTTCCGCTCAGAATACAGACATTAAGAAAAGATTTCAGGGTAACGACAGGCATTTTGGAAAGCGACCCCGAAAATCTCGATCAGTACATGTTACATGGCGAACTAATGACTTCCGACTTTATTTCGCCTTCCGAAACCGAAACATATCTTAATGCAAAAGCAGGTCGCAATAACCTTGAAATAAGTTGGGATCATTCCGAAAGACTTAATCATAAATTCATTGTTAAGGGCATAAAACGTGAATTGGAAAAACAAAAGCTGGTATTATCATGGAACGGCTCGTCGGGCGGAATAAAACAAAAAGGCTCTGTTGACCTGTCAATTCCGGCAAAAGAACAATTCGGTGTTTTTGACGCAATTAAGTATCAGGGGCAAAATCAAAAAATAGATATAATATTTACCGACCCTATTGATAATGAACAGGAACTAATCGGACTGATATATTTTTCGCCATGGAAAGAGCTGAAAATAAGCGTTAACTCAAATATCGTTACCATCTACCCTGTTGAAGCTATTACAGGAAACCAAAATCTGGTTATAGAATCTTCCGTCAGAAATAAAAACGGCAAAACGCTTCCCGGAAATATTCAGATGATGTTTGATTTCACAAAAAAAGTTCCTCAGATAAGGTTTGAAGGAAAAGGAGTAATACTTCCAACGTCCGATAATCTTATATTGCCATTTAATGCAGTAAACGTCAAAGCAGTAGATATGACTATCGTTAAAATTTTCGAGAATAACCTGCCCTATTTTCTTCAGGAAAATAATATTGACCAAGGATACTATTACCAGTTAAAACGATTTGGCAATATAGTTTACTCGGGAAAAGTAGATTTGATAGGTTCCGAAAACGGCGAAGACAACTGGAATATTCACACCATAAATCTTGCCGATTACATTAACGTTGAGCCCGGAGTTTTATACAAAGTTACTTTGGGAATGAGACGTTCGTATTCAATATATCTCTGCGGAGAAGATGTAACCGAAAGCGATTATGAAAAATTCCTCGATGAATCGGAAGAGGAGATGAAAGCCTCATGGTACGACCCCGATAGCTATTACTCAGACGCGTATTACGCATACGGATTTAACTGGTGGAGCGATAGCGACGATCCATGTAAAGACGCATATTACAGTCCCGACAAAAGAATATCGAAAAATATTCTGGCTTCCAATCTCGGATTAATTGCAAAAAAAGGGGCTGACGACATTCTCAATGTCATTGTAAGCGATATTGTTACCGCCCTTCCTGTAAAAGATGCAAAGATTGAAATATACGACTATCAGATGCAACTGATTTCAACAGGCGTTTCAAACTCTGAAGGTTATGCTGAAATTCAATGTGAAAGAAAACCATTCCTGCTTATAGTTCGCAAGGATAAAGACTGCAATTATCTGAAACTCAACGATGGATCTTCTCTTTCGCTCAGTTCGTTCGATATAACCGGCGCATCGCCCGAAAAAGGTATAAAGGCGTTTATCTTCGGCGAAAGAGACGTTTGGAGGCCGGGCGATTCAATATTTCTATCCGTTTTCATCAAAAATATGTTAACAGACTTGCCTGCCTCGCATCCGGTGCAGTTTGAACTTATTAATCCCAATGGACAAAGGGTTGACAACCAAATTAAAAGGTTCGAGAATATAAACCTCATTTCGTTTACCACAAAAACATCGCCCGAAGCTATTACAGGTAATTACACAGCTAAGTTTAAAATCGGCGGAGCGACTTTCAACAAGCGCGTAAGGATTGAGACAATAAAACCTAACCGTTTGAAAATAGATTTGAATTTTGAAGATTCGCTGTTGCGCGTATCAAAAGCGCCAAGAGGAACGTTAAACGTTAAATGGCTTAACGGAGCGGTTGCCGGAAACCTTAATGCGTCAATTGAATATATGCTGAAAAAATCGGCGACAACATTTCAGGGATACGGCCAATATATTTTCGATGATCCCGTTAACCGGTTCGAAGCTGAAACAGTTCATATTTTTAACGATAATGTAGATGCAACCGGAAACGCTTCGCTTATGTTCAACCCGCCCAAAAACATACAGGCTGCCGGAATGCTCAACGCAGTATTTACTGCAAGGGTGTCGGAAAAAGGCGGCGATGTAAGCATAATCCAAAAAACCTATCGTTACGCGCCGTTCAAAGTCTTTGCAGGAATAGAACTGCCCGCCCTTAGCGGTAAAAACAGAATGCTGTTTACAGACACCGATAACGTTATAAATATTGCTACCGTAGATGAATTTGGCAGGCCGGTAAATTCAAACGTCGAGGTTAATATTTACAAAATGTCGTACAGGTGGTGGTGGGAATCGCAAGATGAAAATCTCGGCTATTACATTTCAAATCAGATTTATAAACCCTGTTTCCAACAGACCGTCGCCACAAGAAACGGAAAAGGCTCAGTAACGTTCAATATCGGGAAACAAGAATGGGGCAGATATCTTATAAGAGTAACAACGCCCGAAGGACACTCGACCGGAAAAATAATCCTTATAGACTGGCCATGGGAATATGGCATGAAAAGTCAGGGACAGGGCGCAACGTTATTATCCGTAAGCGTTGATAAAGAAAAGTATAATCCGGGACAAGAGGTAAAACTATCTTTCCCTTCGCCCGAAAATGCGCAGGCAATAATAACGCTTGAAAATGCAACCGGGGTTTTGCAGAAAATAAGAGTAAACACAACAAAAGGAAACACAGAAGTTAAATTCAACGCCACCTCGCGCATGGCTCCTAATGTTTATGCGTATGTTTCTGTTATCCAGCCGCATTCACAAACTGTAAACGATATGCCTAT
>Ga0082212_10010030_pt1 | contig 12168 bp, 8 predicted proteins | sample TergutNt197P3_FD_71548 | JGI IMG/M metagenome (GOLD analysis project Ga0082212, IMG submission 71548) | Neocapritermes taracua P3 segment gut microbial communities from Petit-Saut dam, French Guiana - Nt197 P3 | ecosystem: Host-associated > Arthropoda: Insects > Digestive system > Gut ... | reverse complement strand
CACATCCCCGCGCTTTTTGAGGGCGCGGACGATGGCGAGCTTGTGCCCCGGATTCACCCGCGCGAAGACCGTGGCCTTGCCCACCGCTTGTGCCAGTTGCGTGGGCGTCATGGCGTCCAGTTCCGCGCCGGTCAGTACCAGGTCCCCGGGCCGCAGAATCCCCACGTCCTGCGCTATGGCACAGGCTGTGGCCCTGTGGTCCCCGGTGATCATCACGGTGCGGATGTGGGCGCGCTTGCACAGGGCGACCGCCTCGTAGACTTCTCTCCGCGGCGGGTCCAGCAGCCCGGCGAGTCCGGCGAAGATCATCTCATCCTCGCAGTCCGCCTCCGTGCGGACTGCTTCCTTATAGGCGAAACCCAACACGCGCATGGCTTTTTCCGCCATTTTTTGGGCTAAAGCCACCAAGGTTTCTTCACGGCCGGCCCGGTACCCTTCCACATCTAGAACCAGCCGGGCATATTCTTTTCTGCTCCTGTTCACCGCTAAATTGGTCAAATACTGTAGTGCATTTAATGTTTCACCCCGCCGTCCAATCAAACTGCCCAGCCCTGGGCCAGAAAAGACCAGCCATAATAGACCTTCTTTCATTTGAATTTCCTGGGAGGGTTTAACCTTCAAGCTGGCGAATATCGGATTTAAAAAAGCGCGCGCTGCCTTAGCCAGTTCTTCCATCTCCGCATTGCCGATCTGAGCGCCTAAATTGCTTTTTTTATTTTCACGTGCTTTTTGTTCAACAACAGGAGGTTGGTTAGTACTGCTGCCCTCCTTGGGGCGGCGGCGGTTTTTATGCGGGGGGGTTTCCTGGTGAAGCGGCACTGAACTCTGCCGCATCATTTCTGTAATCTGCGGAGCTTCATCTGCCTCCGGCAAAACGGCCTTATTCTCAGGCTGCACTGGGCGGGATTTTTCCTTGGGAGGTAATATGGTTTCTTCCGGTACTTCCACATCCACACGTACACGGGCATCCTTTTTCCCAAAACCAAATACGCCGCGCCCCCCAAGCTCCAAAACCTCTATATCCACATCTTCTATCGCAGCGTTTGCCAACAATAAAGCTTTGTCGATGGCTTCCTCCACCGTTTTGCCGCTACCCTCAAAGCTCTTTATCATAATAATCCCTCCTCGTAGGGCTTTCAGTAAAATGTTGATTATTGTTTCTTTCTACCAAATCCAAAACTGGGCAAGCTGGGTAAAGGTTCAATTTTCTTCAAACTGCTAAGTGGCCTTTCCCGCCCATCCGGCAACACCGCCACTGTTATTGTTTCTTCCTCATTAGAATAAGGGTGAGCGCGTACCTTTTTGTGACGCACAGTATAACCTGGCGGCAGGACATAGTCCACCCCATTAGCTGAAATGATGTTGTCAGAAGTCTCCTCACTATTTTCCTCTTCTATAAACACCTGCCCCTTTTGCTCGGCTTTTTTAATCTTTTTCTGCCGTTTTTCCTCTTCCTCCCTGATTTGGCGCTCCACTTCCAAAACAGCTTCCTCCCGTGACCAGCGTCTGTTCAATACTAGTTGTATTATCGCGCCAATTAGGCTGTAGTAAATCCAGTACAGTGCTAAAAAAGCAGGAAAGCTGCGTGTAAAAAAGCCAAAGACAATCGGCATGATATATAGCATCATTTTCTGTGTTTGGTCTTTCTTATTGGTAATAGCCAAAAATTGCTGCAAAAATTGTGAACCAGCCACAAAAACAGGTAATACTATACCGGTAGGGTCGGGGTCGCCGAGGTTAGAAATCCAGAAAAAAGTATAATAGTCTAGATGAGCCGGGGGAAAGGTACGCAAAGCCTGAAAGAGAGCGATCATGATGGGCATTTGTATCAAAAGCGGCAAACAGCCGGCAAAAGGGGAAAAGCCGGTTTCCTTATACAGCTTCATGGTCTCCTGCTGCAGCTTTTGGGCATTACCCGCATATTTTTTTTGCAATTCCTGCAATTGGGGCTGTATCTTAGCCATTTGCCGCGATGAGCGCAACTGCTTATTCATTAGCGGTTGTGTGGCTAATTTGATGAAAATGGTAAAAATAAATATCGCCAAGGCATAACTAGGAATGTGAATCAATGCCGTAAAATCAAATACTCGTTCCAAACACCAGATAAACCCTTGTTTCAACCATTCCCAGGTAATAAAACCACCGGATGTCGCCTGTGCCTGCACATATAAATATGAAACAAAATTCATGTGTAAACAAACCTCATTTTTCTGCATTACACGAATGCGTTATTCTTCTGTTACAACGGGCGAACACAGTTCGCCCCTACGGGTTGCCCTGCACCGGGTGAATAATATTCGCCCCTACGGTTACGGTACCGGGTCATATCCGCCTTTGACCCAGGGGTTACAACGTAAAATACGTTTGATGCCCAGCCAACCGCCTTTGAATACGCCATAACGGTTGATGGCTTCCAGCATGTATTGGGAGCAGGAAGGCAGATAGCGGCAGTGAGGGCCTGTTATGGGCGATATGAATATCTGATAAAAACGTATCATTCCCGATACCAGCTTTTTCATGGCGTATCCCCTTGGCTGCGGCTCGTTTTCGAAGGTGGTTTCCCTATATGCCCTTTATTTACCGCCGCTATAAGGGCTTCATTTATTTCTTTTTTCAGGAGGCTATGGTCAGCTTTGGAGGCAAGCGGGCGTATCACAAAAATCAGATCGCAATTGGGGATATTTGGCAACAACTCATAGGCCAGAGCACGAAAACGGCGTTTAAGGCGGTTACGTTTCACAGCGTTACCAACTTTTTTTGAAACAGAAAAGCCGATGCGCGGGCTTTTGCCACTGTTTTTGCGCCAATAAAGAGTAAATGTAGGCAGAGCCGTTTTTTGCCCGCGCTGATATACATGTTTAAAATCCCGACGGTTACGTAGCCGTAAATCTTTTGGCAACATTAGGCGCTCAGGCGCTTGCGACCCTTAGCGCGGCGGCGGGACAATACATTGCGTCCATTTTTATCACTCATACGGGCTAAAAAACCATGTACACGCTTGTGTACTCGTCTTTTGGGTTGATAGGTACGTTTTGGCATTACAATCCTCCTATTCTTAAGGCAAGCCTTTATTTAATGATAACAGAAAAATTATATATCAAAACACTTGGCTTGTCAAATTTTTTAAGATTCCGGTTCTTAGCATTCCATCGTAATGACCATAATGATTTAAAAATCATTATGGTCATTACGATGTGATTTTTTAGTCGTGATTTCTTAGTCCCAAATCCTGACTTTTAGGCTTTTACCTGCATCAATTCTGTCCTACTGTGCCGCCTTCGCTAATTGCCGCTTGAGCGGCAGCCAAGCGAGCTATGGGTACACGGAAAGGGGAGCAGCTAACATAATCTAAACCCAGGTGGTGACAGAACTCCACTGAGGAGGGATCTCCACCGTGCTCGCCACAAATGCCCAGCTTAATGCCAGGGCGGGTGGCACGGCCTTTTTCAACGGCCATCTGCATCAGCACACCCACGCCTTTTTGATCTACCCGGGCAAAGGGGTCGGATTCATATATTTGCTTCTTATAATATTCATCCAGGAAGGCGCCGGCATCGTCACGTGAGAAGCCGAAAGTCATCTGGGTCAAATCATTGGTGCCAAAGGAGAAGAATTCAGCCGTGGCGGCTATTTCGTCAGCGGTAATGCAGGCTCGGGGTATTTCTATCATGGTGCCTACCAAATATTTCAATTCAAGCCCGCTGGCTGCGATCACTTTGTTGGCAGTGGTAACCACCACCTCTTTTACATAATTGAACTCCTTGGCTTCACTGGTTAGGGGAATCATTATTTCCGGGATAATATTGTATCCCAAAGTCTTTTTAACCTGCAGGGCAGCTTCAATAATGGCTTGGGTCTGCATTTCAGCGATCTCCGGATAGGTGACCGCTAAGCGTAAGCCGCGATGCCCCATCATGGGATTGAATTCATGCAGCTCGTCGATACGGGCATGGATCTTTTCCACACTGACGCCCATCTCTTGCGCCAAAGCGGCAATGGCTTCTTCTTCCTGAGGCAAAAACTCATGCAATGGCGGATCCAATAGACGCACGGTTACCGGGCGCTCCTGCATTGCCTGGTATATGCCGATAAAGTCCTCGCGCTGCATAGGCAACAAATAAGCCAGGGCTGCCCTACGCGCTTCTTCAGTTTCCGCAAGTATCATTTGCCGTACCCGGGCAATGCGGGCGCTGTCGAAGAACATATGCTCGGTGCGGGTTAGGCCGATGCCTTCGGCGCCGAAATTGATGGCATTTTGCGCGTCCTTGGGTGTGTCGGCATTGGTGCGTACCTTTAATCTCCTATAAGAGTCGGCCCAGGCCATGAAGCGACCGAAATCACCGGTAATGGAAGGCTCAGCCGTGGGTATATCCCCGGCATAAACCTTGCCGGTGCTGCCATCTAAGGAGATATAATCGCCCTCATGGAAGGTTTGCCCACCCAAAGTGAAGGTTTTGGTTTTTTCGTCTATACGCGCCTCGCCGCAGCCGGCTACGCAGCAAGTGCCCATGCCCCGTGCTACCACGGCAGCATGAGAGGTCATGCCGCCCCGGGTGGTTATGATGCCTTGAGCCGCCACCATGCCCTCAATGTCTTCCGGCGAAGTCTCTTGCCGCGCCAGGATAACGCGCTCATTGCGTTCAGCTTTGGCGGCTTTGGCTTCGTCGGCGGTGAAATAGATGCGTCCGGCGGCGGAACCGGGGGAAGCCGGTAAACCGCTGCCTAATACTAAGGCGTCTGCCAGCGCCGTGGCTTCAAAATTAGGGTGTAGCAATTGATCCAACTGTTTGGGATCCACTTTCAGCACGGCTTCTTTTTCCGTCAGCATGCCTTCTTCCACCAGCTCCACCGCTATTCTTAAGGCGGCGGCAGCGGTACGCTTGCCATTTCTTGTTTGCAGAAAATAGAGTTTACCATTTTCAATAGTGAATTCCATATCCTGCATATCTTTATAATGGTTTTCTAACTTAGTGGCAATCTCCATAAATTGGGCATAAACCAAAGGCATATCCTGCTCTAATACGGAGATAGGCTTGGGGGTACGGATACCGGCTACCACGTCTTCGCCTTGAGCGTTGATCAGGTATTCGCCAAAAATCAATTTCTCGCCGGTAGCCGGGTTGCGGGTAAAGGCCACGCCGGTACCGGATGTATCGCCCATATTGCCAAATACCATCATTTGCACATTAACAGCAGTGCCCCAATCACCGGGAATATCATGCATTCGGCGATAAACGATGGCTCGGTTATTGTTCCATGAACGGAACACCGCCTTCACGGATTCCAGCAGCTGCTCTTTAGGGGAGCCGGGGAAATCCGCTCCAATAGCTGCTTTATAGATAGCTTTATATTCGGTAATAATCTCCAATAAATCCTCCGCTGTAAGCTCGGTATCAAATTTTAAGCCCTTTTTCTCTTTAGCCGCTTCCAGCACATGTTCGAAATTGCTCTTGGGTATTTCCATTACCACATCGGAAAACATCTGAATAAAACGGCGATAGGAATCGTAAGCGAAACGCGGGTTTTGCGTGCGCTCAATAACCCCCTGCAAAGACTCTTCGTTTAAGCCCAAATTGAGTATGGTATCCATCATCCCGGGCATGGAAGCCCTGGCGCCGGAGCGCACCGACACCAATAATGGATCAGCCGCGTCACCAAATTTTTTGCCGGAAATTTCCTCTAATTTACCCATAGCGGCTTCAATTTCCGCCACCACATAATCAGCCACAGCCTCCCCTTGCAGATAATAATCTGTGCAAGCCTCAGTAGTAATAGTAAACCCCTGAGGTATGGGCAACCCCAAATTAGTCATTTCCGCCAAATTAGCGCCCTTGCCCCCCAAAAGGTTTTTCATGCCTGCATTCCCCTCAGAAAACATGTACACAAACTTCTTGCTCATAAATCTCTTCCTTCTTTCTTATATTAATTTGTAAGACATCCACACCAATATTTTTCCACTTCTAACTTCTAACTTCTAACTTAGCTAAATCTCCCATTTGCGCGGCTAGTCCGACTATTTGCCGCAACAGAGCTAAGCGGTTTTTACGGATTTCACGGTTTTCATCCATTACCATTACAGCATCGAAGAAAGCGTCTATATCGCCGGATAAGCCTGCTAAACGCTCTAAGGCCGCTTGATAGCGATGGCTCTGTAAATCTTCATTATAGCAAGTATAGATTTTTTTTATATGGTCATATAAACGTTTTTCGGCTGAATCACGCAATAGCTCCTCGCTTAGGGCAGTCAGAGAGGTTTCCTCTTGCGCTTCGCCCTTTTGCGCGGCGGATCTTAATAGATTAGCCGCGCGGGTAAAACCGCTGAGCAATAAGGTGAAACCCGGTTTATTGCGATATTCATGCAAGGCGCGTGCTTTGAGTATGATCTCCCAAATATTACCGCCTTGTTGATTCCCCATAGCCTGAATAATATCATAAGGCAGGCCTTCTTCGCCTAAAGCGGCATCAACGCGCTGACGCAAGAAAGATATAAGCTGCTCTATCCTTTCTAAACGGTTGAGATCCGCCACTTCTGTTATATGCGGTTTTAAAAGCTCAATGGCTTTACCGACTAATTGCCGCCCGGAAAGGAATAAACCATGTCTGGCCATGATCTGTACGCAACCGGCAGCGGCGCGGCGCAGAGCATAAGGATCCTGTGAGCCGCTGGGTATCATACCTGCCACAAAAAACCCGCATAAAGTATCCAATTTATCTGCTAAAGCCAGCGCTACCCCCACCCGGCTGTGCGGCACTTGATCACCGGCAAAGCGCGGCAGATAATGTTCGCGTATAGCCAGCGCTACCGCTTCATCCTCTCCGGCGGCTTGGGCATAATATTCACCCATTATTCCTTGCAATTCGGGGAATTCATATACGGCATGGGAGAGCAGGTCGGCTTTGCCTAGATAAGCAGCCCGCTTTAATTGTTGCAATTCGGATCCGCTATAATTTAGCAAACCGCCTATATAAGCGGAAAGTTCCTCCAAACGCTGGACTTTTTGCCCCATATCGCCCAGTTTTTCATGAAAAACTATTTCATTTAAGCGCCCAGATAACCGCTCCAAGGGCTGCCGTAAATCCTCTTGCCAAAAGAAAGCCGCGTCAGCCAAACGGGGGCGTATTACCTTTTCATTGCCCTCCCGCACAATATTTAAATAATCGCTGCTGCCATTACGAACGGCGATGAATTTGTTAATTAAAGCGCCCTCTTTATAGACAGGGAAATAGCGTTGATGCTCGCGCATGGGCGTGATGATCAGCTCAGCCGGTAAGCTGAGATATTTTTCATCAAAAGACCCTATCAAAGCAGTGGGATATTCCAAGAGAAATACCACTTCTGTAAGTAGTTCTTCATCTTCTTTCACTACGAAGCCCATATTTTCTGCCAGTTGCCGGATTTGCCGCCAGATTATATCGCGGCGCTCGCTTTGATCCGCTAAGACATAGTTTTCCCGCAATAATTGCAGGTAAAGACAGGGCTCGCTTATCATAAGCTGCTGAGAACCAAGGCTGCGGTGCCCCCGGCTTATCCGGCCCGCCTTTATTCCAGCCAAACTAAGGGGCAAAATATCCATACCCCATAGCGCCACCAGCCAATGAATGGGCCGGGCAAAACGTATTTCTTCATAACCCCAGCGCATTGGTTTGGGAAAATGTATTTTTAGGATTATATCCACCAGCAATTGCGGCAATATTTCCGCTGCTGTCCGCCCTTTAACCTGCTTAACAGCAAACAAATATAAATTCCCGCTCACTTCTTTTTGCCGTAAGTCTTTTTCCGCCACATTTTGCCCTCTGCAAAAGCCCAGTAAAGCCCGGCTGGGGTTGCCTTGGTCGTCGTAAGCAGCGGCCACGCTTGGCCCTTTAGCTTCTGTAATACTATCCGCCTGCCTGTCAGCCAGCCCTGCTACCAATAAAGCCAGACGGCGCGGGGTAGCATAAACATGCAGCTCATCATAGGGCAGCCCCGCTGTCGCCAAGCCTTGGGCGGCCAAGCTTTTTAGCTGTTCAAGTGCCGGAGGAAGAAAGCGGGCAGGTATTTCTTCCACACCAACCTCCAGCAATAAATCTCGTTTATCCATGTTTATTTAACCCCCAATTGTTGGCGTAAGACAGGGTCTTTGAGCAAAGGAAAACCCAGCTTTTTGCGCTGCTCCACATAGGCTTGGGCACAATCGCGGGCCAAATGGCGCACGCGCGCTATATAGCCTTGGCGTTCCGCAACAGATATAGCGCCTCGGGCATCCAGCAGATTAAAGGTATGGGAGCATTTTAGTAAATAATCATAAGCCGGCTGCACATAGCCCAGCTCCGTAATGCGGCAGGTTTCGCGCTCGAACATATTAAAAAGCGTAAACAGCATCTGTACATCAGCGGCTTCAAAATTATAGTGGGAATAATCCACCTCGTTTTGGTGATACACATCGCCATAGGTGAGGCCTTCAACCCATTCCACATCGAAGATGCTATCCACTTTCTGGATAAACATAGCCAGACGTTCTATACCATAGGTTATTTCGCCGCTGACCGGCTTACAATCTAAGCCGCCGCATTGCTGAAAATAAGTGAATTGTGTAATCTCCATGCCATCCAGCCACACTTCCCAGCCCAGACCCCAAGCTCCCAAAGTAGGGCTTTCCCAGTTGTCCTCCACAAAGCGGATATCATGCTCTAAGTCTTTTATGCCTATGGTGGCTAAGGATTGCAAATAAAGCTCCTGTATATCCGGGGGGGAAGGTTTCAGTAGCACCTGGTATTGAAAATAATGCTGTAAGCGGTTGGGGTTATCGCCATAACGCCCGTCGGTGGGGCGGCGGCTGGGTTCCACATAAGCAACTTTCCAAGGTTCCGGCCCTAAAGCCCGCAAAGTGGTAGCCGGGTTCATGGTGCCGGCACCCTTCTCCATATCATAAGGCTGCAGGATAACGCAGCCATTATTGCCCCAAAAATCATTAAGCGCCGCAATGATGCGCTGAAAATTCATAGCTTTATCCGCCATTAAAGCTCACCCTCCTTGCCAGATGTGGTACAATTTTAACAAAATACCGCTTATTAGTCAACTAATACCTTATATATTGCAATATTTACGCATTTTGGCTTTGTTCTTACAGGGTTGCTAAACTTACTCCTAGGCGATGGAGAATGAGTAAACTGATCTTCGCAGAAAGAGCATGGGAAGAATACCTATACTGGCAGGAAACTGATAAAAAAACGCTCAAGCGTGTGAATTTACTGCTTAAGGGTCATTATGACGACTGAATTATTTCATTTGCCGTACCTCTATCCCTTTTTATAGGCTATTGTAGGTTTGTTTTACATTGCGTATTCGTATATATTCTTAGTTGATTACTCCATATCCATGCTTTTTTGCTTCCTCAATCCCATCAAGCATTTTTTTAATTTCTTCGTCTGTATGTCCTTGCCAGTCAGATATTTCACCAACGATACGCAATGGTTCTCGTGAACGATATGACTTCGTAGGATTGCCCGGAAACCGCATATCCGTAAGATTGGGGTCATCATCAATCGTTCCAGTAGGCTCTACAATATATATTCTGCCTTTGCCTTCACCGGCGGCTAATTCCGCTCCCCATATCGCAGCATCCATAGTTGCTGTTAGATATATATATTTCGATTTTTCTTGTTCGCCAAAGTTTGAACTGTACCCTGCTTTAAGTAAATCGCCAATGTTTAGTGCAACTTTTGTACCGTGGTAGAATGGCCCTTCGTCTTTCACATCAGTCCTTATACCAACAGGAGTAAATCCTTCTTGAGTTTTCTTTTTATCCATTTTTTCTCCTTAATTTTTCTCACTTAATATCTAAAATCCTGCTAAAACAAGTAAAAATCAATTCTTAGAAAATGATACAAGGTAATAAAGGTATAAAGGATCGCCCAGACAGGTTATGACACCCTTTACATTTCCAGCCGGGTTTACTGCCGCTAAGTTAAAGTTCAGCGCGGCAGTACGTTTGTCCTCAGTAAAGGCGTCTTTTACCTTGAACTCCAGTGTGGCAATGATAATGCCGCCTTGGCAAGATACACCTGCTACCATGTTTGCGCTTGGCATGCTGCGTACTGATATAACGTTAGCCGGAGTCTTGGCAACTGAAGCTACCCAACCGCAAAGATAGGTATAGCCAATATATTCCAGCATATTTATATCATAGGCAATGTCCGCCGTCAGCATGGTATAGTTCTTGCTGCCATCCAGCATAATATTGACCAAAATACTGTCGCCAGCCTTAACTTCAGTTTTGTCCGGCTGCATATATACATAATAATCTAAGCCGTTTGGTAAGTTAACCGGCTTTATTTCATTACGATCCCGTACGCGGATGCGGGGGAGGGGGTTACTGCTGCTTTGGTTCTCGCCAATGGAAGCTAAGCCAATCACCTTAACTTGCGCGCCTTCTTTAATAAAAGACAAATCAACAGCAGTGGTGATATAAGCATTGATATAAACTAAAGCGCCGATGCCATAAGAATCGTAAACCGAAAACTGGCTGACACTGTCGCCTATTTTAATAATGTCCGATACGGTACCGGAAAGTTCTACCAGCAAGCCGGTATTATCAGAATCCAGAGCCGCTTCAACCGTTACATTTTGGGGGATAAGTTTATTGATGCCCTCATCAACGACCCGTAATCTGCTAACCGCTATCTGCGTTTCGCCCTGGTAAGAGCTAAGGATACCGGTTACTTGTATTTTTTGTCCTTCAACAACACCTGCGGCTACCGGGAAGAGATTGATACCGCCCGTATTGTCCTGTATATAGATACAGTCGAAAAACCCGGTGTTTGTCAGGCTATCAGCGGAGTATACATTGGTAGTGGCAATACCTTCAATAGTGACCTCTGTTCCGGTAGCCAAAGATTTTGCGTCCGCGATATTCGTAATCTCCGGCGCAAAAGCGATGTTTTCGAGTAAGTTCATGCAGATATTATAATTGGAGAATTGTAGCGAAGCGGCATTATCAATATCCACTTTGACCTCAAAGTTCGACATAAATGCCCCACCCGCCACTACGAGCTGTGAGTTTTTGCCATTTGCGTGTTCAAGGGTTTCCGTAGCCATAATCAAATATTTATTATCGTATTTGGGTATCGTCATATTAAGTTTGCCGGAAGCAAGGTCCCCGTCTTCATCAGTCGCCCTGCCATTGGCGGAGGTGCTTATTACCGGTAGAACGCTGGCTGGGAGGGCAGGGGTTGGTTGGGCATTCCATAAATCCTTATCGCTTTGTTCTACAGCATATATTGTACATCCACTATATTGGCTATATATCTGGGCGGGTACAACGCCCTTGAGCAGCGGGTTAGCCCAATGATAAGATCCGCCCGCGCCGGTGAGCTCCAGGGCAAATGTATTCGAGGCATTTCTGTTATATACATCGTCATGCGCCTCGTCGTCAGATACACGCAGTGTTGCGCCTAGGGCTGCCAGCAGTTGGTTTTGTTGGCCGGCCATATGATTTTGGGGGTCAGCCCCGGCAGCGCTATTGGCAAAGGCTATTTCTGTATAATCCGCCAGCCCTGTTATTATCAGCGAACCGCCTCTGCGGGCAAAAGCGCTCAGGGCAGCGATCTCCTCCGGGGAGTAGTATTGTTTATTGACCACACTCGTATGCCGGTCAGGCGCGGTGAGTATCAACATTTGGTATTTTGGATTGCCTGCCGCGGCAATCAAAGCCGTACTGCTGTTGAGTATCTCCACCCGTACATCATACTCTGCCGCTAAGGCAGAGAAATTGCCCATGCTGTCTTTATAGTTGCCGTTAACATATGTATTGTGATGCGAGCCGTCTATGCCGGCGAATATCAGCTTGTCTATGTCCCGTACAATGTAGGTGATATCATAGGTGTAGGTATGCTCTGACCCATCCGCGAACCGCAACACCGCTGCGACTGTTACAATTGTGTTCCCCGCTACCGTTGGGGTATAGGACAACATATGCGCATATGTACCGCCATTGGCGGCTATACCCAGGTTAAGGTTATCATATATGCCAAGCGTACTACCGTTTTGTTCTGTATAGGTCAAAGACAGCAGGGTGGCAGCCCGGCTTTCATTGTTAAACAATGTGGAGGTCAGGGTAAGATTTTCCGTGGTGACAGGCATATTTGAGCTTTTGCTGACTTCCACAAAACCCGCCGCTTTGCCCTGGC
>Ga0082212_10010029_pt1 | contig 12169 bp, 15 predicted proteins | sample TergutNt197P3_FD_71548 | JGI IMG/M metagenome (GOLD analysis project Ga0082212, IMG submission 71548) | Neocapritermes taracua P3 segment gut microbial communities from Petit-Saut dam, French Guiana - Nt197 P3 | ecosystem: Host-associated > Arthropoda: Insects > Digestive system > Gut ... | reverse complement strand
AATACAGGAAAAGAGGAGGTGGTTGCATTGGCAAATATCAAGTCTGCCAAGAAGCGGGTGTCGGTCATAGCCGCGAAGAGCGCGCGCAACCGCAGTGAGAAGTCCAGACTAAAAACAAGCATCAAGAAGGCTTCCGCCGCGGCGGCGGAAGGCGACAAGGCTTCGGCAACAGCCGCCTTCAAAGCCGCGCAGTCGTCCATAGACAAGGCGGCCTCGCACGGCATACTGCATAAAAACACCGCCGCGCGCCGCAAAAGAAAACTGGCCCGGCAGCTCGCCTCGGCCGAGTAGACTTCGATATGCCAAAGCCCCCGCGCCCTTTTGGCCGCGGGGGCTTGTTTGCGCTTTCTCAGCGGTCGAACAGCCAGCCTACGGCGTAGCCGGGGAAAAGCTGGTTGCGGATTCTGAACGCCTCGGGGACTCCGAAACTGCTCACGCCAGCCAGCGCCCGCTCCGCCTCGTCCGGGCTGACGCCCGCGGCCCCGGCCACGTCTTGGGCCGTCACGCCCTCGCGCTCCATCGCTTCCAATAAATTGACATACAATTTCATAACAACCTTCTCCATACATTTCAACTCGTCCCATTATTGGGACAACATAAATATAGCATACATGCGTTCTGCGGTCAACCTACTATAGTGCAGATTGAAAATTTATTTTTGGAAAAATTTCCCGGCGGCCTCTATATCAGATTTTATTTGACGGCTCAACGCCTCCGCGTTCTCAAAACGCCGCTCGGGGCGGTGACGGCGCAAAAACTCAACGCGCGTCTCCTGTCCGTACAGGTCGCCTGAGAACCCGAACAGCGCCGACTCCACAACGGCGCGCGGCCCGGCGTCGTCAAAAGTGGGACGCACGCCCACGTTGGTCACGGCGTCATACACGCCGCCGCGTGTGTGGACGCGCGTGAAATACACGCCGTAAGCCGGGGGCTGGACGCCCTCGGGCAGCGGCAGGTTGACGGTGGGCGCGCCCAGCCCGGCCCCCACGCCGCGCCCGCGCCCCACGGTTCCGGTTATGAAGTGAGGGCGGCCCAAAAACCGCGCGGCGCGCTCCACGCCGCCCGAGGCCACCAAGCCGCGTATGTGCGTCGAACTGACCGTCACGCCGTCCACCTCCACGGGCGGTATGATACAGCAGCCCAGCCCGGCGTCCGCGCAGGCGGCGGCCAGCATTTCGGCGTCGCCCCGGCCCCGGTGCCCAAAACGGTAGTCGTGGCCCGCCACCAGATGCGCCGCGCCCAGACCGGCGGTGTAGTCAATGAATTCGCGCCACGGCATACGCATCATGCGCTCATCAAAGGTCACGGTGATCACTTTCTCGATCCCGGGGAACGCCCTAAGCAGCGAGTCGCGCTCGGACGGCGTGTTGAGCAGCGGCTGCGCGCGCCCCGGGATCAGCGCGCCGGGGTGGACGTCGAAGGTCATCACGCCCGGCGTCAGGCCGCCCGCCTGGCCCTGGGCTTGGGCGACAGCCGCCGCGCGGCGCAGCAGCGCGGCGTGCCCCAAATGCACGCCGTCGAAGAACCCGAGCGCCAATACCAGATTCTTGCTCATGGGGAGTCTGTCCTCTCATACATCGAAAAAACTTTTTACAGTCGTCATCTTTCCGTCAACCACCCGCCCGAGCATTAAAAAACCGCCATCGGGTGAATACACCCTGTAATCTCCGTCGTCAACATTACGCGCCGTATACGGGCACCCCTGCGTGATGCGCTCGTGCTGGGCGGGTGTGGCCGTCAGCGCGGGCAACGCCGAAAACAGGCTGTCCACCGGGCGCAGCAGGGATTCGCGGTCATTCGACGCGCTCACGTCCTCCAATGTTTTCGCGTCGTCGAGTGTAAATGGGCCGCTCTTTACACGCCTGAGCGACGCCAAGGCGCCCCCGCAGCCCAGCCGCGCGCCGATGTCGTGGCACAGCGTGCGGATGTACGTGCCGCCCGAACAGGCCACATACAGGCCGTAATCGCCGCCGCCCAACGGCGTGACGGTGATCTGGCCGAACGTGACCGGACGCGGCGCGCGTTCGACCTCAATGCCCTGACGCGCCAGTTCGTACAGCCGTTTGCCGCCCAATTTGACGGCGGACACCATGGGCGGCGTCTGCAAGACGCCGCCCAGAAAGCCTTTGGCGGCCTCTATGACAAGTTCGGGCGGCGGCAGGCGGTCACACTCGGATATGACGGTTCCGGTCACGTCCTGCGTGTCGGTGACCATGCCCAGCCTCAGCACGGCCTGATACGCCTTGTCGCCCGGCAGGAACGGGACGGCGCGGGTGGCGCGGCCCGCAAATACGGGCAGGACGCCGGTGGCCATAGGGTCAAGCGTCCCGCCGTGCCCCACGCGCCGCTCACCCAGCAGGCCGCGCAGCTTGGCGACGGCGTCGTGGGAGGTCCAGCCCTGGGGCTTGTCGATTATTATTATGCCGGTCATAGATCGGGGTACTCTTCCTTTATGGCGTCTATGATGATCACGCGCGCGTCGTACATGGACGCCTCGACCACGCAACCGGCGGCGCGCGCGTGGCCGCCGCCGCCCAGACGCTTGCATATCTCGCGGGCGTTGTGGGAGATACCGGTGCGTATGGACACACGCACTTTGCCGTCTTTTTCCTCGCGCAGCATGACGCCGATGTCAACGCCGCCAATCTGGCGCGACAGCGACGCGATGCTGTCGGTGTCGTCGAAGGTGGCGTGCGTGCGCGCGATCTTGGCGTTGGACAGGTACATGAGCGCAACGCGCCCGTTTGCGAAGAACTCCGCGTCCTCCACCAGCGACGCCTCCAGCGCCATGCGCGACAGCGCCTTGCGCTCGAACAGTTCGGTGTTGATCTCGGCTGTACACAGCCCGGTGTCGATCAGTTTGGCCACCACGCGCAGGGTGCGCGAGGTGGTGTTGCTGTAACGCAGGCATCCGGTGTCGGTCGCTATGGCTATGTAGAGCGGTTCGGCCATTTCGGCGGTGAGCGACAGGCCCATCTCGTCGAACAGCAGGCACATCAACTCGCCGGTGGCGGCGCACCCAGGGTCGATCAGGGCGTTTTGGGCGTACGCGCCGCCGCCCGGGTGATGATCCACGGACAGCGCGATATGATCCGTATAGCACGCAAACGCCTTGGGGAACAAATGCTCGGACGCCGTATCCACCGACACGATCACGCGCGCGCGCGCGTCGAAGCCGTGCGGCGGCGCGAACTTGGCCGTGAGCGCGGTGAGCCGTCCCTCGGCGGCCGGGTCGCGCGCCACATAAGCCTGTTTGCCCAAGGCGCGCAGGGCGACGCACAGGCCCGCCGCGCTGCCCAGCGTGTCGCCGTCCGGGTCGCGGTGGGTCAGGATCAGGAAACCGTCGTTTTCACGCAAAAACAGTGCCGTTTCAGTGATTGTCACGCGCGTCACCGCCGTCCTGCAAAGATTTGAGGACACCAAGAACCCTCGAGCCGCGTTCGATCGAATCATCGCCTATGAACTGCAACTCGGGCGAGAGGCGCAGGGAAAGCGCCTCGCACAACCCGCGCCGCAGGAACCCGGAGGCCGAAGACAGGCCCGCCAGCACCTCTTTGTTGTGCGGGAATGCGCTGATATACACCCTCGCCTTACGCAGGTCGCGGGCGGTGTCCACGCGCGTCACGCTCACCAAGCCGCTGATACGCGGGTCTTTGAGGCGCGGTATGAGCGCGCCCAACTCGCGCGCGATCTCCTCATTGATTCGTGCCAACCGGCTGTCCGCGGGCATAAAAATCTCCCTACTCTTCTATTTGTTCCATGACGAACGCCTCGATCACGTCGCTCTCTTTGATGTCCGTGTAGCGCTCGATGCCTATGCCGCAGTCGAAACCCGCGGCGACTTCCTTTGCGTCGTCCTTGAAACGCTTCAAGGACGATATGCCGCCCTCGTGTACCACGATGCTGTCACGCAGCAGGCGCACTTGCGCGCCGCGCGTGATTTTGCCGTTCAGCACGTGGCACCCGGCGATGACGCCCACTCCGGTCACCTTGAACACCTGGCGCACCTCGGCGCGGCCCAGCAGGTTTTCACGGAACTTGGGCGCCAGCATACCCTTCATGGCCGCCTCGATCTCCTCGATGCAGTCGTATATCACGCGGTACGTCCGCAAGTCCACCCCGGCGCGTTCCGCGCTCTCGCGCGACGACGGGTCGGGCCGCACGTTGAAGCCCACGATCACCGCGCCGGTGGTGGCCGCCAGCAGAATATCCGACTCGTTGATGGCGCCAACCGCGCTGTGTATGACGCGGACGCGCACTTCCTCGTTGGCTAACTTCTCGAGCGACGCCTTGACGGCCTCCGCCGAGCCTTGCACGTCGGCCTTGACGATGATGTTCAAGTCCTTTACCTGCCCGACCTGCAACTGGGCGTACAAGTCCTCCAGCGACACCTTCTGCGGCGACGCGGCGGGGTTGCGCCCCTGCTGCTTGCGCTGTTCCACCAGCTCGCGGGCCATGCGCTCGTCGGCCACGGCGTGGAACTGGTCGCCCGCGTCGGGCACTTCGTTCAGCCCGATGATTTCGACGGGCATGGACGGGCCGGCCTCCTCGAGCCGTATGCCCTTGTCGTCGGTCATGGCGCGGACGCGCCCGACGGTCTTGCCCGCGATGATGATATTGCCCTGTTTGAGCGTTCCGTTCTGAACCAAGACCGTGGCCACCGGGCCGCGCCCCTTGTCCAGCTTGGCCTCGATGACCGCGCCCGAAGCGGAGCGGCTTGGGTTGGCCCTCAGCTCGGTGACGTCGGCGATGAGCAACACGGACTCCAGCAATTTGTCAATCCCGTCGCCCGTCTTGGCCGACACGTGGGACACCACGGTCTGGCCGCCCCACTCCTCCGGCACCAGTTCATATTCGGTGAGCTGCTGCAAGATACGGTCGGGGTTGGCCTCGGGTTTGTCCATCTTGTTGACGGCCACCACGATTGGCACCCCGGCGGCCTTGGCGTGGCTGATGGCCTCGACGGTCTGCGGCATAACGCCGTCGTCGGCGGCCACCACCAGTACGGCGATGTCGGTCACCTGCGCGCCGCGGGCGCGCATGGACGTGAACGCCGAGTGGCCGGGCGTGTCAAGGAACGTGACGCCCCTGCCCTGCACCTCGGCGCGGTAAGCGCCTATGTGCTGGGTGATGCCGCCGAACTCGCCGCTGGTTACGTTGGCCTCGCGGATATAGTCGAGCAGCGACGTCTTGCCGTGGTCAACGTGGCCCATGACCACCACCACCGGGTCGCGCGGCGAGAGGTTCTCCTCGCTGTCGGCGCTGTCGTCGATCAGGCGCTCCTCTATGGTGACCACCACCTCGCGTTCGACCTTGGCCCCGAACTCCATGGCGATCAGCGCGGCGGTGTCGTAGTCTATCATTTGGCCCAGCGAGGCCATGACGCCGTTTTTCATCAGGCGTTTGACCACTTCCGCGCCCGTCTTTTTCAGTCTCAGCGCCAGTTCGGACACCGCGATCTCGTCCGGGATGACGACTTTCAGCTGCTGTTTTTTGAGCGCCTCGAGTTGGAGGCGGCGCATCTTCTCCTGCTCCTCCTGACGGCGTTTGCTGCCGAACTGCGGGGCGCGGCGGTCGGGCGCGCGTTTGATCTTCTCCTTGCCCTGGCCCATGCGCGCCGCGCGGTCGGGCACCAGCGTGTCCATGCGCTCGTCGTAGCGCGCCAAGTCCACCGCGCCGCCGCCGCGCGTGTCGATCACGCGCACCTGGCGCTGTGTGGACGGCTTCTGCGCGGCCTGGGGCTGCGGGCCGCGCACCGCGGGACGCGCCTGCGCGTCTCCGGGCTTCGCGGCGGCGTCCGCTCCGGCCTTGACGGCCTCGGGCTTTTCCGCCTTCTCGTCTTTAGGCTTGCCGGCGGCCTTCTTCTCCTCGGGCGGAGGGTCCGGCTCCCGGTACGTGTGCTGGAAGATGCGCTCCATGCTGTCGATCTGGTTTCGGAACGTCATGCAGTCGAAGACGATATTCAACTCTGCGTCGGTCAGCGCGTACATGTGGTTTTTGGGCGCGGACGAGTATTGGGTCAGGACGTCGGCGATGTCTTTCGACTGCAAACCGAAATCCTTGGCCAACTCATGCACGCGGTATTTGTTCAATGTACCCAAACAATAAACCCCTCTTTACAATTGACAATTGATAATTGACAATTGACAATTATCAACATCAGCGGTTTCTATATATTGAGAATTTCCTTTAGTTTTAAGGCTAATTCTTTGTTTGTTATGGCGAGTACCGAGGTTTCACGGCGGCCTGTGAGGAGGCCCAGTTCTTCTTTGGTCAGGTCTGTTGCTGTGTGAGGGCCAACATCGCGGGAGATTGCCCCGGCGTCGTTGGCTGTCAGAGTCAGGTGGGCTTTTTGGGTTTTTAGGGCTTTTTTTACGGCGTCGGCGCCTGTTGCTACGGCTCCGGCTTTGCGGCATAGGTTCAGCCATTTGGTTAGTTCAGGCTTCATGATTTGCTATCATCCCCGCTAAGTGTTCGTAAGCGTTTTCGCTCAGGCTTGTTTTCAGCGCGCGCTCCAAGGCGCGGGTTTTGCGGGCTTTTTTCAGGCACGCCTCGTTGTAACAGAGGTACGCGCCGCGCCCGTGCGACTTGCCGGTGAGGTCGATCACGGCTTCGGGCTTGGGGGCGTCGTTATCGCCGTTCGGGACGGGGCGTATCACGCGGGCCAGTTCCGATTTGGGGCGCATGACGCGGCAGGCCACGCACATGCGCTCGGGGACGTGTTTCATGGTAAATCGCCTCGGCTGTATCACTCGGATTTTATGTCGATCTTCATGCCGGTCAGCCGGGCGGCCAAGCGGGCGTTTTGGCCCTCCTTGCCGATGGCTAACGACAACTGGTCGAAGGGTACGATCACTTTGCAGCTTTTGCCGTCCTCCAGCACATCGACGTTCAATACGGTGGCCGGGGCCAGCGCGGCGGACACGAAATCGGACGGGTCGTCGCTGTACTTCACGATGTCCACTTTTTCGCCTCTTAATTCATCCACCACGTTGTCAACGCGCGCGTGGCGCGGCCCGACGCACGCGCCGGTGGGGTCAACGTTGGGGTCGTTGGACCAGACGGCCATCTTGGTGCGGCTGCCGGCCTCGCGGGCGATGCTGCGGATTTCGACGATGCCGTCCATGATCTCGGGGACTTCCATCTCAAACAGGCGCCTGACCAAGCCGGGGTGAGTGCGCGAGATGACCACCTGCGGGCCGCCGCGCTGCTGGCGGCGCACCTCGACAACGTACACGCGCACGCGGTCGCCCTCGCGGTATACCTCGCCCGCGATCTGTTCGCCCGGCCCGAGCAGGGCCTCTGTCCGCTCGCCCTTGCCGGGCAGTTCCACCGTCACGCCGCGCGAGTCGGCGCGCGTGATCAGGCCGGTCAGTATCTCGTGTTCCTTGGAGGTGTATTCGGCAAGCACCATGCCGCGCTCGGCCTCGCGGATGCCTTGTATGATCACCTGCTTGGCCGTCTGGGCGGCGATACGCCCGAATTCCTGCATATTCACGGCGAACGACACCGCGTCGCCCAAGGCGCAGCCCGGTTCGTGTTCGCGGGCGTCGTCCAGCGTGATCTCGGCGCCCTCGTTCTCGATCTCCTCCACCACCGTCTTCTGGATGGACATGCTGACGCTCTTGCGTTTGGCGTCCCAGTCAACCACCACGTTCTCGGCGCCGGAACCGGACTTGTCGCGCTTGTACGCGGCGATGAGCGCCTGGGTGATCTTCTCCTGCATGTACTCCTTGGGTATGCCCTTCTCTTTCTCTATGGCGTTTATCGCTTCAAAAAATTCGGCGTTCATTTTTTCCGACCAATCCCTTCCATGTCGAATTCCCAGTTAACCTTAGAGACTGTTTTCATATCATATGTCCTGACTTCCCCGGAAGTCTCGATACTGATGGAATTGCCGTCGTGCGAGATCAATGCGCCGGTGAATTTCCTCGCGCCGTCTATGGGCGCGTAGAGCGAGACTCTGACCGGCCTGCCGATTGAAAACGCGAAATGCTCCGGGCGTTTCAGCGGGCGTTCCAGACCGGCCGACGACACCTCGAGCGTGTACGGGCCGGGTATGGGGTCGCGCTCGTCCAACAGGGGTTCGACCGCCCGCGAGACGGCCTCGCAGTCGTCTATGGACACGCCGCCGTCCTTGTCTATGAGCAGCCGCAGAACCATATTGCCGCCCTCGCGCACATATTCCGCGTCCCAGAGCATACAGCCCTGTTCGGTGACGATGCCCTGTGCGATCTCACGCGCCATATCCGCTGTCCGCAAGCAAATTTCCCCTCACAACTTTAATTGAAAAGAGTGGGATTTCCCACTCTCGTCAACACATCAGTAAATATATTATACCACATCCGCGTGAGATTGCAAGCGGAATTTGAAAAAAAGTTGGCGGGGGAGGCGGCTTACCCCTGCCCTTGAAAGAATTGCGCCATGTCTTGCGGGTTGTTTTCCAATATCTGGAACAGCCGCAATGACGAGCCGCCGGGTTTATTTGTCCCCGCTTCCCATGCCTGGACGGTCTTTAACGATACCCCGAGGAGGTCGCCGAAACGTGTTTGGGTGTAGCTCCCCTGTTCCCGCAGGGTCTTGATTTCAGCGGGGGAATAGGCTTTAACCGGCGGGATAGGCGTGTATTCATAGGTTGTGGTTCGGAGGGAACTAAAATCGCCGTTTAACTCTTTCAGCTCGTCAATAATCTCTTGGTAAACGCTTTTTCGTTTCATTTTCTCAGCCCCTTTGTTAAGATGGAAACCTGTGTTTTTAGAACCTGTTTTTCCTCGTCGGTTATATCAGACTTTTGGGACTTGCTATAGACGTTCATCAACGCCGTTTTCTCGTAGAAAGCGTAATCAACATATAAAACCCGGACGCCCCCGCTTTTCCCCCTGTTCGGTAAGGCAAACCGCATTTTACGAAGTCCACCTGTGCCTTGTATCAAATCCCCCGCTTCGGGATTATCCGATATGGCTTTTTGAAGGGCTTGAAGGTCTGTGTCCGTGAGTCCCAACGCCTCCCAGTGTTTATCGAATGTTTTCAAGTGTATGAAGGTTCGTTTCATTGAATCACCCTGACAACAGTATACGCCTATTATATAGGTGCTGTCAATAGACAACCCCGCCGTGAGGATTTCACACGGCGGGGTTGTGTTTGCTGCTGCTACGATAGCGACAGCGTCTTTTTGGCGCTGGCGGGCTTTTTGGCCGTGGCGGCTATCCAGAGGTCGTATGTGCCGGGGGCGGTTATGGTGGCCGCGGCGGAATAGGGCTTTACCTCCCCGCCGGAAAGCGCAAGCGTGCCCGCCTTGACCTTAATTGCGTTGTTTGCCACCTTGAACGACGGGGCTTTCTGCTGGCCCGCCGCCGTGATTTTCTTGGGCTTGCTGGCCGCCGTGTAGGTGCCGTCGGCGTTGGGCTTTGGGGCGGTGCGGATGAAATACACCGCTTTGTCAGGCTTTGCGCCGGTCAACGGCTTGACTCCTATGCCGGTCTTCTCGCCGTCTTGGAACACGCCGAATTTCGGGGCTTTTTTGCCGGTGGAGTCCGGTTCGCCAATCTGGATGTCTGTTTTGACCGCCGTTGCGCCGTTTTTCTCGGTCAGCACCCATTCGCCGGGAGTCGCGCCCGTCTGGTCGGCGGCGATGGAGTAGTTGATGACCAACTTGGGAACGGCGGCGCGCTTTTTGATTTTGGGGAAAGTCACAATATTCGCGCCCTCTGCGGGTTTCTTAGTCGCTCTGTCAATCGGTTTATCGGAAAATTGCAGTTCCAAGTCTTTGTTGAGAAGTTTCGGGAAATTCGCGTCGCTGAACACGCTGGAACTATACGCTTTCCACTTGTTTCCGCCGTCCACACTGTAGGCCGCGGGGGTGTATGTAGGGGTGGGGAGACTGGTGATGGTTTCTGCGTTGAGGTTGATGGAGAAGCCGGAGGTTGAACCGGAGACGGTGACATCTTCAACCGAGTAGTCGATGCCGGATGTTGTGCCGGGGGGTTCCTCGCCGCCATCGCCGCCGCCCTGGTTGTCGGAGTCAGAACCGCCATCGGTGCCGCTGGGATTGCGGATGACAACAACATTGTCGTCGCAGTAAAGGACTGTCAGCGCGGTGTTCTTTGACAAATCCAACTTGGTCAGTTGGTTGTTGTAGCAGTGAAGCCATACCAACACGGTGTTTTTCGACACGTCCAACTCGGTCAGTTGGTTGCTGTAGCAGTTAAGCCATATCAGCGCGGTGTTTTTTGACACGTCCAACTCGGTCAGTTGGTTGTTGTTGCAGTGAAGGGATGTCAGCGCGGTGTTTTTTGACACGTCCAACTCGGTCAGTTGGCTGTAGCCGCAGCCAAGGCTTGTCAGCGCGGTGTTTTTTGATACGTCCAACTCGGTCAGTTGGTGGTTGCCGCAGGAAAGGCCCGTCAGCGCGGTGTTTTTTGAAACATCCAACTCGGTCAATTGGGTGGAGTTGCAGGAAAGGGATGTCAGCGCGGTGTTTTTTGATACGTCCAACTCGGTCAATTTGGTGGAGCCGCAGTCAAGGCCCGTCAGCGCGGTGTTTTTTGAAACGTCCAACTCGGTCAATTGGTAGTTGGAGTCGCAGTCAAGGCGTGTCAGCGCGGTTGCTCCCGACACGTCCAACGCGGTCAGTTGGTTGTTGTGGCAGTCAAAGTATGTCAGCGCGGTGTTTTTTGATACGTCCAACTCGGTCAGTCGGTTGCTGTGGCAGTCAAGTTCTGTCAGCGCGGTGTTTTTTGATACGTCCAACTCGGTCAGTCGGTTGCTGTGGCAGTCAAAGTATGTCAGCGCGGTGTTTTTTGACACGTCCAACTCGGTCAGTTGGTTGCTGTAGCAGTCAAGGTATGTCAGCGCGGTGTTTTTTGACACGTCCAACGCGGTCAGTTGGTTGTTGTAGCAGTAAAGGTATGTCAGCGCGGTGTTTTTTGATACGTCCAACGCGGTCAGTGGGTTGAAGTAGCAGCCAAGGTATGTCAGCGCGGTATTTTTTGACAAGTCCAACTCGGTCAATTGGTTGTAGGAGCAGACAAGTTCTGTCAGCGCGGTTGCTCCCGACACGTCTAATGCGGTTAGTTGGTTGTTGTAGCAGACAAGGTATGTCAGCGCGGTGTTACTTGACATGTCTAACTCGGTCAGTTGGTTGTAGTGGCAGCCAAGCCCAGTCAGCGCAGTATTTTTTGACAAGTCCAACTCGGTCAGTTGGTTGTTGAGGCAGTAAAGTTCTGTCAGCGCGGTGTTTTTTGACACGTCCAATTCGGTTAGTTGGTTGTTGTGGCAGTTAAGGGATGTCAGCGCGGTGGCTGCCGATACGTCCAGCGTCTGCAGCCCTTTATACCAAAGACTAACAGCCACAACATCCACACCGCCAAGCTGTTTTGGGACAACGGCGTGCGCGCCGCCGCTGTAGTCCGTAATATACGCGCCGTTGCCATAGATGTCATTATAAATGGCATATGTAAAGCCTGCCTCTTCCGCCGCTGTCGCTGGCGGCGCAAATGACGGCATAACCCCCGCCACCATGACCAACACCAACGCCAGACTGATTAACTTTTTCATCGCGCTTGCCTCCATTTTCTGGTTGTCCGCTCAATATGCCAATATTATACAGCCGATTTTTAGTTTCGTCAACCTTATTTTAGCTCTTTAATAAAACTTATCCCTTGTCCTGTAAAATCTCCTTGAGGTGATTCAGAGTGACAGTAGGGTTATCATTTGGGGAAGTATTGGGCGACCTTTTATCGGAAAAGGATATGACGCAAAAGCAATTAGCGGAAGTTTTGGACATTTCCCCATCAACGCTTGGAAATTATTTCCAGGGCGTCTGTGAGCCGAATTTTGAAACACTCAAACGCATTGCGGATTATTTCAACGTATCGACCGATTATCTGCTCGACCACCGGGGCGGGCAAACCGTGTCCCACGACGAGGATGCGTTATTGCGTATATTCCGCGCCCTCACAACAGACCAACAAGAAATTTATATAGCGCAAGGAAAGCTGTTTATTTCTCAAAACAACAAAAAGGGAAAATCCTCCGGTTCAACGCATACCGGGAATAACGCCGGATAACAACACGCCAAACGCATGAATGAACAAATTGTGAACAAATCATGTAAACCTATGATATAATCAGTACAAGGGGGCTGATTAACATGGGAAGCATACTGTCA
>Ga0082212_10010028_pt1 | contig 12169 bp, 6 predicted proteins | sample TergutNt197P3_FD_71548 | JGI IMG/M metagenome (GOLD analysis project Ga0082212, IMG submission 71548) | Neocapritermes taracua P3 segment gut microbial communities from Petit-Saut dam, French Guiana - Nt197 P3 | ecosystem: Host-associated > Arthropoda: Insects > Digestive system > Gut ... | reverse complement strand
AAAGTCATAGTTTACTTCAAACAGAAACCGAATTCTGTCATCCCTCATACTGTGGGATCCTCCAGTCCTGATGCCCCTCTGCTTTATATGCAGTCTGTCGATACCTGAGCTAAAGAAGGCAAGCCTGAATCTTGTTGATTGGCTGATGGCCACGTCTGCTGATACTGAACTATCTGCCGTTCCTTCTGATATTTCTTCTGCACGCCTGAAACTCAGGCGCAGAGTCCTGTTTGGCTCAATATCGAGATCGGTATCGAAGGAACCCCATCCCTTTTTTATGCGGCCGTCCGAGTAGATGATTGGGTCAAAATAATATTTTATTGCTGTCTTTGCCCTGACAATATCTGCATAATTAGCAGTTGAATCTGGTCTGCCAAATAAATGCTGTTTAAGCCCAAATTCGATACTACGCTCTCCAACTGCGGTATTGCCAACGCCTGGGCGTGTATCTGCCTCGTCAAATCGTGGAAAGAGGCCTGCCAGCTTGTTTTTGGAATTGAAGGCTACAGCTATAACAGGCTCCAGAATATGTTTAATATCCCCCCTGTAGCCTGCCAGTTTGAGGTTCAGAAAACTTCTGCCAATTTGCGGGGCTGATAATTGGAGGCGGCTGGAACCTATCCATCTCTGTGTTGACGGCCCTTCTATCCTGAATGGGTCAAATACCGGGTTGTCTATCGGATTTGCTGGCTGCCCCGTATTTTCAGATGGTGCTTCAAGGTCAAAGTATGAATCCGTGAGAACGGCACTATAGTGGGTAAACCGCCCACCAATTTGCAGGTCGGCCCGCAAAGGCCCTACTTGCCCAAGACGGCCATGCAGCCTTAACTGGTGGTCGCTCCTGTTCCAGGCATATCTTGTAACTGGCTCATCTTCACCAAGATCGAGATAGTATCCAAGGCGACCAATTCTTGAAGAACCGTCGATGTGAAAGCTGCCGATCGGTATGGGAAAAAATCGCAACTGCCCTTCAGGCATTTTTATTTTTTGCAATGAGGCCGGAAAATTGAGATTGTAAAAAGGGTCATCTGGCTGGAAAAATGTACGCTGGTCAGAGGCGTTTAGACTAAAGGCGGCCCATTTATAGTTTTTCCCGATAAACATTGAACTGTCATATATCGGTGCCCCAAGAGGATTGGAGCCTATCCTTCCAAATTCAGCTTCCATCATTTGATCTGAAGCATGGTTGACATCTGCCCTGACAAACCAGCCATTATCTAAGTCCCAAATTTCATGCAAATTCATGCGATACCTTGATTCCATTGTGGTTTTGGGACGGATATACCTGATCTGCATGTTTCCGCTGTGTGTATTTGTAGGAGTCCAGCGTGATTCCATCCCCCACATCGTGCCCTCTTTGGAGTACCACGTGGGTGATACCGTTATGTCTGCTGTATGACCCAGGGGTTGAAAATAGGAGATGCCCAACGTAGCCCCAAGCTGGCTGCTGTACCCCAACTCAGGGGGCAACAACCCAGGTGCCCTGTCAACCCTGGCCGGAAATAGTGCCCAGGGCATCCAAAAAACAGGAACAGGCCCGATCTTCAGTACTACGTTTTTTAGAAATGCATATCCCTGCAACCCGGATCGGTCATTAAATGAACCTGTCTTCATGTTGAGAGATGTTGCTCTGGCAACCCAGCTATGGGCTTCTTCAGGGCATGGGCTGACAGACACATTGTCAAAACGAAATTCTAATGTTTGGTCTGCGCGACCCCCTCCCATCACCTTGCCCAGGAAACCTAAAGTATCCCCCGGATAGCTCACAAAATTGACATGTTGGGAATTCAGCGTCCAGGATGGCGGAAGTTCAAATGTGACTCCCCAGGCTTCGCCAGATGGGATAATCTCCGTGCCCGTAACTATCATTTTTATTTCAAGCCGGTGGCAGATCATCCTGAATTCTGCATGTTCCAATACTACTGCGCCGGTGGCTTTCAGGCTCTGATTCAGGCGGTTGTATTCGATATAATCGGCCTTTAACACTACTAATCCGCCAATGTCCACATTCCCTTTGACAAGAGTCAGGATAGAGCCTTCTTCTCGGGCTGATTCACCACCCCACTGGATTGTTGTAGTATTAGCCGGTACTCCTCCGCCAGGCCTCTGGGGAAACAGAAGGTCAATTCCTTTTAGTGCCTGACCGGAAGGAAAAACAGGCAGAATGGGGAGCGCCCGAACTTCCTGGGAAAATAATCTGGCAGCGGTAGCTAATAGAACGAAAATCTTTGGCACCAAAGATTTTCTCAAAAGCCTCCTGCCACCACTGCCCACTGCTTTACTCAACCTGGTTCAAGGATTCGCTTGATGTCTTAGCCTCATGACCGTGTCCTCTGTGGTCTTCTTCAGAGTGGCCCGTCATTACCGTATCATGTTCGTGCTGATGTTCATGATGCTCATGGGGAAGCATGTAGTTTGTAACCATAAACAAAACGAACCCTGCCAAAAGCGAAGCTGTACTTTTCCATCCCCTCTCTTTTTGAGCCTGCGGAAGTAGATCTGCGCTGGCAACATAAAGAGCCAGACCTGCAGATACCGCCAGTACCGGACCAACCGGAATCCTGAGAACATCCTGCAAAAATGCCCCCAACAGAGCAGTTGCAGCCAATATCCCAGCAGCAATAAGCGCACCGCGAGGGCCAAACCCCCGCACCAAAAAAATGGAGCTAATCGTTGCCCCTTCAGGTATCCTATGCAGCAATACACCTATAAATACAAGTATTCCAAGGGCAGACTGAGTATGCATAGCAGCGGTAATGGACATCCCATCCAAAAAGCTGTGCATAGAAAGCCCCAGTAGTGCCATGATGCCAGTCATGGCCGATCCTTCATGCTCGGATGACTCTTCGCCATAGTGAAAATGGGGCGTGATTCCATGCTCAATGACATGAACAAACAAAAAACCCCCAAGTACCCAGAAAACCATATTTTCCCCGCCGTAGTGCAGGGATTCTGGCATTATGCGAACAATTGTGGCCGATACCAGATAACCAGCCGCCATGCCAGAAATATATCTCATTATCGAGACACGGTTTTGCAGAAATCGAACCACCAGCCACCCACCCAACAAAGTAGCGAGGCATGCCAGCACAGTAAGTATGTAAACAGGATCGTGTAAAAACTGAGAAAGCTTCATTTTTTGGCCCTGCTCCTGGAGTTAGGTGCGGACTGCGCTGGTTTGCTGGAGATTGTGTCCCTGGGTTTCTTTAAGCTCACTGGAGGCTGTTTTGCTGTAGCAGCCTTTGGTTTTGTGTTCACCTGCTTTTGTTTGGAATCTGTTTTATCTGTGTTCTCTATCTTTGCTGGCTTTGTCGCTTTTTGCTCCTTGACTATCTTTCCTGGCAGTTTGGCAGGCCTCTTTCTTGGTATAGCACTTGCCTTTGATTCAGGCTCCTGAGTATGTGCCGTCTTTGTCTCCGCCTCACTTGAATCGGCTGTGGAGACAAGAAGTTTTCTTGGCTTGGAAGTAGGAACCGCCAGGGATGCAATGATTTCAGGTGAAAGCTGAGGCGGTCTTGGGGGTTCTCTTTTGGTCGGTTCTTTCGATAATTTCGACCTGGCCGGGCTGGATTTAGTATCATTCTTCTTACTTTGATTCTTTTCTTTGGAAATTTTTTTGTCTTCTTTATCTTTTTTGTCTGGCACGGCAACGGCTTTTTTGCCTTCAAACAGTGTCCTGAGGCGTTCCCTCTCCTCCAATGCAGCCCTTTGGATGCCCCGGCGGTCCTCCTGTCCGTTTTCATTATTATTTTTATTCAATGCCCTGTCAAAACTGATTGGAGCATCTCCGCCCAAAACGACCGTTTCGTCCTCTTTATCTCTCTTGCGTTCGTGGGCCTCCTTCTGGCGTGTCTCCTCCTGTGCTTCATCCTTGTGTGTGACTTCCATAGAAATATCACCATATGTAATCCCGTGGTCAGGCTCCACAGTGATTACTGCACTATGTGACACCTCCAATTCTGTCAATTCTGAACGTCTCTTGTTTAGCAGGTTCATTGCTATGGTGGGTGAAAGTTTAATCTGAATTTTTGAGATGCTATTTCTGGTCAGTGTCGATTTTAAGCGGCGAATGATACTCAGGACAATAGCATCGGAGTTTTTTACCTGCCCTGTACCCTGGCAGACAGGGCAGGTTTCATATGTCACATGGTGTATGGATGGGCGTATCCGCTGGCGAGTCATAACCAGGACTCCGAATCTATTGATCTTGCCAACCTCCATACGGGCTTTATCCATCCTGAGACATTCCACAAGACGTTCCATTATGGCTTTGTTGCTGGTTTCTCGTTTCACGTCTATAAAGTCTATGACTATCAGGCCGGCCATATCCCTCAAACGTAACTGGGTGGCAATTTCTGTGGCAGCTTCCAGATTTGTTCGCAATGCTGTGTCTTCCTGGTTGTCGCCAATAGTCTTGCCAGAATTTACGTCTATTGCGACCAATGCTTCAGTTTGGTCTAATACAATGGCCCCTCCGCTGGGAAGCGGTACACGGCGGGCATAAATTCTCTCGATTTGCTCCTCTGTCTGGAATTTTGAGAATATCGGTTTTTTCCCTGTGTAGTGGCGAATGACTCCCAGATGCTGTGGCACTGTTCTGCGAAAAAAGCCCTGGGCTGCCTTAAAGGTCTCCAGGTCATCTATATGGATTTCCTCTATGTCTACAGTCCATGTATCACGGAGTGTCCTGGTTACAACATCGTCCTCTTGCCATACCAGACCCACATTCGTCCGTGAGTTGTATAGCGTCTGGACTTCTTTGTATGTATCCAGCAATATTCTGATGTCCTTGGCAAAATCTTCTCGCGTGACACCGAGGGAGGCAGTACGGACTATGACTCCCACACCATCAGGTATCACGAGTTCGTCCACGAGTTCCTTAAAGTGTTCTCGTTCCTCCTGGCTTTCAATTTTCCTGCTAATACCGTTGACAGGGTTATTGGGGGTCAGCACCAGGTATCTGCCGGGCAGGCTAATCTGGGCAGTCACCATGGCCCCTTTTGTGCCTAGTTCCTCCCTTACTACCTGCACCATAATTTCCTGATCTTTTTGGAGCAGGTCCTGAATGCGTCCTCTCCGCCCATCAGGGCTGACTAGGCTTCTTGGCAACTCTGCTATTGGCAAAAAACCGTTTTTTTGCGCACCATAATGGACAAAGGCAGCCTGCAAGCTGGCATCAACACGGATGACCCTTGCCTTATAGATGTTGCCTTTAATTTTTTCATGGTGCAAAAACTCGATGTCAAAGTCTGAAAGGATACCGTCCTTCAGGATTGCCACGCGAATCTCTTCCGGATCGGTAGCATTGATGAGCATAATCCTCTTGCTCAAATGAATCTCCCTTATTGGTATTTTAATTCTGGATACGGCATTTGGTACAAGCTACGCTCGGCTGCATCAAACGCAAATGTAAGAAAATGGCCACGCCATCGTTTCAAAACCTACCGATACCTATTTCGGTAGCCTTACATCCAGACTTGAAAATGTGAAAAAGAAAAAGGGTTTTCCGCAGAAACACCCTACAGATAGACAGATGGACAATCAGGCTCCTGAACTATGGAACGGCAATACCTGATGAAAGCAGTTTATCCTAACAGCCACCTCCGTGGCTATAGTATCAAACTACAATCTTTTTTGCAGTACTCTCGTATTTTGACTACAACTTTATGTGACTGCTCCAGCGATTCTTGACTAATTTACCAAATGCTGCCCACAATACATCGGGAGTTGAGGTATGTTCAGATTTAAACGTTTTTTGCTGGGGCGACGCCTGGCCAGCAACGAGATAAAAAAGACAAAAGTAAACAAGGTTATTGGCCTATCAATTTTCAGTTCTGACGCTCTTTCTTCAGTTGCTTATGCAACCCAGGAAATTATGGCGAGCTTGTCCAGTAGCCTGACCAGTCTGGGAGTGGTTGCTGCAGCTGGAGTGCTGGCACATCCACTATACCGCTTATCTGTGCCGGTGTGCATTGGGATAATCGTTTTGCTAATAATTTTGGGTGTGAGTTATAGCCAGACGATTTCGGCCTATCCAATGGGTGGCGGGGCATATATTGTTGCAAAAAACAACCTTGGTGAAGTAGCTTCGCTGGTGGCGGGAGCCAGTATCCTGATTGATTTTGTGCTGACCGTCTCCGTATCTGTTTCAGCCGGTGTCGCAAACATTACTTCTGCGTTTACCTATTTCAGGGGTTACGAAGTGCCGATGACTATTGCGGTGATAATCGTTATCGCCGCGATCAATCTGAGGGGGGTAAGAGATTCTGGCAAAACATTCGCCATTCCTACCTATGGCTTTGCTCTATTGATGATAGTGTTGTTGGGCACAGGGACAATAAAAGCTATATTCGAGTCCGCACCGACCCATGAAATGGTCGAGGCTTCTATCAGGACAGCCACAGGCATTTCCCGGTTTGCCATTTTAATGATTTTTTTAAAGGCGTTTAGTGCCGGATGTACAGCACTGACAGGCATAGAAGGCATTTCAAATGGAGTCCCAGCATTTAAAGAACCGTGCATAGAAAATGCCTCCAAAACCATGATTTGGATGCTGACTCTGTTAAGCGTTCTGTTTATGGGTGTCACACTGCTTGCCAGCCATTTCGGCATTGTTTATGTCCGTAGTGGAGACCCCGCTGTTATCTCTGAAACCCTCCTCTCAAATCTGGCAAAAACAATTTACGGCGGTGCGTCATCAGGTTTTTTGTGGTTTATATACATACTAACCATGAGCTTCACATTCCTGATTCTGGTTATTGCAGCAAACACATCATTCGCTGGTTTTCCAAGGCTTTCAGCCATCATGGGGAACTATAAGCACTTGCCTAAGCAATTGGCAAACCAGGGAGACAGGCTTGTATTCAGTAATGGAATCTTTATCCTCGCTACCGCAAGCTGTTTTTTGGTGTGGCTGCTGAACGCCAATACCGACCTCTTAATACCCCTTTATGCGATGGGCGTTTTCATTGGGTTTACCATCAGTCAGGCAGGCATGGTGATGCACTGGTGGAAACGAAGGGACAAAGAAAAAAAATGGCAAATAAAGGCGGCAATCAATGGTATTGGCACCATAACAACCGCTATCGTTTTTATGGATATTGTAGTACACAAATTCAAGATGGAAGACGGCATTGCCGGCGTTTGGATCATTCTGCTGATAATTCCTGCCCTTGTATGGGTATTCTTAAAGACCCACAGGCACTACGTACATGTTAGTTCGCTGCTTGCCTCCAGCAGGATAGATAAAGTGGCTCCACACAGGAACCACGTGATTATCCTTGTAAGCCGCATTCATCACGGAACCCTTGAAGCCATTCGGTATGCCAAGACTATTGCCGGGCAAAGTCCTGTAGAAGCACTAAACATTGATCTCATGGACGAATACGGAAACCCAAGCCCTCTGCGCAACGTCATTGAAGCAGACTGGAAAAAATATGGCGAAGGAATCCCTCTCAGGATCATTGAAAATTCATTCAGACAAATTGTGGAACCCATAATTGAGGAACTGAACAGAATGCGGGAAGGAGAACCAGAAACAACGTTTACTGTAGTTTTGCCAGAGTTTATTACTTCATCGGTTTTTGGTAATTTTCTGCACAATCAAACTGCGCTTCGCTTGAAGGCAATGTTGTTGCCCATGACCAATATCGTGGTCATATCAGTCCCGTTCCATATTGAGGACCGCCCTGGAGAAATGAGAATTTAGAGCAGTTCGCTTCTATACATGACAAATATTGGTAACTATACTGTCGCACTTTTTGCAATATACTCGTCAAAATTGTTCGATTGGGTAAATACCCTTTTCAATCAAATCACTGGCAACCATATTCCTGATTTTGGAGCTGGAGATTGGCTGGCAACCATCAAAGACAGCAAGACACTTCAGCGTATCCCGAAGTTTATCGCCTTCCAGTACCTCTGCCAGCAAAATATTTGCGTTGTTTCGGATTTTTCCAACGGTTTCATTCACAAAGACATTTGTCAGATTGGAAGCAAAATCTGACCATCTGTTAGACGCAGACTTCATCTTTTGGGCGCGCACTACGGCAGATTCCATTGCAAAAATCTCCATCGCCATGTCAGCAACCCTTGAAGATGCCTCCTGGTTTTCGATCAGCTTTTGGCCAACGACTTCCAGTGCTGTAGCGGTGGAATACTGGAATTGCCTCTTGGCAAGCTCCACCGCATGGGCGGCCCAGGCAAACTCTCCATTGCCCATCGCTGGGATGTCGGCTGTATCTTTACGTAGAGACAGAGTTTGGTTTCCGCATTTTTTGAAAATCTGGCCAGCTATGATCATGCGGTTGATTTCATTTGTACCCTCAAAAAGGCGGTTGATGCGATTGTCCCTATATATCTTTTCAGGAGGGTATTCCGAAGAAAAGCCATATCCCCCAAAGACTTGTACTGAATCGTCTGCAATGAGACCAAGGGCTTCTGAATCCCAGACCTTCATCAATGATGCCTCAATCTGGAATTCGTCCATAACCTCCATCTTGCGGCTGGCGGCGTTCTCTTCGCTCCAGGAAATATTGTGCATTTGGTCGTTGATGTAGCCCACAGTACGATAGTTAATGCTTTCGGCAACATATATCCGCATAGCAATGTCAGACAATTTTTGGCGAATAAGCCCCATATTGTCTATGGTCTTGCCGAACTGGACTCGCTCCGAAGCATATTTAAGGGTGTACTTAAGGACTTCTTTGGCGATCCCGTTGCAGCCAGCACCGAGCTTGAAGCGGCCAATTGCCAGTATTCCAAAGGCAATGCGGTGTCCAAAGCCAAGGCGCCCCAACAGGCGGTCTTTTGGAATACAGCAGTTTTCAAAGGAGAGGGCGCGGGTAGAACTGCCCTTGATGCCCAGCTTCATCTCTTCAACGCCCAAACTAAACCCAGCATCCGTTTTTTCAACGATAAACGCGCTGAATTTTTTGCCATCGACCTTGGCGAAAACTACAAACACATCTGCAAATCCTGCATTGGTAATCCACATTTTAGAGCCGTTGAGTACCCAATGCTCTCCATCCAAAATGGCCGTAGTCTTTGAATTCATCGCGTCTGAGCCGGCATTGGCCTCCGTGAGGGCATAAGCGGCAATCCATTCGCCAGAAGCAAGTTTTGGCAAGTAGGCAGCTTTTTGCGCTGGCGTACCGAAGTAGACTATCGGCAGCGTGCCAATGCCTGTATGTGCGCCATACGTCACTGAAAAAGATGCCTGTCGGCCCATCTCTTCCAACACAACCATACCAGTAAGCTTGTCCAGATCCATGCCATCAAACTCTTCAGGTATCTCCAGGCTCAACAGGCCAGTCTCCCCAGCAAGACCGATCAATTGTCTGCATAATTCAATGTCCAGCTTGTCTATGGCCGCATCCTTGGGCAAAACCTCGCCCTCCATGAAATCCCTGGCAGCCCTTCCTATGTCCTTTGAATCCTCGCTCAATTCTTCAGGGATAAATTGAGGGAATGCTCCAACGGCGGAAACCAGGAATCCACCACCGAAAACCTGTTTTTCCTGTTTTTCATTGTTTTTGTTCATACTTTTTTCTCCAAACACCTTAAAAGTAATATTACATTTTACAATGTTAGTTGCCAGTTGTCAGTCAGCAGTTGTCAGTGACCGATTGGCAACTCGTATATACTTTTTACAAGAGTGTTGTTTGGGGCTTACTGAATGGGGAGCATTTCATTTTTATGATGGCCATCAATGACAAGATTCAAACCCTGGACAGAGTCATCGACAAGGAAGTATACAGCCTCTACGGCCTCACGGATGCTGAAATAGCCACTGTTGAGGGAGATGGCAATCCATAGCCAGATGGCTGTAACTCAGCAAATGTAAATTTACCGAAGGGAAATCAGTGCCTGAAAGTAACCAGATTCAGACCATGTTTGCCAACGTGGCCCATAGGTACGATTTGTTGAATCATTTGCTCTCCTTCGGGCTGGATTTTTGGTGGTGGCGAAAAATGGCTAAATTGACTTGTCCGCACCATGGCATGAGGGTGTTGGACGTGGCGGCGGGTACAGGTGACAGCACCCTGGCGTTAGCTAAAAACGGGGCGACTGTGGTTTCCACTGACTTTACAATGTCAATGCTTAGGCAGGGGCAAAAAAAAATTACACGCGCAATGGCAAAAAATCAGGTTTTGGGTTTGATAGGAGCTGATGCACAGTATTTACCCTTCAAAAATTCAAGTTTTGATGTTGTGACTATTTGCTACGGTATTCGCAACATAGAACATCGAGGGCTGGCATATAGCGAATTTAGCAGGGTGTTAAAACCAGACGGAAGGTTGATTATTTTAGAGTTCAGCCACCCCAGGCGGAGATGGCTACAGTGGCTATATAATCTCTATAGCCACTATTTTCTGGTTAAACTCGGAGGACTGATAAGCGGCGATTCTGCGGCCTATATATACCTCCGCGATAGTATCAAAAATTTTCCTTCTCAGCATGAATTAGCCCAAGAACTACAAAATGCGGGCTTTGATGATGTTTCATGGCAGGATTTGAGCATCGGGATAGTGGCACTGCATACAGCTACCAAGACTCAGAACTAATGCCATGCAGCGATTAATAGGTCATTACTCGTCAGGGCCATTTTCAAAACCCACCAGGGTTTTGAAACAACGGAGTTGGTAGGCTGCGCTGGAATGGAGCTGAATCCTGCGTAAAGCTGTAATATTTCACAATTTGCAACTGTCGAGCAGGAGACGGCAAAATGGAGGACGCAGACGTGCAACATTGTTTTGAAATCACCTTATCAATATTGCCGTTTTTCCAGAAACGCTGGCCCCACCCGGGTAATACTACCAGCACCAAATGTAATTAGCAGGTCGTTTGGTTTAGTAAGTTTCCATAGGGCGGAAGGCATGTCGCTAATATCAGGAATGTAGTGTACATCTTTCTGGCCGGTGGATAGCAGGGCATCCGCGAGGGTCTGGCCTGTTAAGCCTGGTATGGGTGTTTCACTGGCTGCGTAGATGTCACTAATAACAACTACATCGGCTTCAAAGAAGGCTCTGGCAAATTCGTCCAACAATGCCTTAGTCCTAGAATAACGATGGGGCTGAAAGACAGCCACTATCCTGCGTGTTGAAAAACCTGTGCGCGCTCCTGACAAAGTTGCGGCAATTTCCGTGGGGTGGTGGCCGTAATCGTCAACCACAAGAACACCATTGAGTTCTCCCTTAATGGTAAATCTGCGGTCTGCGCCAGTAAATTCACCGAGGGCCATTCGGATGACATCAATTGCGACCCCCATCTCTAACGCTATGCCGATGGCAGCAAGAGCATTGAGTACCATGTGGCGGCCAGGCACACAAAGTTCAAATTTTCCCATATCCTGACCAAAAGCCCACACATCAAAATGCGTATGTGATCCATCCTGTCGGATGTTTCTAGCCTGGATGTCCATTTGGGGGTTTGTGCCATAAGTCTTGACCTGGCGGCGCAGGTGGGGCCGAATGGATGCTACGTTGGAGCAATCCATGCAGACAAAAGTACATCCATAAAATGGAACGCTGTTGGCAAATGCAATAAAGGCTTCCTTAATTTCGACCAAATCCTTGTAGTAGTCCAGATGCTCGCGGTCGATGTTGGTAATGATAGACCATGTCGGGCTGAGCATGAGAAAACTGCCATCTGACTCATCCGCTTCGGCAACCAGCGTAGGGCCTTTTCCAAGTTTTGCATTTGAACCCAGAATCCCTAGTTTCCCACCGACAACGATTGTGGGATCAAGGCCTCCCTTGCTCAAAATATGTGCGATCATGCTGGTGGTGGTGGTCTTGCCATGTGAGCCAGCAACAGCGATGCCCTGCTTCATCCTCATCAGTTCTGCCAGCATCTCGCCTCTGGGGATGACAGGAATTTTGGCTCGATGGGCAGCTTCTACTTCAGGATTGTCTGGCCTGACTGCGCTGGATACCACTACAACCTGTGCCCCCTCAATATGCCTGGCATCATGTCCCGCATGAATTGATATACCGAGTTTTGAGAGCCTTTCTGTAGCGGCACTTTCCTTAATGTCAGACCCACTAACATTGAAACCCAGATTTACAAGCACTTCTGCGATACCAGACATCCCAATGCCGCCAATGCCCACAAAATGAATACTTTGAACTTTTCCGAACACGTTTTGCTCCTGAATCCTTCCAGCACT
>Ga0082212_10010027_pt1 | contig 12169 bp, 9 predicted proteins | sample TergutNt197P3_FD_71548 | JGI IMG/M metagenome (GOLD analysis project Ga0082212, IMG submission 71548) | Neocapritermes taracua P3 segment gut microbial communities from Petit-Saut dam, French Guiana - Nt197 P3 | ecosystem: Host-associated > Arthropoda: Insects > Digestive system > Gut ... | reverse complement strand
AGGATCGTTACGATGCGCCCGATGGTCGTGCCGCGCACGATGGAGTCGTCCACCATGATCACGCGCTTGCCCTCCACGACCTTGCGCATGACGTTCAGTTTCAGGTTTACGGCTTGTTCCCGCTGTTCCTGCGAAGACTTGATGAAGGTGCGCGTGACATAGCGGTTCTTCACCAGCCCCATGGCGTACGGGAGGCCCGACGCGTTCGCGTAGCCCAGCGCCGCCGACAGCCCGGAGTCCGGCACGCCGATGACCACGCTGTCCGGGCCGTGCAGGTCGGCCTCGCCGTCCATCGCGGCCAGATACCGCCCCGCCTCCTGCCGCGCCAGTTCCACCGACAGGCCGTCGATCACGCTGTCGGGGCGGGCGAAATAGATATACTCGAATACGCACAGCGCCTGCGTGCGCTTGACGCCGCTGTCAAAGGCGTGATACCGGCTCTCCTGTTCCTCGGGTTTGGTTTTCCGTTTGATGACCACGACCTCGCCGGGCCGGATATCGCGCTCGAACTCCGCGCTGATGGCGTCCAGCGCGCAGGATTCCGAGGCCACGACCACGGAATTCCCCAGCGACCCAATGCACAGCGGACGGAACCCGCTCGGGTCCCGCATGGCCACGAGCCGGTCTTCCATCAGCAGCAGGATCGAATACGCGCCCTGCAGCTCGGTCATCACGCGCAGGAAAGCTTCCTCCGTCGTCTTGGTGCGCAGCAGCGCCCTGACGATCGTATACAGGATGATCTCCGCGTTGCCCGTGGTTTGGAAGATGCCGCCGAGCGACTCGATCTCCGTGCGCAGGCGTCCGGCGTTGGCCAGGCTCCCGTTGAACGCCAGCGCCATGTTATGGCTCTTGTGCCGGATGATGATCGGCTGGGCGTTGACGCCGGAGGTCCCCAATTGGGAGGCGTACCGCACATGCCCGATCGCCATGTCGCCTTTCAGCGTGCCCAGCATGTTCCGGTCAAACACCTCGCCCACGAGGCCGTCGCCCTTTTTGTAGCGCATCTCCTCGCCGTCCGTCACGGCGATGCCCGCCGAATGCTGGCCCCGGTGCTGTAACGCGAACAGGGCGTTGTAGACGTCAAACGCGGGGGTCTCCACACCGTCGCGCTCTACGATCCCAAATAAGCCGCATTCCTCATGAAGCTTGTCATTGATGTACATTGTGCCCTCCGTCAGCCACTGTTTCAAGCAAAATATTGGCCCAGTTCCAAGGCTTGCAGCCACACGCCGTCCTTAAAGACGCGCATACAGCCCGCCGATATCTCGTCGATCAGCGCGATCTTGCCGTCGATCCGCCCAAACTCAAATTTCAAATCGTAGAGCGTCAGGCCCTTGTCGGCCAAGTCGTCGCGGATCAGGGCCGTGATCTGCTTGGTCAGGGCTTTCAATGCCTCGTATTCGGACAAGCTCAGGATGCCCAGCATTTCAAGGGCTTCCTGCGAGATCATCGGGTCGCCGCGTTCATCGTCTTTCAGGCTGATTTCGACCAGAAAGTCTAGGTCCTGCCCCTCGGCGCAATAGTCGCCGTAGCGCCGCCGGAAGCTGCCCACCGCTTTCAATCGGCAGATGACCTCCAGCCCCTTGCCGAAGACCGCCGCCGGGCGCACCGTCATTGTAGACGCGCTCAGGTCACAGCCGACATAGTGCGTAAAAATCCCGGCCGCGTTGATCTTTTCAAAATAATACTTGCTCATGCGCAGCGACGCCCGCGCCAGCCCCTCGATGGACGCTCCGACCACGTTGCCGCCGGGGTCAAGCCGGCCGTCCTCGCCGACGGTAGCGTCGTCCTTCAGTTGGAGCAGGTAGTTGCCGTCCTCCAATTCGTAGACATTTTTGGTCTTGCCCTTTGTCAGCAGTTTCATGTTTCCGCTCCTCTATTTATAATGATTTTTGGAATTCTGCATCCTTCTTTTCCGCCGCCTCGCAAAGCGCCTTTCTCTGCGCTTCCACACGCCGGGCCAAATCCCCGTCCCCGATTGCCAATATCTGCGCGGCCAGCAAGCCCGCGTTCTCCGCGCCGCCGATAGCGACGGTCGCCACGGGGATGCCCGCGGGCATCTGGACCGTGGACAACAGCGCATCCAAGCCGTCCAGCTGCGACGCGGAAATCGGCAGCCCGATCACCGGCAGCGTCGTCTGCGCGGCCACCGCGCCCGCCAGATGCGCCGCCTTGCCCGCCGCCGCGACGATCACGCCGAATCCGTTATCCTTGGCCGAGGCCGTAAACGCTTTCACGCGCTCCGGCGTACGGTGCGCCGAATACACATGCGTCTCCACGGGAATGTCCAGCGCCTTTAAGGTATCCACACATTTCTTGACAACGGGCCAGTCGTTTTCCGACCCCATCAGGACCGCGCACTTTTTCATAGGGAAACCATTCCTTTTCTTTGTTTTTTCATGTCAAGCGCGATCGGCGCAAGTGAATTGCGCCTCACTGCGCTCTTCGTCCCAGACGCTACATATCCAGTTCCACAAGGGCGTGTTCCACATCGACCACGCGCGCGTCCCAGCTGGAGGCTTTGGCATAGCTCATGCGCTGGCGCACCTTCCACGCGTCGCGCTCCATGGCGGCTTTGCGGCAGGCTTCGGTCCACTCCGCGGCGGTCCCCGCGATGTAGATCACGTCGGCGTAATCGAGCGTCTGCGCCGGCTGCGGCGTGGAAACGATCGGCTTGCCGGCGGCCAAATACTCGTACAGCTTCATCGGGCTGACATCGCGCGTCAGCTCGCTGCTGCGGTACAGGCTGACGCACACGTCAAAGCGGCACAGGTACATCGGAAGCTGTTTCTGCGGCTTGACGCCCAGCATATGCACGTTTTTCAGTTCTTGGAGGCGCCGCGTACCCTCCGTATCGGAGCATTCCCCAATGAACACGAACGACCATTCCGGGTGCGCCTTGGCCGCCTGCTCCACAAAATCAAGCTCCAAGTGATCCCCCAGCATCCCGACATGGCCCAAGATCGGGTTCTTGACGGTAAACAGGTCGTTGGGGAACGCCAGCGCCGCGTCGCGCGCGCGCTGGAACAGTTCAAAATCCACGCCGTTGGGGATCAAGGCGGTCTTGGGGTTCAGCGCGCTGAGGGTCTGCCGCGCGCCCTCGCTCTGCGTGATGACGATCCGCGCCGCTTTCGCCAGCGTTTCCACAAGGGCGGTGCGCTTGCCTTCGCCCTCGGACGGAAGCCCTTGGCAGTCAAACACGACCGGGCCATGGTCAAAACGCCCCAACAGCCCCGCCGACAGCGGGTCCGTCAGCCACAGCACGGGCTTTTGAAAGCCGTAATCCTGCATCCGCGCCGCCAAAAACCGCGCCAGCTTGCGCTGATACCGCGCGTTCCAAAAGCCCCCGCGGCGGGCGGACGCGCTCATGGGCGGCGGCGTCAGCACGGTCACATGCTTTCCGGCCTGCTCGCCCTCGCTTTTGGCGGCGGACGCGTCCTTGGGTCTGGGCGGCGGGTCGATATACAGCACGCGGGTATTTTTCAGCCGTCCGATCAACTGCGCGGCCCGGCCCGGCAGGCCCGACCACGCGGTATCGGAGACGCAGATCAGTTGTTTCATGCACATTCACCCCGGAGGATAGTTGAGAATTATTGGATTTCCAGCGCCTTGAACAGGCTGTCATAGATACGGCGGTTGTAGTCGGCCAGATCGTCATAGGTCTTTTCGCGCCGTTTGGCGGTCACTAACGCCTCCGCCACGTCGTCCACGCCTTGGATGCCGGGGTTGTAGCGTTCGAGGTTTTTGGCGATGAACAATTCCAGCCCCAGCGCCTTGGCCTCCCAAATGACGATGCCCTGCCCCTCGTAGCGCGAGGTCAGCGTGAAGCCGTCCATCTGCTTTAGATAGGGGAACGGGTTTGGCTGGTTGCCCAGCAGCGTCACGACTTGGCCTAAGCCAAGGGTTGCGATCTGCCGCTCCAGCTTTTCGCGGTCCGGCCCGTCTCCCAGCAGATACAGCCGCAAATCCGGGCGGCGCGGCGCGGCGCGCGCGATGTGTTCCATCAGGATATCAAAGCCCTTTTGATGGCAGATGCGCCCCATTGTGCAGAGGTTGTAGCAGTCCGGGTCGACGGCAAACGCCACAGGTTCTGCGGCTTTGCGGAAAATCTCGGCGGTGTCGATGGTGTTGGAGATCGCGGTAACAGGCTTGTCCGCAATGCCGGAGGCCCGGCGGAAGCCGTCGATCACGCCCGGAGAGACGGCGCAGAACTCGTCGTAACGCTGGAATTTCCGGCCGAAGAAATGCCACAATATCTTATACTTGAACTCGTTTTTCAGCTTGACCTCAACGTCGTTGTGTATCCACATCACGCGTTTCCCGGCCGGCACGCCCAGCGCGCCGACGGCGCATTCGTTGCGGTAACTGCTGAAATCGACGGCGACGTCATAGGCGCGCCCCCGGCCCGGGACCTTCATAAAACGCCGAAGCAGCCCGAAATAGATCATCCGGTTGATATACATATACGGTTTCAGGTAATACACGCGCAAATTCGGGCGTTCCGGCAACGGGAAGACCCCGCCGCGCTCAAACAGATACAAATCCACGGCGCAGCGCGAATAATCAATGGCGTTCAGGATGTTGACCAGCGCTTTCTGTATCCCGCCGACGCGCAGGTCGCTTTGAAAAATGGCGATGCGCTTGAACGGGGCCTGCCCCGGCGGCTCCCCGAAGGCGTACAGTTGCCGGGCCGTTTCCACATTCAGGCGTTCCAATTCCGTCAGGCGCCGCACATTCTCGCGCAGCTGCTGCCGGTCGCCGCTGATCTGCATGGCGCGGTCGATGAAGGCGTGCAGGCCCGGCTCGTCCATGGCCTGGAACGGGACGTACATCTCCTGCCCCGCGTAGCGCAGGAAGGCCGTTACCTTCGGGTCATAGTCCACGCCGATCAGCGGCACGCCCCGGCTGGCCGCGAACACCAGCCCATGCAGGCGCATCGCCACGACGACGGTCATGCGCGACATCAGCCCAATGGCCACCCCGCTGGTCAGCGGCTCGCGCACCACATGGTACGGCGTGTCCAGTTGGGAAATCACGGCGTCGGCCGCGTCGCCGTCGCTGCGGTGGTTGATCGCCACAAACACCGGCGTCAGGCCGTATTGCCGGTAGGCGCGGTTGGCTGCGGCGGCAAAGATGGCGGACTTTTCGGCAAAACCCCTCCAGTTGCGCAGGGCAAAGCACAGATACCGCCCCTCCGGGTCCAGCCGGGTCCCCTGCAGTACGGCGGCGACCTCTTCCTCCGGCGCGGCGGACAGCGCGAGGACGGGGTCGGACGCCAGCACGATCTCCGGGCGCGTGACGCCGATGCGCTCCAATTCCTTCAGGCTGTTGTCCTCGCGCAGGGTGATCACGTCCACATACCGGTCCAGCACGCGCCGCGTGAGCCAGCGGTCGCCCCTGTACTGCACAGGCCCGATGCCGCACCCGTACATCGCCACAAGGTTGCCGCTGCGCTTGGCCCATACGATCGAAGCCAGATAGTACCACAGGCTGCGGCGGCTCGTCACATCCTGGATCAGGCTCCCGCCGCCGCTGATGTACAGCCGCGTCCCGCGCATGACCCGCAGGAAGCCGAAGACGTTGAAGATATGCACCGAGCCGATGCCGAAGCGCGCCTGCGTCTCCTTGGGCGTCCGCGACAGCACCCAGACCGGCATCTCGGCGTCGATCTCGCGCATTTCCTGCACGATGGCCTCCAGGATGGCGTCGTCGCCCGCGTTCCCATGCCCGTAGGCCCCGCAGATCAGCACGCCGCGCCGCGGCGGTTTGCCCCGTTTGTGTTTCAATTTGGGATGCCTCCCGTCCGTTGGGCGGAATACAGACCATTGTACAGGACGGCCTTGTTTTTGTCAATCAGAAGTGAAACCTTGAATTGCGGCAAAAAAACGGGCGCGTCACGCCTGACACGCCCGTTTTTTTGTTTGTTTACAGTGTCCCCCGGGCTTACGCCTCTTTTAATTCATCCGCTCAGCCGAGGCCGCTTCATTGTCGATCCAAAAATCGGCTTCCTCGGTTTCAAAGACAAAGATACAGAAACTCTCCCCCTCGGGGCCGTCCGGGAAATACTCCAAGCACCAGTCCTCCCAAAGCTCCCGGCGGAGCGCGTTATCCTGCGACACCGTGACCTTTCCGGTCAGTGTGATGTTGTTCATGCCGTCGCGGAAGCACAGGCTGACCTTGGGGTTGGCCAATATGCGCTTGGTTTTCAACCCCTGCATCGCCGTTGACATATAGAGGGTCTTGAGGCCCTCCGCTTTCATCAGGCCAATGGTGCTGGCGCGGGGATACCCGTCCTCGCGGATGTAGGCGATCGTCATATGACCGCTTTGCGCGACGATCTTTTTCGCTTTTTCAATGATCTCGGTTTTGCCGCTCATGTTTGCCCGCCTTTCAAAAATAGTTTTCTCTATCCTACCACGCCCAACAAGACAACAGTCTGTCTTGTTTATTTATATTGCGCGATTATTTTTTCGGCGGCTTCGCGGACGGCCCGCGCGATGTCTTCCGGCTCCAGCACCTTGACCTTGCCGCCAAAGCCCAGCAGCCAGCATATCAGGTGATCCCGGTTTGTGTATCCGATCTCCAGACGCAGCAAGCCGTCCTCGGTTTCGGTATAGCAATGCAGGCCGTAGGTTTCGATCAACTGGTATTTCACCGACGGGTCAAACAGCGCGACAAGATTGATATTGTCATAAAAATGCGCGTTAAAGTCCAGCTTAAAGCCCTCCGCGATCGAGACGCCGCCCCCGCCGCCCTGATGCGTAACGATGGGGATACCGGCTAGGCAGAGCGCGTCGATATCGCGCCCGATGGTGCGCCGGCTGACCTCGAATTTCTCCGCTAAGGACGGCGCGGTCACGCGGCCGTTTTGCAGCAGCACGGTCAGGATGCCCAGCAGTCGGTCCAGTCTCATGGGTCAGGCCCCTATCGCCCCAGCAGTTCGTCCAGGGACGCCTGACGGTTGACTTCCAGATCATACACGGTGGTTTGGAGTTCTGGGTCGATCGACCTTGGATGCCTGTAGAAGTTATAGCCGCAGAACGGCAGAGCCTTCTCTAAGTCCTCCACCAGAACGGCGTGCCCAGTCCAGTGAAGATTGATGGCGATGCGGCTGGACGCGTCGGTGTCATAGATCGTTTCAATCGTGTCATAGATTTCCTTGGCCGCCGCGAAGGTCGCGTAGGTGGCGGCCGGGCCGATCCAGTCGTTGTCCGTTTCCGATATGATGAACAGGGCCCTGTCGCCCGTCGCGCAGAGCGCGGCCAGCATGTGCTGGTCGACCGGAAGCTGTTCCGGCGATTTGAATTTCAGCAGATTATCATTGAACCAGTGCGGGAAACCGCCCTGCACATTGCTGAGACGCTCCGGCGAGCCGGTCTTCTTTTCCTCCGGCCCCCCGACCGAGCTGTAGTCGTATACATTGCCGCTCGGGTTATAGCGATACATCGAGGCCCCGCCCGCGCCGGAGCAGGCCGGCATCGTGACCCGGATGCGCTCGTCAAACGCCCCGGCGACAAAGGCGGCCTTGCCGTACCGGGAAACGCCGGTCAGGACCGTGGCCCACGTGCTGATCCCAGTCTCCGCGCCGAGGCCGTTTTCCAGCGCGTCGATGATTTTTGTGCCACCCCAGCCCCAAGCCATCAGCGAGCCCGTTTGCTCAAACACGTTGTCCTTGTTGTAGGGGTACAGCTCATAGAACGCCCCTGTGCGGCCGCTGTCGTCGGAGGCGACCTGCGGCACATTGTAGGAAATGACGGCGTAGCCATGGTCATTGGCATATTGATAAGGAATACCATGCCCAAGCGGGGCGTCGCCCCACGCCAGCGATAGGGCGATGATGACCGGGTAGCCGCCCTCCGGGGCAGGACTGTCAGGCAAAGCGACCAAAGCCTCAAAAGAAGCTGTTTTGCCGCCCCTTTCGATGGTGACGGTCAGCTTTTCGCCGTCGAGCGTGTATGTGACTGTTTCTTCCGAACGGTCGGGCCAGAAGCCGTACATGTAATATTGGAACAAATCGCGGATTTCCTGCATCCGCGCCTTATAATCCCAGTAGCTTTCAACCTTCTGCCCCGACAGCATGGTGAATACGTCAGGCAGGCCGGAAATTTCCTCTAAATCCTCCGGGGCCTTGAACGCGCTAAAGTCGGTTTTGGGTATCTCCGGCTCGGGCGTGGGTGTGGGTTCCGGCTCCGGCGTCGGCTCCGGCGTCGGCGCTTCCGTGGGCGCGGGCGTCGGGCTGTCCGCCGGCACCTCGGACTGACATCCTCCCAGCAGCAGCGCGGCGGCAATCAGCATGGCCGCCAATCGTGTTCCCTTCATGGCGTTCCCCTCCGTATCGTGTTGATACCCGTAGTATACCATGCTTAGCGCAAACGGCGCAAGTGGATCGCCGCGCAGGGACGCCATATTTATGTACCTGATAAAACCCAAACCCTCCCGGCGGGAAGGGGTAAGGATACCCGTATTCCCGCCGGGAGCCCTGTCCGGGAAAGGAGGAGAAGATTGTCAACCCTTCGATGAAACATCGTCGCTGCTTTTTCTCACAACCTGCCGGAGGGGTTTACGTCTGAACAACTACTGCTGCGTAAATGCCGACGCCTTTAGGTTATTTCGAGCCGCGCTCGTAGGCTTCGACCATCTTCTTGACCATCTGGCCGCCGATAGAACCGGCTTGGCGGGAGGTCAGGTCACCGTTATAGCCATGCTTGAGGGTGACGCCTACGTCGCTGGCGGCTTCCATCTTGAAACGATTCATCGCTTCCTTGGCCTCCGGGACGATATAGCTGTTACTAGCCATTGTGTTTTTTCACTCCTGACAATTTCGTCAATGTGTTATAGCCAAACCTGTTTTCAGATCAATTGACTATTTGCGCGCCGTCTCGTGTTTGGCGCAAGCATATTGTGTGCCGCCATTCACGGATTACACGTGAGAGTTTTGGGAAGCATATGCGGATTTTGGGTTTTAGCGCTTGATCGTCATAAACGGTTTCCATCATACGCTTGTTATTCCCGTCATTGTATATTATAATGACGGGGATAATTATGAAAACCAGTAAATTTGAAGATATTGAACACAAATTTTGATCGGCTATAAAAGGAACAGCCAAGCAAAATCCGGGCGGCGGGGTGAGCAGCTATGGACAAGCATACCGTACTCAAACAATATTTCGGGCACTCCTCCTTTCGCGGCGGACAGGAGGAGCTGATCGACGCCATTTTGAGCGGGCGCGACGTTTTGGGCATTATGCCGACCGGAGGCGGAAAAAGCCTCTGCTATCAGATACCGGCGATCCTGCTGGAGGGCGTCGCGCTGATCGTGTCCCCGCTGATATCGCTGATGAAAGATCAGGTGACGGCGCTGAAAACCGCCGGGGTAAACGCCGCGTTTATCAACAGCTCCCTTTCATCGGAACAACTCAAGACCGCCTATGGCAATATGCGCGCGGGCCAATATAAAATCGTATATATCGCCCCGGAGCGCCTGACCGGGGACGGCTTTGTGTCCTTGGCCCAAAGCCTGAACATATCCTTGGTCGCCGTGGATGAGGCGCACTGTATCTCACAGTGGGGGCAGGACTTCCGCCCAAGTTACTTAAAAATCGTGGATTTTCTGGAGAAAATGCCTCAACGGCCGGTTCTATCCGCCTTCACCGCCACGGCTACGCGGCAGGTAGGCGAAGATATAGAACGGGCACTGAAGCTGCGGGGGCCATTGCGCCTGACAACAGGCTTTGACCGGCCCAATCTGCATTTCCAGGTGCAGAAGCCCCAAAGAAAACTCAATTTGCTCCAAGGTTTAGTGGCGCAACGGCTCGATAAAAACGGGATCATCTACTGCGCGACACGCAATTTGGTGGAGCGTGTATGCGAGGCGCTGCGTTCCGCCGGCGTTGCCGCGACAAGGTATCACGCGGGCCTGCCGGACGGGGAGCGCCGCCGGAACCAAGAGGATTTTCTGTATGACCGGCAAACGGTGATGGTGGCCACAAACGCTTTCGGCATGGGGATCGACAAGTCCAACGTGGGCTATGTGATCCACTACAACATGCCCAAAAGCATGGAAGCCTACTATCAGGAAGCCGGGCGCGCCGGACGGGACGGAGAAAACGCCGACTGCATTTTGCTGTACTCGGCGGGCGATATCGCCACGGCAAAATTCCTGATCCAAAGCCCCGCTGAAAACGATGAACTGAGCGGCGACGAGCGGCGGCTTGTCATGCAACAGGATTATCGGCGGCTGGACAGTATGGTCGCGTATTGCAAAACACCGGACTGCCTGCGCGGCGCTATTTTGGAATATTTCGGGCAGGCACACGAAAAAACTTGCGGGAACTGCGGCAATTGCTGTGCCGAAACCGTTACGCAAGACATAACAAACCAGGCGCAAATGATACTCTCCTGTGTCAAGCGGGCCAGGGATAGGCTCGGGTACTCGGTGGGCGCGACGCTGATTGGCCGGACGCTGTGCGGCGGCAAAGATAAGCGTGTGCTGGAACTGGGCCTGGATCATCTGACGACCTACGGCTTGATGGAGACGGTCTCCCGTCCGCAGATCAGAGAGTATGTCGAACATTTGGAAACCTTGGGATATTTACGCACAGACCCGGCACACGGCGGCATAGAACTGACGCCGCGCGCCGGAAATGTGCTTTTTCGCGGGGAACAAGTACATATCGATGTGAAAAAAGCCCCTGTCGAAGAGAAAAGGACTGTTCTGAAAACCAAATCCGCAAGCGCGGAGATTGAGCCGGATTTATTTGCCGCGTTGAAATCCCTACGCTACAAACTGGCGCAAGAGGAAAACGTACCGGCCTATATTATCTTCTCCAACGCGAACCTTGCTGACATGGCGCGCAAAGCGCCCAAAACAATGCCGGAGTTTATGAATGTTTCAGGGGTCGGGGAGGTCAAAGCCTCACGGTATGGGAAAGTTTTTCTTGAGGCAATAGCGGAATTTGAAAGGGGCGGGAAATGATGGATCATATGGATAGAGTGAGAATTGCGTACAAAAAGTTAAAGGCGAGTGTATTCTTTGACAAGACTCAACTGCCTCTGCGTGATAGAATTACTTTATTTGAGACTAGCGGAATAGAGGAAAAACTATCCGAACTTTCCGATGCGCTTTTCAAAGGTGAAAAGTGGGCAGAATACGAGAATAAAATACTCAGCGCTGTGGATGTATTAGTGTATCCTAAAAAGTTGGTATCAATTGACAGTGATACGGCGATATTTAATGGCGACAGCGTGCCTGTCGAAGTGGATAAGCCTCAGTATTTCCTTGATCTTTCCATCGAAGGGCATATACTTAGCGTACTGTGGGTATTGTCTGTCGGGCTCGAACTGGATAAAAACAGTGACGAAGGCAATCCAGACGGTATGTATGAGCATTCCTACGGGAATCGTCTCAGGAAGAAACTTGTCAATCCTGAAACACAGGATATTACATATTCTCCCGGCTTGTTTGAACCATATTTTTCTCAATATGAGAGTTGGCGTGATTATGGATTGGAACAGGCAAAAAACAGACTTGATGATAAGCAAGACGCACTGATTCTAACTCTTGATTTCAAGAGTTTCTACTATAGTGTTGACCTTAAAAGTGATGTTTTTGAAAGCCTGTTGTGCAAAATACCTGAACTCAAGCGTAAAGAATGGCACAACCGCATAAATAACTTTGTATTTCACGTTATCGAAAAGTATTCAAATTTGCTTAGAGACATAATAGCCACGCAATCAGAATTAAACATTAAAGCGCGAAATGTTTTGCCTATCGGGTTTCTCCCTTCGAGCATCTTGGCCAATTGGGTGCTCACTCCATTTGATGATGAGATCATTGATAAATGGAATCCAGTATATTATGGACGATATGTAGATGATATCATAATCGTCGATAAAGTCGAAAAAAACAGTCCGCTCTATAAAATGGCCAGAAGCAAAAAAACGGGAGAGCGTTTGCGGTCTGCCAATGTTATCGAGATTTTTCTTGTCAATTCAGGAATAATGCAAAAAAACACCATAGAAATCAACAAAAAAGATTGCCTTAAAGCAATTGATGTGTTCAATATCAACTCTTCAATTCTCTGTAGTCCTTATAGTGACATATTAGTACAAGACGAAAAGGTTAAACTGTTCTATTTCCAATCCGGTTCTACAAGAGCATTGCTAAATT
>Ga0082212_10010026_pt1 | contig 12170 bp, 10 predicted proteins | sample TergutNt197P3_FD_71548 | JGI IMG/M metagenome (GOLD analysis project Ga0082212, IMG submission 71548) | Neocapritermes taracua P3 segment gut microbial communities from Petit-Saut dam, French Guiana - Nt197 P3 | ecosystem: Host-associated > Arthropoda: Insects > Digestive system > Gut ... | reverse complement strand
GTCATTTAAATATAAATAATGATAGATAGAAAAAGTGGCTTGTGAATTAAAAATTTCATTTATTTCGCCACAAGTTTTATTGAAAATCTATGAGAAAAATTAGCACTTGTATCCTACTATTATTTGTTTTTACTTGCGCAAATGCCCAAGATATTGTTCTTTCAGAAAATGCAAAAGAATACCAACGTAAAAAACTAATAGCATTTGACTATTTTAGAAAAATTTATGGAAATCCCGATTTGTTGCCGGATGCCGTAAAGGCTTATGAAAATGTGTTTAAATTAGATGTTCCTGAAAAAATACTTAGTAGTTTGTATGTTAATTATGCAGATTTATTAGCTCAATCCGGCAACGTGCAAAAGGCGGTGCAATATTACGATTTGGCATTTCAATACAAAAGAATGACTGCTGAGGAGTTTGGATATGGTTATCGTAAAATGTTTTTCGGAAAAGATACTCTATTGTATAATAATAAGGCAAAAGAATATGCGGAAAAAATGAATAATTATTATACTGTTCAAGAAATAGAATTACTTATAGAAGTAAAAAATATGTTGGCAAGAGATCAACTTGCAAGAGATTATTATAAAAACTATCCAAAGCATCTCGATTGCGCAAAAAACATTCTTGAGTATGTTGATTCTATTACAATGCAAAATCTTATTCTTCTTTTAGAAAAATATCCTGATAATAAAAACCCGTTGAGTATTGATATGAACGCAAATGCTGCCATTCCACGTCATATTTTTACTGCCTATCCTCAGTTTTGGCTTACTTATTTTGAGCCTCGTGCACGAAAATCTGTAACTGAAGATTTTACTAATCCTCAAACGTATGCAACGATGTATGATCGTTGTTTAATTTCAACAACTGGTGGTTATAGTTATTATGGAGAATGGGACAATGATGGTAAAAATGCTAATCCTGATGTTGAATTAGTGAATAAAAGGCGTGAAAACTTAGGGCTACCTCTGCTTGTAAAAAAAACGGAACAAAATATTGTTTTTCCTGTTTATACTGAATAACTGAAACATTTTTTTTAATGAAATCTTCATGAGTTTTAAAATTATCAGATCAACCACAATGAACTTCTTCCACTCCCTTTGTCTCCCGCCAGCGAGGGAGAATAAGCTCAATTTCATAACACCGAAGGCGTTGAATGTGGATAACCCCGTGCAAGCCGAAGGCGCAGCTCGGGGTAGAAAAAACCGCTATCCACAACAGAACTCCGTAGGAGTTGAACTGGTAGAGACGCAATGCATTGCGTCTCTACTCGGCGTTACAGACGCATCATCCTACCCCGTGTTGCACACGGGGTTATCCACATTGCACGCCTACGGCGTGGCAGTGTCATTTAGATAGAAGAAAGAGTAAAATATAATAATGAAAATCAATAACTTATAAAATTATATTCAGATGAGAAAATTGATTATTGCTGCATGTATTATAGTATATTTATTACCAACAAAATCCCAAAGCCAACAAAATGCTACTGAAAACTATTGGAATTACCACGACTTGATATGCAAAGCAGAAATAGCATTTTATTTGAATAATAATGTTGATAGTTGCCTATACTATTATAATAATGAATTGATTTCCGAAATTAAACAAAATGGTTTTCCAAGTAACAAAATAATTGGAATAGATGATGCTACAATTTTTTCTGAAACAGGAAACCCCGAACTTGATTTAAACCGGCGAGTGGAACAACAGCATGATGATCTTTGGCGTAAAGAAATGAGACCTGAAGAAACTTATAAAGTTTTACTTAAACCCAAACAATACTCAGATAGTGAAAAACCAGCACTAACGCCATTTGGTAATGATATTGATATGGTTGTTTCAATTGATGAGCCAATACCGGCAGGATATCGTTATGGAATTGATGATAGAATTTTATCTAATAATTTTATCATAGTATTATTATATCATCGCGGTTGCTCATACAGTGAATTAAGGGATATTATGTTGGAAGAAATTGCAAAGGGAAATTTTCATCCCAGAGAATTTGGTTTTGTATATGACAGACAATACGAAGCAAGTTTAGAAATATGGGGGCCAATGCATACAAATTGTCCACAATTGATTATAGAAGATGGGATTTTTAGAATTAGTTCTCTTCTTAGTTATTTTGAAGTTGAACCACAAGAAAAAGTAAATGCCTTGCGTGCCAAATACCATATTGCTCCTTTGGAAGTGGATAATATGAAAAGATATTTTGAAGATACCCATGGTTTTAAACTATTTTGGGGATTTTGGGACTGTTTATAAAAATTTTTAAATATGAAAAAATACCTACTTCTTTTATTAACCCATTGCACCTTTTTTGCATTATTTTCTCAAGACATCATTATTCCTGAGCATATTAAAGCATTTCACCAAAAATTAGAGATAGCAATTAATGAAAATCAAAAGTTTAAGGATAATCCCGATAATACGGATCTTTTAGATGCAGCAATAACTGCTTATGATGAACTTTTGAGGATGGAATTTTCTGAAAAAGCTTACGGATATCTATATACTACTTTTGCTGATTTATTAGCCCAAAAAGGAGATTATGAGATTGCTTTTGAATACTACGATTTGGCTTATGATTTAAAAAAATTGACGGCTGAAGATTTCGGGAAACCCGTTCACCAACAATATTTTGAAAAAGACCCTTTGTTATTAAATGAATATAATAAAAAGAAAAAAGAGTATGAAGACAACGCCGCAAATTACTACACGCCTCGCGAACAGGAATTGAGAACTAAAATAGAACAAATGCTTGAAGCCGATCAGTTTGCGCGACACAACTACTTAGATTATCCGAATATTATGCCGCATACAGATTCGATTAATATGGCAGATTTGGTGTATTTATTAGAAAACTATCCGGAATATGATGACCCACTGAGAGCCATTCATCCGTGGGCAGGTTTTATTATTTATCGCCATATTTTCACCGCTTACCCCGATTTTTGGCTTACCTATTTTGAGCCAAGAGCAAGAAAGGCGCTACTTGTTGGCGAATACGACCCTTGGGGTTATGCCCGAACTTTCGACAGATGTATGATTACAAGTGGAAAAGCCGAATACAGTTATTACGGCGCATGGGATAATGACGGTGAAAATGTTAATCCTGATGCTGAGGCTGTTGACAAAAGGCGCGTAAATTTGGGTTTGCCTTTACTGAAAGACAAGCCCTCTGAAGAAGGTAGGGTTTTTATTACGTATTGAAAAAACAAATTAATATGAAAAACTTAATATTTATTTTAATTCTGTTGCTTGCAACATTATTGTCTTATGCTCAGAAGAATGAAAATATGTCCCCCATTCTGCGCTCTGTCGGAAGTTTACAGATTTCTATTGACCCCAGAATGGAATTATTAACCACCGTTCAACTATTGTCAAATGCCTCTTGGATAAACAAAAATAACTCTTACAGCCAAGAGGTTATAAATCATTTTAAATCTTTTTCATCAGAGGAAGTTGTTGCACAAACTGATTATCTTGAGCAAAATTATTCATTTGGAGGCGATGCACCTCCGGAATTTATGTTGTATTTATCACAAGTGCCGGAATTGGAACAGCAGATGGATTTTTTGGAGCGTTTGCTGGAACGAGGCGGTGGTGTTGAAAATTTAGAACAGTATAGAAAAGCCATAAAGCATTTTGCAGAAGTATCTAACTTTGAAGATTTTTGGAATAACAAAATTCCGCTTTATAACAAAATTTTAGATTTGACGGTGGCTGAAATGAGTGGCATAGATTTGGTTAAAATTTTGGAAGACTATTATAACGAAACCCAAGAAAGTTATAATATCATTTTATCGCCGTCATTTTCGGGCGGGTATGGTCCAAAAATTCCTTCTAAAAATGGAAAATATGATATTTATGCTTGTCTTACAACTTGGTATGAAAAATACGGTATTCCTTATATGGCTATGGAAGATTTGCAAAATTATGTTTGGCACGAATGGGGACATTCTTTTGTAAATCATTTAACTAATAAATATTTGGACAAAGTTAATGCTTCAAGTAAATTGCTTGAACCCATAGCAAAAAAACAGGCAGGGCAAGCCTATCCATATTGGTATCAATCTGTTAATGAACATATTATAAGAGCAATACATGTCAGATTATTGGAATTGCATTTAGACTCTCAAAAAGCAAAAACAATGTTGGATAATGAGCTAGGGTTACGTTTTATATATATTGAACCACTCATTGAAAAATTAAAAGACTTTGAGAAACAAAGAGATGAAAATGGAATTACTTTTTCTGAATTTTATCCGGAATTGTTAAATGTATTGGATATGCAAATTCCAGCGAAGATATATTTTTCACCAACGATAACCTTGTTTTGGCAATTTTGGTTGTTCGGATTGCTTGCTATTTGCGTACCAGTATTCAATGTTTATGTAATTAAACAAATTAAACGGAGTGATTTAAAAAATAAATGGTTAAAATATGGCGTAGACAGCAATTTTTCTTCCACCCCTTGCATATTTTGAGACGAACCTGACGATATACGTTTAAGGTCAGGAATAATTTTTCGAATTTCCTCTTCAATAATGCTGTTTAACTCATTTTTTTCTACATCACGCGGGTTCCAAATAGCGGTAAAAAAGCCTCCCGGTAAAAGAATCCGAGCGAATTCTTTAAGAGATAAAGAAGTATCCGCCCAATGGAAAGAACTCCCCATGAGCACCCAGTCAACACATTGATCCGGCAGACCGGTAATCTCGGCGTTGCCTGCCTGCCATTTGAACGGTTTGCCGTCAAGGTGTTTAATCCCTTCCGCGCGCATGGCATCGTTAGGTTCCACCGCAAAACCGGCAAACCCCAATTCGCATAGATTTTCAGTTAATTTGCCTGTGCCCGCGCCAACATCCGCCACGACTAAATTGCCTTTACCAAGCATTTTTTTTACATAAGTAGCTATTACATCCAATGCTTCCAGTGAGTACCCTGGGCGATTAACATAGTCAACCGCCAGTTCCGTAAAATCACCATGTTTAATTGTCATACACTCCTGCTCATTATTATATTTACACATTCCTCAACGGAAAAAATTCCGTCGTTCTCTATGATTACATCCGGAGTCTTGGGTTCTTCCATATGAATGTCTATCCCAATTACATCGGACGCCGTACTGGCCCGAGCTTTGCTATATAGTTTTTTTTGATCCCGCTCCAATAAAACTCGCGTGGATACTTTGATATACACCTCCACATAACCAGGGATGTGCTCGCGGTTCCATTCCCGCACGTTGTCAAACATTGAGATCGTGCAGCACACAACGGTAATACCCTGTTCCACAAGCAGTTTGCACAACCTGGCATAAAACATAGCGCACTTCCAACGCTCTTCTACAGAATAACCGAAACTGTTGCCCAAAACCGCACGCATGGCATCGCCGTCCAGCAATACAACGGCAGGATTGCGCTTCTGTAAAATCGCATACAATGCCTTTCCAATTGTGGTTTTCCCCGCTCCGGACAAGCCTGTAATCCAGTAGACGCACTGTGATTTATCATTCCTCATCTATAATTTATCCACATAACGATTCACTTCCATTAAACCGTATTTTTTTTCCATTTCTTCCTAAATTCATTTTTTTCGTCTTCACTGTAGAAATGATCGATATACGGATTATCTTTATAGTAACCCGAAAAATAATCACAAGGGAGTTTTAGCGCTTCTTTCACATTTTTGTATAGGTATTTATATATCATGCTATCTCCTTCGTTGCTATTTATTAATTTAAAGTGCGGCGCCTCCACAAAATCGCTTATTACCGACTCTAAATCGTTAAGTTTTTCTAGTTTCATCAGAAGCAGTTCAATATTGTCCTGTTTGATGATGGTATAGCCTTTTTCTTTATCAAACGGATGTGCGTATACGTCAATGCCGAAAAACGGTTTCAATTCTGTTTCAAACCAGGAGAATGGATTCCGAGTATTTCCCGAATCCATAAGATATTGTTGGCATATCCCGATAAAGGAATCACCGAGTGGCAGCACATGGTATCCTTGAAAAATTCTAAAATGGCTAAAAAAGAATTGAGAAAGATTTTTACTGACAGGTTCTCTTACAAGGGTGATTATTTTTATTTTATGCTGGTCTTTCAGTAAGCTTCGGTAAAGACTTTTGGCTTCCGGTATTATTATTTCACCACCATGACTTTTAAATGGTGACAAGTAATGAATATGTGTATTCAACACACCTATTGCCGTAAGACTTTGTGAAACCGTTATCGAGCCTACTTTTTCCATTCCATAAACGAGTATATTTTCTTTTTTCTCCATGCAACGCTCTATGCACTGAGCTATGGCAACTACATGAACATCAAAAATGAAACGGAAAGAATTAATACGCTGTAGTTCGTAAGAATGCTGATGCGCTCGAATAAATGAAGCTCGGCTGTCAGCGTTTATTCTGTTATCGTTGATGTTTTGTTTAAGAGATAGACTTAGACCAAGAAGAGAATATACGTGATTTGTTTTTAGATTCAAGTCTAGTATTGTCAGTAAAATTTGATCGATAAACGAAATTAGTTCAGTTGTTATAATTATTACTATGTTTTCTGATGCATCTAGCTGTTTCAATTTGGGGAGCGATAATATTTCCGTGCCATCAATATGCTCATCCCACCTAGACACATTGCTGTCACAAAAATACGCCACAGGTATTCCTAATAATTTAAGAATTTCATGTGCTTTGATTCCTAGCACACCTGAGCCGTATAGAACAATTTTATTATCGAATAAAATATCAATGTTCTCAATAAATTTTAATTCATTAATCTTAATTTCTTTGGTTTTCATAAATTACGTGTATACATCCAAATATAAAAAGTCCCGCTATATAAGAAGCTCCACACCATAAAATACTTATGAATATTGATTTCTTAAATATACCAAGGTTGTTTTTGGTACAATTTCAGCGAGTTCTTCAAAACTCCCCGCTTTCAGTAGTTTTCTTACACGGCTTGCGCTTATTGGCTCATTATTGTATTCCTTTCTCGGCATAACCACAAATTCAATCCCATACCTTGGTAAAATGCTTGTCATCGTGGCGTTGTATTGTTGCGTTACTCTGCACAGCGGTTCTTCTCCCGCAAAACGAACGGTTATTTTCAGAGCGGGCGCAATTTTTTCAGCGAAAATTGTCACATCCTTGGAAGCGTCTATTATTAACTCCTTATCCTCGTCTTTCAGAAAATAAGCTTCAAACGTAGTTTTTGATATAATATAACTACCGCTTGGAATTATAGTCATGTTGGAGATATCGACCGTCCCATCCTTGACAAGCCTAATACGATCAGCGAAAGAAAATTCCGAACTATCTTCTTCCACGATAAATACATAAAGCCAGGAGACACAGGCAGCCGCAGATTCTATCAAGTAACGGTGTCCCAGTGTAAATGGATTGCAATTCATAACTATTGCACCCACTTTACCTTCTGTATGATTCGCATAGCTTTTTAAAGCTTGGATATATCTTATCAGACCTTCATCTTCCTCATGATTCTCCTGCTGATCGGCGTCAGAGGGTATGATTACATTTATCTGTTGACTCACTTCATTGTTTCTTAACAGTCCGCTTGTCAGCATAGTGTTAAACAGCGCTTTGGCTATACGCTCATATCCAATAGGGTTTAAATGCACACAATCCCAAAACACCTCTCCCATGTCATGTGGTCGGGCAAAATAAGGGGTGAGATCACATATTATAAAATTGCTTTTACACCATTCAAGTATATGATCTGGGAAAAATAATTGGCATATTATGATATCTCCATCATACATTTTTATGCTTTCTATACGTGACGCAACTGGCGCTAAGTTGTCTCCTCCCACATTTGCAGCGTTCATCACTAGAAATGATGGTTTATCTGAGAACAAATCATTAATATACCTTTGCAAAAAACTAGCGGTTGTATTTGCGTCATCGACGCCAGTCCCATTGACAATACTATTGCCGAAAATATAGATCGTTCCTTTTATTTGCTTGGGTGTATTTGTCGTTACCCTAAAACCATCGACTCTATTTTCATAATCCCTTATTTTCTCCGTAGGAAGACTCCAGACTAAAGCGTTTATATAATCATCTGAATATCCGTGTGTGCGAAAGGTATCGCTGATAATTTGATTATACTCAGGATTTTCTTTTAAACGAACCAAATTAAAATTTTCAGAATTCTTTTTTAACCATATTTCATTTTTTGAAGGGTTTTTCACTTCATATGCAGCCATGCCATTGCATATAATGACCGGTATATTCGGATTTGTTTGTTTAAATCGCATTAACCCATTCAATAATCCATTTGTGAAGTAGGCGTATTGTAACACATCCATCAAATTCAGAATCTTTTGACTCATGGTAGATAGTATATGCAGAATACGTTGCTCTACAGGTCTATCCAACAAAATTGGAATATCAGGATCATGATCTTTAATCATTGCAATGGATTCAAAATCAATAGGACCAAGATAACCCGGACTGCCTCCATCTATTATCATACCATTTTCGCTCATGCACTTTGCAATTGGAAACTCTTCCTGTGTTGCCCATAAATGAAGATAGAGGCCTATCAGACCAGTGCCATAAATTGAAACCTTATTAATACCTTTGTCCTTAAAATAGTCAAAGATACTTCCGCCATATGAGCCAATTGTTATAAAATATCTCATGACTCTGTGTTCATAATCTTCATTTTCAAAAAACACCTTTACAATGTCTTGGTCATTTAACTGTTTATTCATTTATGGTTGAATCTCTTCATCAATGTTCAATTATATAGAGTCTGTATATATGGTCTTTAGCAGCATAGCGATTTTTCTGTGTAAAATGAATTTCCAAGTACATAAAAAAAGACCTGACAATGTTATATATACATGCGAATCAATCATTTATGTTCATCCAGTATTCATTTACTATCGTATCATTCTTATACCCCGCATCTGCATAAAAATTCTTGCAAGGATTATTTTTTGCAGAAGGAATATAGCTTGCATAAATGGTTTTTACTCCCGTGTTTGCAAGTATTTTTTCCGTTTCCCTTAAAAAATCAAATTCAATTTTACGACCCATAATTCTGCAACTCATCAAAAAGCTGTCTATTTCCGCTTCTGTTTCGGACTTTAATTTAGCAATGCATAAAATGCTAAAACCGTTATCGCCGAATTTATCTTTTACACTGCCAATCAGCATTAAAATTTGAGAATCATTCGCCATTTGCACTACTTCTGTTTCCGTATAGCGTTTTGTAGTGAGATTAAACTGGTTTGTTTTTTCGAGCATCTGGCTGGCTCTTGCTATAGTCAAATTGTCAACCTTTTTAATCTCTAATTGTATATTTAAGTCCTTAATAAAATCGTCTAAACAGGTGAAAGTTTTTTTGCTCTCTTCTCTTTTTTCATTTTCCGCATACATTTGCGTTTTATTCAAATCTTCTTCGGTTAAATTCCAAGAGTAGAAATACTTCTCATATAAATCTATTGCAAGCTCCGGCAATAGGGAAGTATCTTCGGGAAAATCCGCTACCACAACTTCCGGGCAATTCAAGCGAACTTCTTCCCTTTCCAAAGGATTATCATCAACAAAAACAAGGGAATCCACGCCTATATTCAAAGTTTTTGCGATTTGCCTTATGCTTTCGCTTTTTGGCTGCCAGTTTGCTATTATTGAGACGAAATACTCTTTTTTAAGAAGCATAGAATTGTGAGCAAATACAGGCTCAATATCTTCCAAATTATTTTTACTTGCAACGGCTAACAATATTCCTTTTTTATGAATTTCCAAAAGTTCTTTTTGAAAATCGTAAAACCTTGCGTTTTGGCCATGATTATCTAATTTTATTCCGTTTATTCCATCTTCGCCTATTACGCCGCCCCAAAGGGTGTTGTCCAAATCCAAAACGAGGCATTTTTTAGACGGAATTATTGCAGGGCGAATAAATTGCATAATCTTCTCTGCAATTAATTTTTCGCCAAAAGCGGAAAATGGATTGCTTGCCAAATACCACATTTTTGGAGAATATACCGAATTTTGCCCATGCTTTAAAATAATTTGCGACAATGGAAAGTCATGTATAAAGTCACCAATGTTTTCGTTTAAATCAGAAATAAAAAAATGGCAGCCTGGCAATTTTCCTGTTGCGAGCTTAATTTCATTTGTGCTTGCTTTTTCTTTATGCAAAATGATAAAACATAATTCCGGAACAAATTTGTAAAAATCAGATTTTTCGTATAATAATTCTTGCAGCCAAGTTCCATAACCTGCCGGCAAAAACAATTCGCATTCCTTGCGAAGCCTGAATTTCAGTGAATCCAAATTCACATTTGATAACAGTGCTAGTTTTGGCAACATAAGAACCTCGTTTTCATATAATACTATCAAATATACTTTCTAATACGTTTTCAGGTAAATCTTGGTATATTTCCGTATTCCAATATTCATCATTAATTGATTCATTATATGTACTTAGGATTAATGGCAACTGATTCATCTTATCTAATCTCATTTTTATTGTTGACAATAATGCATACAGATTTCTTTCAATTTGCATCTTATGGATAAAACTTTTACGAAGGTCAGAATTAATAACACGGAATAAAATAGCCGATAATACTTTCATTTCAAATAAAGTATTGCGGTCTAATGTACTGGTTGCAATTACATTGTTATTAGTATTTTCAAAAATAATTTCATATTTTTCAGATTCATTCATTAATCTTGTATTAGGCAAAACTTTTAGTATATGAATATTTAGAATATGGTCTGCTCCATCAAAGATGGGCAATAATTGTTCCAGTCCATTATAATAGGATTCCTTAGTTTCTAATGGCATTCCAAGTATCATATCAATTTTTAGAGATAGATTATATTTACGAATATAATTAATAAACTTTTGTATATGATCTGATGTTGGCATATATCTGCCACATGCATGTAATGCTTGCTCAGACATGGATTGAATGCCAATGCTTAATATACATTTGTATTCATTTATTATGTTTGAGTACATTTGTGCAACATTTGATTTATTTAAATTATCCAGGCTATGGGTAACTTTTTGTCTATTTTTCATTTTATCTAGTAGAGATAAAAAATCTTCATCCACACATCGTATATCTGTTTCTAAAAAAATGGCAGGAATATAATTGTATGTTTGTCTTATTTTTAATAAAAATCGAATTATTTCTTTTGCTCGGTTTAAATCGCTAGTAAAAACAGCATCTACTATTCTAATCGCTCTAGCTTTTTTTTGCGTCAGATATTCAAGTTCAGCAAGAATATCATTTAATTCGTAATAGCGGATCCGAGATTTAGTCTTATTATAGTTACAATAAGAGCAATTAAATATGCAACCCCGTTGAGTTTCTAACAATACAATTTGATATTGAATCAACTTATTAGGTATTAAACCAGTGGTATATATTTGAAAAAACGGACAAGTGTTATTATTTTGTGTGTCATCAATATAAAATAAGTTGTTATCCCAGTTAACGGGATTTAATGTATACTTCGTTTCAAAATATGCATTTAAATAATGCATTAACACAAACTCAAGTTTTTTTTCTCCTTCACCAATGATAAAAACATTTTCTTGAGTACCGGTAACTTCTTTGATAAATGATTCAGAAATTTCAGGTCCGCCCCAAATAATTTTCGTATTATTATTCATATTCTTAACTAAGTTAAGTAATATTCCTTTATTCCATATATAGCAGGATAAACATAAAATATCATATGTTCTGTTTTCAATTAACCCAATGATGTTGCCCTTTTCAGTTGATATATTAATAACTTCAAATTCTATTTTATTGGCGATTTTTTCATTTTTTTGCAGATAATTAATCAAAAGATATGAAGAAAATAAGTATTGTGTTAGGCCTTTAGGAAAAATATTTAAAAACAATACTTTCACGGCAACATCTCCGAAAACGCTGAATAATTCAGCGTTTTGTCAATAAACATTAAATTTCAGCAACCAGTTTGCTGCTTCAGAAGAAAAGGATTCATATACCCAATATATTTAAAAAATCGCCGATTGTTTTAGCATTGGCAAGCTCGCCTATTACCTGCTCAATGGGGATTTCCAAATTAAATTCCTCATCCAATTCCGCTATCGCAGCAAGGAAAGCCAGTGAATCCCAATTCGGGATATCTATCAT
>Ga0082212_10010025_pt1 | contig 12170 bp, 11 predicted proteins | sample TergutNt197P3_FD_71548 | JGI IMG/M metagenome (GOLD analysis project Ga0082212, IMG submission 71548) | Neocapritermes taracua P3 segment gut microbial communities from Petit-Saut dam, French Guiana - Nt197 P3 | ecosystem: Host-associated > Arthropoda: Insects > Digestive system > Gut ... | reverse complement strand
ATACAATGCAGACAATACCAATATAAACCGTTACGAGACCAGTTATAAGAATGGAACTGGAAATCTCGTGGCTTATAAACTCACGAAGCACAAGGAAAATCAAAGAGATGGAGGCTATCGCTAAGATCCACAGCAATGATCGGTTATACCGTTTCCTTAACTTTTCGTTGTTCTCACGAACAACAGGTATGTCCATTTCTGCTTCTATGTCGTCATTCAACCCGAACCGACCCAACGCCTGAGGAGAGCACGTAAGACTCCGGTTACGGGAGCTGACGCTCATCGATCCAGGAATCACGCGACTTCAGTCGTGTGAGCGTTCAATTCATACAACCAAAGCAAGAATCCGAAGCCGTCACCGATGATCTTAATATCGGTGCGGTTCGGATTACTCGCAATGGCTCACCAAGTGAGACTATTGGCACGCCGGAGAGGACTTGAACCCCCAACCTCCTGGTCCGTAGCCAGGCGCTCTGTCCAATTGAGCTACCGGCGCGTACAGCTTTTGTATACTAACATACAGAAAAATAAAAAGCAAGCAAAATTTCGCCGGATTTCGCTGGATGTTCGCCGGAGTGAGCGCTTGCACGGCAACTGTTGCAGTCATGCAACGGCATATGTTATACTCTTCACGAGTACAGGGATGGCTTTCTACAAACGAAGGGCTAACAGGCTTAGGCGGGGGAAGGACCAACGGAAAATGAACATTAAAAGAATCGAAGACACAGACTATGAGCGCCTTGAAGCGGCGGGGGGTTACGTGCGGCAGTACGGACGCAACGTCCGCAAGTGGACGGAAAGCAACCTCGTCACTGCCGATGATTGCTATGTTTTTGAGTCGGACGGAGCAGCTGCGGGCGGTATATGCTTCAGGGACGATACGCCCGACGCTAGGGACATCCTCGATTTCGCGCTTATCGATGTAAAATCTCCGGACGGAGCGCAAGCATTGCTAAGAGCCGTTGAAATGGCGGCGAAACCGGAAACCAAAGCAGTCGGGTACAACCTATATAATGACACTGAGCAGTACCGTGACATTTTGAACCTGTTTTTACTTGCCGGTTTTCTTGTCGTTCAGGAAAAGAAGAGCTATATATACGAGCGTGAGGAGCCGCCCCGATCTACCGTAGAGTTTACGTTTCGCAGCGTTGCGGAGGTTGGAGAAGAGAAGTTTATCAGCACTGTAAAGGATGTGACCGTCGGAACGCTGGACAAGTTGATGGCTGACGACGCGATCCGTCTCGGCGGCGACAAGGCGGCGCGCGAGTATGTCAGTAGCTTGAAAGAGCTGGACTTTGAGCCCGACTGGTGGCGGCTGGGATACTTCGGCGATCAGATCATCGGCCTGGTTTTGCCACAGAGATTCAGTGAAAGCATTGGCGGTATTAATTACATCGGAGTCCTGCCGCGTCACAGAGGTCACGGATACGGCAAGGTATTACTGGCCGAGGGGACGCGTATCCTGCTTGAAAACGGCATTAAGAAAATCTACGCTGATATAGATACAGCGAATCATCCGCTGGCGGCGGCGCTGGAACAAGCCGGATACACATTCGGTATGGAAGAGAGCGTATTATCGTACCGCTTACCATTTTCGGCTCGTTAAATCCCCCCGGGGGGCTTGCCGGTATTGTAATAACCTGTATAATCACAGATAAGGGTTTTACATGCCGGTTGAGTTTTTAAGGGGATTGATCAAGCAATGCATATGGCTGACGCGCTGATTTCACCGGCGGTCGGGCTGACAATGGACGCGATCGGCGTCGCTGCAATAGGTCTTTGCGTAGCAAAAGCCGGCAGGGACGGTTTCAGCGAGAAAAAAGTGCCTGTAATGGGCGTTGCGGGCGCGATGGTTTTCGCGGCGCAAATGATAAACTTTACGATCCCGGCGACAGGCTCTTCGGGGCACATTGGCGGCGGGATTTTACTTGCGGGTTTGCTGGGCGGCGTTCCGGCTTTTCTGTCCGTCACTGCTGTGCTGATAATTCAGTGCCTTTTCTTTGCCGACGGCGGACTGCTGGCGCTGGGCTGCAATATCTTTAACTTAGGCGTGATACCGTGCCTTGTCGCGTATCCTCTGATTTTCAGGCCTTTCCTCAGAAACGGAGTCAACTACAGGCGGCTGTCGGCCGCGTCGGTGGCTGCCGCGGTCGCGGGACTGGCGCTAGGCGCTTTTTGCGTTGTGCTGCAAACGTCGCTATCCGGTATTACCCGGCTTCCGTTCGGAGCGTTTACAGCCCTTATGCTTCCGATCCACACTGTTATAGGGCTGGTCGAGGGCGTAGTGACTGCCGGAGTTTTATGCTTTGTATTTAAAATGCGGCCTGAGATCATCGAGTCGGCGCAAACAGGGACGCGATTGGATGACGAAAAGCGCCTTCCGGGCGAAAAGCGTCATTCAGGCACTCCGGTGAAAAGTATAGTTATTGCGCTGGCGGCTCTGGCGCTCATCACCGGCGGAGCATTGTCCCTGCTTTCATCCGCAAAACCTGACGGGTTGGAGTGGGCGGTCGGTAAAACTGAGGAAAAAGCGGGTTTCGGCGAGGCCGGCCATGCCGGTGACAGAGCTCTCATCGACGCGGCGGCGCGCGCGCAGGAGAACACCGCGTTTTTGCCTGATTACTCCTTAGCCGGTGATCCCGGTAACGCGGCCGGGACGTCCGTCGCCGGTGTTATCGGGGCTGCGGCGACATTCGCGCTCGCCGGAGCGACAGGCCTGGTGATCTCGGTGCTGGTACATCGTCGCAGGAAAACCGCGGCATCTCAGGCGGACGCGGGGTATAAAAATGTCTGACTTGGGCGCGCGGGTACGTGATATCAGGGCGCTGGAAGGCCTTTCAGCGAGGAATACGGCGGTTCACCGGCTTCATCCGCTTGCGAAGCTGATTTCGTCTTTGGTTTACATAATAGTCGTTATCTCATACGGACGATATGATTTCACCAGGCTCGCTCCGTTCTTATTTTACCCCTTTGTTATGATGGCTCTTGCGGAGCTGCCATATAAGCTGATGCTTTCACGGATACTCATCGCGTTGCCTTTTTGCTTATTTGCCGGGATAGCCAATGTTATACTTGAAAGGGACGCCGCCTTTATAGTGGGCGGTTTTGTGGTAAGCTTCGGTGTTTTATCGTTATCGACAATTTTACTGAAGATGTATCTCAGCGTCATGGCGGCCCTGATGCTTGTCGCCACAACACCGTTTACCGAACTGACTGCGCAGTTACGGCGGCTTCGCGTGCCGGTGACATTCGTTATGGTCTTCGAGATGACCTTTCGTTATATCGGCGTCCTGTTCGAGGAAGTACGTTCAATGTCATTGGCGTATAGGCTCCGCGCAGGCGGCAGGAAAGCCCCGGAGATGCGCCATATGGGGTCGTTTATAGGGCAGATATTCCTGCGTGGTTTTGACCGCGCTGAACGTGTCCATGCGGCAATGCGATGCCGCGGCTACTCGCTCAAGCATGTTCCGCGGGCGAGGCGCCGGCTTTGCATGACGGATGTCGTCGCGTTGACTGCGGTTTGCGCGCCGGCTATAATCTTACGCGCGGCAGCTTTTTTTGAACGGTGAATGTATGCTGAGAGTTACGGATTTGACAGTCGAATACCCTGACGGGACCCGCGCGCTGGACGAGCTTTGCTTCTCGATCGGAGCGGGGGAGAGCGTCGCGATGATCGGGGCGAACGGGGCGGGGAAGACCACGCTTCTTCTGGCGCTTGTCGGCGTGTTGCCTGCAAAACGCGGTGAGATACGGCTTGGCGGGCTGGCGCTTGATAAGAAAAACCTGCGCGTGATCCGGTCAAAGATAGGTATGGTGTTTCAAAACCCTGACGACCAGCTTTTTATGGCCAGTATTTTTGAGGATGTAGCATTCGGGCCGCGCAGTTTCGGCTGCAACGAGGAAGAGACAGCGGAACGTGTGCGTTTCGCTGTCTCCGGTCTTGGAATAGAACATATTACAGCCAGGTCGCCGCTGAAACTCTCAGGCGGTGAAAAACGCCTTGCAGCCATAGCTACGGTGCTTGCCATGGAACCGGAGTTGCTGATGTTTGACGAGCCGACCGCTTTCCTGGATCCGCGCGCGAAACGCGGCCTGGCGGCGACCCTGTCGGCGCTGCCGCAGAGTAAGCTTATCGCGACTCACGACCTTGCGTTTGCTGAAGAAATGTGTTCCCGCGTGTTGCTGCTCCGGGAAGGAAGGCTTGTTGCCGACGCGGGCAGGGAACTGCTGCGCGACCGCGAGGCGCTTGAAGCAGCCGGGTTGTAGTTGCCCTACGCTTCTCCGCCGACTATGACGATGTTCTTCAACGCGCCGTGTTCCGCGTCGTAATACGCCTCGTTCAACTGGTCGAGCGTGAACTTGTTCGTAAGCATGCTGTCAATATCGACGATGCCCTTGCGGTAGTAGTCCATATATTTCGCGATATCCCGGCGCAGTTTTACGGCGCCCATGACGCTGCCCGTGAAACGCTTGCCCTGCATAAATTCCATAGCGCAGAACTCGTCCATCATCTCTTCTTCTGGCCTGCCGTGCCCGATGATTACTGTTTCTCCCCACGGAGCAGTCAGGCTGACAGCCTGCCGCTTGATCCCTTTACCCGCTACAGCGATAAGCGTATGATCGGCGCCGTATTTACTGATTTCTTTCACAGCCTCGACAGGATCGCGGTCCTTCGCGTTTATCGTATGCGTAGCGCCGCATTTTTTTGCGAGCTCAAGTTTACTGTCAATCACGTCAATGGCAAAAATCGGGCAAGCGCCTGATACGCGCGCGCCTTGTATGCCTGACAACCCGACTCCGCCGCAGCCGAAAACGGCGACGCTCTCGCCGGGTTTTACCTGGCAGCGGTTCAATATCGCGCCGAAGCCTGTGATGAACCCGCAGGCCATCGCGGACGCGACGGCATATGGGATGTCGTCGTCTATTTTGCACAGGAATGATTCATGCGCGTTCGTGTACTCGGCAAAACCCGTCGAGCCGAGGTTTGTCTGGACCGGAACCTTCCCGTTTGCCCGCGTGTAGGGGCCGGGCTGGCGGAAGCCTACCTCAGGCAGATTCTCGCAGAACCATGAATGGTCGCGCATACAGTTCTCGCATACGCCGCAGCCTGCTCTCACAACGCCGCACAATACCCTGTCCCCGGGCTTTACATAAGTGACTTTACTGCCGATGGCGTCGATTATCCCTGAAATCTCATGACCGGCGGTAGCGCATCCTTCATACGCGCCGTGTTCGCCCCTGACGCCGTGGAGGTCGCTGTGGCAAATGGTACATGTCATTACTTTTATACGTACTTCATATTCTTTCGGATCGGCGAGCTCACATTCTTCGATGACAAACGGGGCTCCCATTTCCTCGGCTATCGCAACTCTGCATTTCATAGTAATTCAATCCTTTCCTTCAAGCGCCGCGTTCTTACGGCGCTTTATCACTTCATTGTACTGCCGCCGTCGGGCACGAGGGTTTCGCCGGTCATAAACAGATCCTCCTGCGCGAGGAAAAGGACTATGCGGGCAATATCGCGCGGCAGCGCGACCCTTCTCAGCGGAGTCCTTTCAGCGACGAACGCGAAGTTCTCCTTAGGAGTCAGGTCGTGCATAGGCGTATCTATCATGCCGGGGGCTATACAGTTGACAAGGATATTATCAGGCCCGAACTTTCTCGCGAAAGTCTTCGTTTGGACGATGATGCCCGCTTTTGAGGCGACATAAGCGGCTGTGCCGACGCCCCCGTTGAACGCGGTACAGGAGCTGATATTGACGATTCTCCCGTAATGCCGTTCCGCCATGCCCGGGATACAGGCCCGCATGAAGTTGTAATGCCCGATAAGGTTCGTATCGATAAGCTTGTGATACTGCTCGATAGAGGTTGTCATAAGAATGTCGTCGCCCATCTGGCCGGGTTCCCTGTCCGCCTCGATCCCTGCGTTGTTCACGAGTATGTCGATCCTGCCGAACTTCTCCTGCGCCTTTCTGACAGCTTCGTTTACATCTTCTTCAACGCCTACGTTGCACTCAAGCGCCAGGACGTCAGTTGAGAACTCATTGATCTCCTTTTCGACTTTGCTGACTGTCTCCAACCTGCGTCCGACAAGCGCGACTTTAGCGCCCATTTTTGCCAGTTGCATGGACGTCTCGCGCCCGACTCCGCTGCCGGCGCCGGTAACGAGGGCTACCTTGCCGTCTATTCCGTACTCCACTAATGATCTGCTCATAATTACAGCCATTCCTTTTCTAATATTAATACAGGACCGGTTCAGAATATTATATCCGGATCCATATTTTCCGGTTTATCGGGTTTCGGCTGGGGCAGTTTGACGTCGCCGAAGCGCATCGTGATTTTGCCGTCGGGCAGGCGGACGCCCATCATATCGCCCCGCAGGCGGACAAACTCGTGCTTACTCATATCGTCCCTGGCGGATTCCGCGAGATAGGCCCAATAGCCGTCCGGAGCCTTGTCAAGCGGCACGCCGTCGTCTATCATTGCCTGCCGCACCCGGTTGCCGTCCAGATACCTCGGTATCAAGCCTTCATCGATGCATATCTTCGCGGCGAGCCCGGCGGCCTGGCCTGTGGACATGCATATAGTGATTATCCTGACGGCGGCCATCGCGTGAAAGTCTGAGGATACGCAGCGGCCTACAACAAAAAGGTTATCGACCTTGAGAGGTACGATCACGCGATACGGTATGTCGCAGTAATTAGTCGGGCTTTGATATACGGCGTAGCTGCCTTCTTCCGGCGGGCAGAACGGGTGCATCGCTTTATCGCACGGTTCAGTTATGTTGATCGCGCCGGGTATCGGCTCCTTTGAGTGGATATGATGCCTGAAGCCCCAGTACCTGCTCGTCGGGTGGTGCGTGTCGTAAAATTCGGGGAACTTCGCAATGCTGTCGTCGAACTTCACCGCCGCGGCGACGTCAGAGTCTTTCATGATATACTCGCCTACGATCCGCCGTGAATCCCGGATACCGGGCAGTGAACCAAGCCCTGAGATCCAGCAGTTCTCAAAGCCGGGGACATACTTACGGTATGCGGCTTCAAGCCACTGATTCTGCTGGTGCTGCTCGACGATCTGGCGCGACAGGTCCTCGACGTCGAGGTTGTGATTGTAGTAACTGTGAGCCACGTTGAATGTGATGTCCGCCGCTTCGTCGGGCGTGCCCGGAACCTGGTATATCAAGCCTCCGGGGAAAATAGGATACGGCAGGTCGCCGTTTTCGACGGCTTTATCCAGCATTTCGCCGGCAAGGCTCAGGTTTTTCGGATAACCTTTGTTATCATCGACCCACGCCTTCATCGCGTCCCGGAACTTTGTCATGTTGACGTTTGACATCCGTATGCCCATGGTGTGCGCGAGGTTCAGCCCCATGTACTCCGCGTTGCCGACGTCATAGGGAACTCCTGCGGCGGCCGCAATATCAGCGTCGCCTGTGGCGTCGATGAAAAACCGCGCCTTGATCTCACAGCGCCCGGACTTTGAGTAGCAAACGACGCTCTTGATGTCCGCGCCGTCCATCACTACATCTACGGCATGCATACCGTACAACAAGCGGCATCCGGACTGGAGCAGCATCGTCTCCATCTCAAACTTGCACCACTCCGGATCGACGGCAGGGGTGTGCGGCGTCTCATAGAGCTGGCCTTTGACCTTCATCCTGTCGAGAAGTTCTTTACAGATTCCCTCGATGATTCCCGCGGGGCCGGTGACATAACCGTTAGTCATCAGACCGCCAAGACTTGTCAGGTTCTCGATCAGCAGAGTGCGCAGACCCTGACGCGCGGCGGAAACTCCCGCGGCCACCCCGGCGCATCCGCCGCCGATTACAAGAACGTCCACATCATATTGATTCATAAACATTACCTCCGGAAATTTAAATTTTCTGACACCATTTTAGAGTATGCCGCCATAAAAGTCAATCACGGTAATTATCAAATCACGGTAATTATCAAATATATGTATTGACTTAGATCGGATACATAAATAGACTGTATGAGCTGCACAAATCGTGCTGAAATAATTTTGACGGAGGCCATATATGGATAAGAATTGGGAAGAAATCAGAAAACTGGCGGTGGAGTACGCTGAGGACAATATAAACAATCGGTGTATGAACTGTTCGGAATCGGTTTTTGAAGCGCTTATACGAAGCGGCGCGATAGACGGCTTCACGGACGTCTCCGCTGTTGCGTTCGCAACCGGATTCGGAGGCGGCGGAGGCGGAGTCGGATACACATGCGGCGCTCTGTCAGCGGGGATCCTGGCGTGCGGCATAGCCCATGGAAGAAGGGACCCGGCTTCAACGACCAACAGGATGGAACTGAAAGAGAGCTTTTACAAGCGCTATAACAACCTTGTGAGCGACTTTGCGGAAGTCGCGGGCAGCGGTTTATGCAGGGAGATTATCAACGCTTTTCCGGACGGATACACAGACAGTCAGACCAGGCCGAACTGTATCCGCATAGTAATTGCCGCGGCGGGCATAGCGGTTGATTACCTGCGCATGGACGCCGAAGAAGCCGCTAAGCTGGAGTACGACGCCGACGTAGTCGGCATCAGGAACTGGATGTGATCGGTTTATGAAGGTTGTAATAGTCGGCGGCGTCGCGGGCGGCGCTTCCGCGGCCGCGAGGCTGCGCAGGCTGGATGAGCATGCCGACATAGTCATGCTTGAAAGGGGCGGATACATTTCATTCGCGAACTGCGGCCTTCCGTACTATGTAGGAGGCTCTATCGAGGACAGGGACGACCTCGAACTCCAGACCCCGGACAGCTTCAAGGCGCGATTTAACATCGATACCAGGATTCATTCGGAAGCGACCGGAATCGACCGCGCGAAAAAGACTGTCGAAATCAAAGACGTCAACTCGGGAAATGTTTACACGGAGCCTTATGATAAGCTCATACTGGCAACCGGCGCGAAAGCGGTGGCGCTTCCTGTTGAAGGGATGTCAAACCCTAAGGTTTTCATGGTCAGGACTATCCCTGACGCGATAAGGGTCAGAGAATTTATTGACGCGGAAAAACCTTCAAGCGCTGTCGTCGTAGGCGGCGGATATGTCGGCCTTGAGATGGCGGAAAACCTCAAGGACGCAGGTCTTGACGTCACGATCGTTGAAGCGGCTGATCATTGCATAACCGCTATCGATTACGACATGGCTTGCGATGTACATAACTATCTCCGCGAATCGGGCTTCGGCCTGTTGCTGTCAAACGGCCTGAAAGCCATTCACGATTCAGGCGGAAAACTGAAAATTGAGCTTCAGGACGGGGAGTTACAGGCTGATATGGCGATAGTCGCCGCCGGCGTAAAGCCTGATACGGGGATAGCGGCGGAAGCGGGCCTTGATCTGAACGCCAGAGGCGCGATCATAGTCGACGACCATATGCGGACGTCGGACGAAGATATTTATGCCGTTGGCGACGCGATCGAAATAACTGAGGTCGTGACCGGCCAGAGAGGCTATATACCGCTCGCGGGGCCGGCGAACAGACAGGGACGCATCGCGGCCGATAATATCTGCGGTTTCGGAAGTACCTACAAAGGGTCGCAAGGCTCCGCCGTGGTGAAGATACTCGATATGACGGTAGCCGCGACCGGCTTGACTGAGACGGCGGCAAAGGCTAAAGGGCTTGATTATGATAAGGCGTTCACATTTTCGGCGTCACACGCGGGCTATTATCCGGGCGGGACGGACATGTCGGTCAAAACTGTTTTTGAGAAGAAGACCGGCCGGATACTCGGAGCGCAAATAGTCGGTTTCAGAGGCGTGGACAAACGCTGCGACGTGCTTGCCGTCGCTATCCGCGCGGGGATGACAGCATCGCAGCTCACCGAACTGGAACTCTGTTACGCGCCGCCGTTTTCATCGGCTAAAGATCCGGTGAACTTCGCGGGGTTCGTAATAGAAAACTGCCTGACGGGAAAAATGAAGCAGTTCCACTGGCACGACGTCGACGATTTACCGGCGGACGGCAGCGTCACACTGCTTGACGTCCGGACTCCCGCCGAGTACAAGGGCGGCCATATTCCGGGATTTATTAATATTGAGCTCGACTCACTGAGGGAGAGGATAGACGAGCTGGATAATAGTAAACCGGCTTATGTGCACTGCCGCAGCGGGCTTCGAAGCTATCTCGCGTGCAGGATCCTGGAGCAGCGCGGCTTTGATTGTTATAATCTTAGCGGCGGATACCGGCTGTACGAAGCAATAAATCGGAACGAGCAATAGTAAAATAAACGTAAAATAAAGCGGACGAGCAGCAATAATTTATTGACAAACATATTGGATTATAATACAATTTATTGCGCCGCATGGGTCAGCTTATCACAAAAGGTATTGCGCCTGCGCAGACCTGGCAGGAGGCAGCCTTTTTAAGCGATATGTCCTACCCGAAATATGCGGCATTACAGGTTATCCAAAAATTATAGGAGGATTCAGAATGAAAAAAACATGGTTGGCACTGATACTTGTCCTCGCGCTGACAGCAGCGTTACTGGCCGGATGTAACGGAGGCAATGACACGCCCGCAAGCTCTCCGCCCCCCGCGGCGCCGGCGTCCCCGGCGGAATCACCGGCAGCGCCTTCGCTTGCTCCCGCGGCGCCGGCTCCGACTCCCGCAGACCCTGCACCGAATCTGCCCGAGAAAGACTCGATCGTTATAGGCATGGCGCGTCCGCAATCCGGAGTATACGAAGTCTTTGAAACGGACGTCTTCGGCCCGATCTACAGGATGTGGGTCAACGACGTTAACGCGGCCGGCGGTATCTATGTCGCGGAATACGGAAAGCAGCTTCCTATCGAACTCATTGTATATGACGACACATCTGACATGGACACGATGATCAGGCTGACAGAAAAACTGATGCTTGAGGATAAAGTGGACTTCATCTTCCCCTCGTGCAGCACGGCGTTCCTCTTTGCTCAGGCGGCGGTCACGAGCAACCACGGCTACCTGCTCTTCAGCGCCGAGGGCGGAGCGGCGGAACTTGCTACCCTCTATGACAGGCTGCCCCTGTTCTTCTGCACGGCAAACCACTCGACGACCCAGATTCCGGCGATGGCTGAAATGCTCGCGCAGGAAGGCGTCACATCCGCATATATTACCTTCATTAACGACCAGCACGGAATCGAATACTCCGCCGCTGCCGGACCGGCTCTGGCAGGCGTAGGAATCGATATCCTGGGTATGAAAGCCCTTCCGCCTGACATAGCGGATATGACCACAATACTCAACGACGCGAAAGCCAGCGGCGCGGAAGCTTTCCTGCAGTTCGCGTATCCGGACCAGAACTTCCTCGCGGTCGGCCAGGCAATGGCGATCGGCTATAATCCCGACGTGTTCCTTCTGGGACCCGGCGGAAACATGGACGTCATTCAGTGGATATTCGGACCTGCCGCGGACGGCATAATGGGCTTTGGCGGATGGAACGCAAAGAGCAGCCAGGCTTGCGCGGACTTCGTGGAGAAGTTCTATTCAACCAACCCGGGCGTCGGCATCGACTGGTGGGGACATATATGCTACCAGGCTGTCCTCCAGGTATTCCAGCAAGCCGTTGAAGGCGCGGGAACACTCGATAACGCGGCGGTCGCCGAGTATATGAGGACACACACATTCGACACCGTTATGGGTACGATATGGTACGAAAACAACTCAATAGCTGCCGAGTGTTACCTCGGTAATGTCGGTCAGTGGCAAAACGGTGTATTTGAAGTATTGGATGTAGATCCCAACAGAAGAACCGCGGATCCGATAGTACCGAAAAACCCGTGGTAATACCACCGCAGGCATTGACCACATCGCCTTCGAACCGGCCCGCCGACTGCGGGCAAGGCCACAGCTGCCGACGCTCCGGGCGCCGGGAATAAAATCACTGAACAAAACCGTCTGAAAAGGTATATTAAGTGTAGGGATATGTGTCTGGGTAATATCCCGGCACACTTGGATAAACCCTTTCAGGCGGTTGTTTACGGTTGATGGGAGTTGATACGCATTGACCCAGTTTTTCAGCGTGATCACATCTTTCGATACATACCTGATTGGGCTAATAATGGGCGGAATCTATGCGCTTATTTCTATGGGATTAAGCATGCAGTACGGCGTGGCAAAGATTCTGAATATTTCACACGGAGAATTTATTATGATCGGCGCCTTCATAACATGGGTTT
>Ga0082212_10010024_pt1 | contig 12170 bp, 4 predicted proteins | sample TergutNt197P3_FD_71548 | JGI IMG/M metagenome (GOLD analysis project Ga0082212, IMG submission 71548) | Neocapritermes taracua P3 segment gut microbial communities from Petit-Saut dam, French Guiana - Nt197 P3 | ecosystem: Host-associated > Arthropoda: Insects > Digestive system > Gut ... | reverse complement strand
ATTTTCGTTCGACGGACAACAACCGCCTGTACCATCCGAACAACAAGCGGCCGCGCCGGGTTTATCGTCTTCCGAAGCGGCGTCGGCGCCTACTTTCATATTGGAAAGAGGCGTATACCATGTCATGTATAACCTGACAGTTTTGGTTTCGTTTGCTTTCAGCTTGAACGGCACAAACAGCGAAGCGCCCGTTGCGCCCGATTCAACAGGTTTGTTTTCCGGCATTTCGCCAGCACAGATTTCGTTCCAGCAGATGGTTAACGGGTCGAACCACCCTCCGCGAAACCAGCTATGGTTAACTTTCGTTTGCGGTTCGTCGGTAAAAATGGCAAACGCAGACTGCAGATGCGGCTCTTCGTCAGTCCCCGTTTGCGACAGCACAAAACCGTTTTTCATGGCTTCGATGAGCGAACTGCCCTTTCTATCCACCCGTAAAAAATGACGGGTGTTATACGAAAAGACGGCGTCAATTTCGTTCGTGCCGATGTTACGAAACGTATATTCGATAGCCCCGACAGGAAGACTTGAATTATCCTCATCGGCAGGGATAAACGGACTCCAGCCTTTCAGACTTACTTCAAGCGGCAGGTTTTTATCCTTCAGGTTAATTTCGGCAAATGGAAAACGCGCCTGAAAAGATGATTCTCTGAAACGGGGAAGCCCCCAACTGGCGCCCCCCAAGCCGTTACCCGAACCGCCCAGCCCGAATCGTTTCCATGTCGGCGATTGTCCTTCAATCACTTTCGACCCGTTTTCAATGCCGTTAATATGAATAGCGGCAAACATGCAGGGTTCGTGGAACAACTCGGGACGGTTACGCACCGACATGTGAGATATGGCTCCCGAGCCTTCCAAACAAAACATGCCGGCGCCCATACCGCCAACAGGAAATGCAATTCGGCTCAGATGCTCGTTTTCGTACCGGGCATTAAACATTCTCTTTTTTGTTTTGCCTGACTGTTCGTTGCTGCATCCTTGCAGCAAAGCGCTGCCGGCAACCGGAATGGCGACTGACGCCATGACCGACTGCTGCATAAAATTGCGACGTGAAATTTTTTGATTTTTCATGTTAAAATAATGTATAGTTAAAAATTCATTCTATTTATTCTGGATAATAAGCATCTTTGAAAGGAGTTATATTTTCTAAATAATATCTTGTCCGGCGGAAGTTTTCTCCCGGTTTCCTGTCCCAGTTTAACCAGTTGTCCGGATCGGTAGTGACAGGGTAACTGAGAAGACTTTCGCCGTTCCTGTTTACAGAACTGACGGCATACTCATAAATCACCGGGTTTTCCGGCATGGTACCGGTTGCCCTGTTATAATGAACCGCGCCTGAATCCGTATAATGTCTGTTTTCACCCTGATACAGCAAAACAAAACTTTTATCACCCTGTTTCCTGCGGTACAGCTTATAAGTTTTTACGCCCAACACCTGTCCCCATTCTAAATAAACCTTTCCTGATTCATCTTTCAGTTTCAGACCATCGGGGCTATCGGGTTCGACGTCCGACAAGTAAACCGGATATTGCGCCGAAGCGGGGCTTTCGTAACGTTTGTTGCAGGCGGTTACCTGAATATGTATTTTGATATTCCTGCCTGCATCCTTTAAGTCAAAACTGTTTTTGACCGTGTTACCCGCAACTTTCCATGTTCTGCCGTTGTCGTTACTGTATTCGACGCGATAGGATGATGCGCCGGGACATTCTGTAAAATAGACGGTTGCTCCCTGTTTTCGGTTGTCGGTAAACAATACTTCGGGTGTAACCGGTGAGGGTAACCCTGCCGTGAGTTGCCACGTGTGGTTACCGGCAGGAAGCGATACCATCAGACTGTTACCGTTACGAATTGTTTTTTGCGGTCGTCCGTCGATATACACAACAAAGTTTGCGGCTGAGACTGCCATCAACTCCAGTAGGCCGTCACGCAACGAAAAGTATTGACCGCATGCCTCGCCGGCTTCGCCAAGCTTCGCCGATATGCCTACATCGGAATGGCTTACTTTCATGTTAAACTGTCCGTAGCCTATTTCCCGTCCGTGAAACATGACTAATTCCCGTTCGTTTCCTTCGTTGCGAACAAATCCGGCTGTTCCGTTGAAAACGATTCCTTCCTCGTTGCAAACAACCGGTTTATCGTTACGAAACAGGTGATCAATTTTCCCGTCTTTTGTTTTAACAATCGCTCCGTAATTAGTTTTAGTTACCGAAATGCCGTCCTTATGGCTGACCAAAAACATAAAATCGCCGCCGCCGTCGTACCATATGCCTTTCGATTCGCTTGTATTCAATTCGGTCACGCGTGTGGACACGCGTTCGTCGTTCATATTCGGACGTATCAGGTGGATAAAGGGAAAATCGTCATTCGGGTGCGTGTACCACGAGAAACGTCCCGAAGTCAGGTCGGTGAACAAATCGTCGTAGGTGACAAAGTAATCATCGCCCACCAGCATGACGCTTCGACTGAGGTAATCCGGCCAAACAGTGTTTTCGGCGGTGGAATCGGAAACCAGTTCGGCAAATTTACCTGTACCCAGGTCATACAGCGGTCGTTCAATATCGCCGCGACCAATCGAACGGAACGCATTGTTCTTGAACACGCCGAAATTGGTGCCGAAATCGGTATCCTGCGCCCTGCGGTCGCCTACATCTTCGCGCCCGTTGTGGCTGTACGACTTACCGCCCGCATAGAAATATATTGTACCGCAGCCGCCATTTCCGGCATCGCCCCATCGATAGTTGTGTCCGTTATCAATCTGTTGCAAGTGAACCGACAGTTCGCCCGGCGAATCGACAGCCGCCCTGAGTATTGCGCCATATCCGGTATATTTTCCCGATTTGAATACAGGTTTCGTTCCCGTGTTGTAGTTCTCTGTCGGATAGATATGATTCCATTTTTCATTTTTCAAATCTTCCTGCTCCGGATCGGCTGGTTTGGATATCCACATCAGGTTTTCGGCCAGTAACGGATCGTATTTGAACAGCGAATGACCCAAAAGCCAGAGGATACGCGGCGCCATCCGCCGCGCTGAATGGGCGCCCTGTGGCGGATGCAGTCTTTGCGGCGCCATTTCGGGCGTCACAATACCCCAGCAGTGCGCAACCAGTCCGCCGTCTTTATTTCGGTAAAAATCAATATCCTCGCCGTCAAACGGAGCTGAAAGCGAACCGCTTAGCCAGCGACCGATTTTTGCCATATTATCGTATGCGACCCTGTTTTTATTTTGTTTTAACCCAAACTTCTCGCCTAATGTTGCCGTTCTAAGCGTTACTTTCAGGAACCCCCAGACATAAGTACCCAAGTTTTCCGTCCAGCGTCCTCCACTTGTACCCCAGCGGCTTACGTCGGGACGCGTATGATAGTGCAGGTTCAGCGCGACATATTTTTCAAACAGGTCGAGCCAGTCGCCGGCTGCGGGATGATCGGGAAAAAGGAACGCTACCAGCGCCGGGACGCTTTTTACATCGGCCAGGAAGTTAGGATGTCCCGACAGCATGTTTTTCATAGGCATGAAATCTTCATCGGCGCAAATGTATGCCGAAAACAACAGCATGGCCGTTATTCTTCGTCGCTGGTCGTCGCCCATTTGCGTGTGAAAACGGTTGTAGGCGCCTATCCATTCATCGTAAAACATCCGTGCAGGGACTGGGCCAAATCCGTTGTTTTGTCGCGGGCCGCTGGTCGGTATGGCCATAATAAATCCTGAATACAGGAAACTACGCTCGAAATCGCCGGCGTCTTTTATTCTGGCTGCATCGAAAACAACGGGCGGCATGGCGGCTGTTGCAGGATAAACAAGCTCCCAGTCCTTTACCTTGTTCAGGTGGATGGTACCATAACGGCTCTGAAGATGGGTAGGATACGAATACGGATGTAAATCTGTTTTGTAGTTAAAGCCCTGCGGACTTTTTTTCTGTGCGGCTTCCTCCTCTACACGGTTCATGGTTTCCACATCCAGCGTATGATCATAGCAAACGATTCCGCATGACCGGCTGCCTGTCTGCAAAGGAAAACGCCAACTCATCAAACCGTCTTTGTAATAATACTTTACATTCATCGCATCGGAAGCATTCCAGATCGCATACAGTTTGTCGTCCCATTCTTCGGGTTTATCAATGAAAATACCGGCTGCGTTGTGTGTGTTCTCATCCCGGAAAGAAGCCGAGCTTAGACGTACCGAAGCTGGCCAAGGGTCAAAAATACCCAGTTGAAAAGGCATCAAACCTTCCGGATTATCATTCACTGACACGCCATGATGTCCCGAAATTTTATCCTGCCCGATAGTCTCCCACTCAAAGCGATGGATGCCGGGTCTATCCGACAGCTCCATATATGAACGCTGGTAGGGATGATTGGGCGCTTGCCGGTGCGTAGGTTGAAAACCAGTCCAGTCGAACTTGAAAAAAACCTGATCCTGAAAAGACAGGCCGGAAATTTTTTCTGCAAATTCCACGAAATCGTAGCCTTCGACTACGCGTACTGTTGCCTCATAAATACCGCCATTATCGAATAAATACCGGATGCGGTAACGGATGAACAGGCGTCCCGCATCCAAGCGCGTTGTCTCCACACTGCGCACCCTGCATTGCCCCGTTTCCAGGACCGACTGTCCAAACCAGTTTTGTCCGTCACGGCTGATACGCGTAAAAGGGCCGGGAACGGAAGCCGGATAATTGACCGAACGCGGTATACATACCGACAGCTTACCGGACGACAATACGATAAAATTATCATGTTCGCTTTCTGTTACAGTAGCTTTTGCCGGCTGTCTGTTACCGCTTGCCGTCAATTCAAACTTCCTGGATACGCCCGACGGCAAATCGGACATGAAATGAAGTACTGCCGTTTTCACAAATCCGTTCTCTGAAGTAATATCCGACAATTGATGCGGAATTTCCTTCCCATTGTACATAAGCGCCAAATCATCAGGCTTTTCACTTCCATCAAACTGAATTGGATAACTTAATAAGGTAGTCGGCCACCAGAACAGGGGATGTTGCAGGTGATCCGTCAGTTCGATCGCTAACGCCCGGTCTTTTGATTTTGTATAAATCCGACTTGCTTCAACCGTCTCAAGAGCGGCCAGTAGCAATAATAATATGCGAAGTATTGTCCTCATTGATTTTACTGATTGATGATTCCCCATTTTTTATTAGGTTCGGGACCCAGTACGAGTTCGAGCGTACCGCCCCTGATAAATTCACGATGCGGGAAATAGCAGGTGTTTAGCGGCTCTCCATTCAGTTTGGCCGATTGGATATACATATTTTCCCTGCTGTTATTTCGGGTGATAACCGTAAAAGATTTACCGGGATAATAATCGGGATTCAGGTCGATTTCTATCCTGTCGAATATCGGAGACGTGATTTCATAGACCGGGTCGACAGACGCTCCTCCGTCCAATGCAAACAATCCGATCGCCATCAGCACGCCCAGGGCGCCCATTTGTCCCTGGTCCTCGTCATCAAAATATCCTCCATACGGGGTGATGTCGCTATATGCCTCCTTCACTAAACGCACCCATTTCTGCGACAGCCAGGGCGCTCCGGCACGATTGAAAATATGTGCCATGCCTGTTCCCGGCTGATTGGTATACTGTGTCCAAAATTCTTCTTTCTCAACATGTCTGAAACCATTTTCCTTTCCTTTCTCAAACTGCCAGTTCAGCCGTTCCACATATTTATCCCTGCCTCCGAAAAGTTCCACCAACCCCGGCACATCGTGCGGCACGTAATGAGAATAAACAGCAGCATTTGATTCGCACATGCGGCTTTGCCAATTTTGTATGGCAGGATTGTATTCTTCGGGAAAACTGCCGTCCATCGCGCGCGGATACATAAATCCTTTTTCCGGATTCCATACATTTTTATAATTTTTTGAGCGTTCCATGAACAATTTGTAATCGTCTTCTTTTCCCATCGCTTGCGCCATTTGCGCCAGGCACCAGTCCTGGTAGGCATATTCAAGCGTCATGGCCGAACTTGCAGTACTGTGGAAACCAACGGCGTCCGTACGATCATAAGGGACATATCCCATTTCGAGATAATACTTCATTCCGCCGCCGGTTGCAGGGATTTGCTGTTCATAACCCGCATGATCGCGGTCTCCGCCAAGGAAGGCATTCTTACGCAGGGCTTCGTAAGCAATCCGGGTGTCGTAGTTACGTATTCCCTTGTTGTAGGCCGCTGCAAAAAGTGATACGGAGGGGTCGCCAATCATCACAAAAGTATAGTTCCCGCCGGAAGCGCCGCGGTCAATCAAGCCCCCATCTTTATACATGCTTATCATCGTGTTGCAAAACCGGTCCGTCACTTCCGGATACGCCATCGGCCAAAGGATGTTCAGCGACCAGTGACTACCCCACCACGAATCGTAGTTGTGGTGAGGCCACGGATTTCCGTTCCTGTCAAGCGGCGCCTGACCGGCACGTGGCGCCGGACCGGTGTTATCCAAATATTTACCGTCCACATCGCTCACAGTGCGGCGTCCCAGCAGTGCATGCCACAAGTCGGTATACAGTTTTATTTTTTGCGCTTCCGTGCCGCCTTCCACCCGGATTTTTCCAAGTTCGCGATTCCACTCGTCGAACGATTCATTCTTTACGCGGTCGAAATCCCAGTGAGACAACTCGGCGTTCAGGTTTTTACGCGCCTGTTCAACGCTGACATACGAAATAGCCACTTTCAATTGGATTTGTTCGCCTTCTTTGGTGTTGAAACCAATATAAGCGCCGGCATCTTTTCCGGATACAGGATTCGTTTTTACATCCACAAGTTGATGATTTACCCAGCCGCCGAATGATTTCATCGGCTTGTCGAACTGAGCAACAAAATAGACCGGCGCGGGTTTGGGCCTCCGTTTTGAGAAGGTGTATCCCATCAGTGACATCCCTTCAATTTCCGTATCGGATACTTTTCGTACACTCGACGAGTCCATCGGCGAACTGGACAGAAAGGCCCCCGTGTCAAAAATAATAAAAGCCCGGTCGCTTTCCGGAAATGTATATCGGTGCATTCCGACGCGACAGGTAGAAGTCAGTTCGGCCCATACATTATAATCTTTCAGGAAAATCTTGTGATACCCTGCTTTGGCAATTTCGCCTTCGTGGGTGAATGACGACTTGTATGCTTCCATTCCAAGATGGCCATTCATCTCTCCCACAAGCGGCATCACAGGGATTCCCGACATCTCCCACGCATGGATATGACTGAAACACCGGATGTATGTACTGTCATACAAGTAACTGGAATTCCAGGGACTGTCCACATTGGTATCAGGACTTAAATTTACCATCCCGAAAGGTCTGCTCGCCGACGAGAAAAAAATCCACCGGCTTTTATGCGAGTCGATAAAAGGGTTGACATAATCTACCGGTTTATTTTGTGCTGATTGACATCCCGGTAGCAAATAAACCGTAATGACCGAAAAACAAGCCACCGTTTTAAAGCATAATTGTCTGAATAATTGACATTTAAAGATTTTCATAAGGTATAAAATTTATAATTACAGATGCAAATATAGCTGAAATTTTCGATATTGCACACAAACGGATAAAAATTTACCGGATTGCTTTAACGGCGGCGTAGCGAGACGCTACGCCGAGCGGAGTTCCTGTGCCTGTGCTCGTCGTAGCGTCCCCCTGTGCTCGTCGTAGCGTCCTCGCTACGACGCTACGTTTAACGGCGGCGTAGCGAGACGCTACGCCGAGCGGGTAGTTCCTGTGCTCGTCGTAGTCCTGTGCTCGTCGTAGCGTCCTCGCTACGACGCTACGCCGAGCGAGGTTTTTTTTGCAAAAGTTTTTTTTTATTATTTCTTTCGTTATCTTTGCAAACTCAATATTAGTAAAATTTATTTTTTGTTTTTATGATGTATAAATGTATGAATGACACGAAATTTTGCCTCAATCTTGTACGAAAAATAAAAATATTGTTCGACAATCCATCGAATGGCATGATTTTTGCAGAGAGAGAGAGAGAGAGAGAGAGTAAACCCTATAAATTTAAGAGCGCGTTTTGCTGTAAGCTTTTTTACGCGAAATATTTCTTATCCGGCGTATTGTTTTTATTGCAATACACCGGTTTTTTTTATTCCCCTGTTGCGAAAAGAGTTTTAAAATATTGTTAACCCGTTAATTAAAATGCCTATGGATAACTGCAGAAAGAAAAATGAAGAAAGGATATGATCCTGTTTTGAATCAAAAAATTTAAGTTAATCAAAAATTTATTATTAATCACTTAATCTGATAATATGGAGTATATTAAAAAATGTCCGGTTATTAAATGCCGGATGAGAAAATTCGGAAAAGTTAATCGAATGATGATGGCATCATTTGTATTGTGTTTTGTAACAATGCTGAATGTATTTGCACAGCAGGGGATTACAATTAAGGGAATCGTAACCGACGCGACGGGCGATCCGCTGCCGGGCGTTAGTGTGACGGTCAAGGGAACGACGCAAGGCACGGCAACCGACGTCAACGGCGTTTATTCCCTGTCGGTACAGAACGAAAATGCCACGCTGGCGTTTTCATTTATCGGTTTTATCAATCAGGAATTTGTCGTAGGCAACCGCCGCGACATCCATGTCGTGTTAGTGGAAGACACACATGAGATCGATGAGGTCGTTGTTGTGGGGTACGGTACGGTGAGGAAAAGCGATCTGACCGGCGCCATTTCCCAGATTGACCCGACAAAAAAATCGGAAAATCTCACCTCCAACGCCACCGACCTGCTGCGCAACAGCATCGCCGGATTGTATATCCCTTTTTCGACAAGCGCAAAAGGAGATGTGGATATGGGGAATGCGTTGATTCGGGGAACGACGTCGCTAAAAGCGTCTAACAAACCGTTGATAGTTCTTGACGGCGTCATTTTTGACGGCGATCTGGCCGATGTCAGTTCCGCGGATATTGAAAGGATAGACGTGATGAAAGATGCAAGTTCGGCTGCTGTGTACGGATCAAGATCTGCCAACGGCGTAATTCAGATCACCACAAAGAAAGGCGCAAATGGAGCGCCGGTCATCAATTTCAATATCAATGTCGGCCTGTCGACCCCTTCTTTTCTCCGTTCCGTTCTTAGCCCTGACGGATATGTCGACATGCGAAGCAACCTGCTTCAGTATACTGCGCCACGAACCAATCAGCCGGGATACTACAACGATCCCACCCATTTGCCAGCAGGCGTATCGCTTGACCAGTGGATGGGATACAGCAATGCAACCGGCGATCCGACAGATATTTGGCTGACCCGGTTGGCTATGCAAAGCATTGAGATTGCCAATTACAAACTTGGCAATACTATCAACTGGGCAGACCCTATTTTTCAAACAGGTCTTAAACAGGATTATTTAGCAAGCATCACCGGCGGCACTGATAATTCAAAATATTACTGGTCTCTCAATTATACAAATAATGAGGGATTTATTGTGGGGCAACAGTTCGAATCCGTCCGTTCGCGTATTAATCTGGAAAGTAAAATTGCCAACTTTTTAAATGTTGGAATCAATGCCCAGTATGCCAACAGGGACGAAAGTGCGATTGCTGTTGGTTGGGGAAATTATGCCACCCAGTCGCCTTATGGCTCTATGTACGAAGAGGATGGCGTGACATTACGATACTTTCCTTATGGCGATCCCACTGCAACAAATCCGTTGATCGACAGAACCTATATTGACAGATATAACAAATTTCACGATCTTAACACCAAAATTTATGCCATTGTTACTTTGCCTTTCGGCGTGAACTATCAGCTCAATCTTGTCAACAACTTCACGAGCAACCGGTATTATAATCACGTCCCGTCACAGCATCCGGGCAATGTAACCACCGGAGAAGCTACCCGTCGCAATACGGATACCTATCTGTGGAACGTGGAAAATATTGTAAAATGGAATAAAACATTCGACAGGCATGCTTTCGACCTGACGTTGCTGGCCAATGCCGAAAAATATCAATTTTTCAGGAATGAGCAAAAAAACACCCGTTTTTCGCCATCGGATATCCTGGGATACCACAATATGGCAGCAGGGAGCGTTCCAATCGTTTCCAGTGATGACAGGGTATGGACGCGTGATGCCTTGCTGGCGCGTTTGAATTACACTTTCAACGGCAAATATTTAGTGACAGGCTCAATCCGCAGGGATGGTTATTCGGCGTTCGGCCAGGATAATCCCCATGCCTTGTTTCCTTCGGTTGCGCTGGCATGGCGGATTTCCGATGAGAATTTCTTTCAGGTTGCGCCCGTTGACAACCTGAAAATCAGGGCGTCCTGGGGCGCAAACGGTAATTCTGCCATCGGCGAATACGACGCGTTGGCCGCCTTATCGGGCAACAAGCATCTTTTTGCTTCTGAGGCAGGAAGCGCATATACCCTAAGCCGGCTGGAAATTGACAGAATGGCCAATGCCAATCTGCAATGGGAAAAAACGAACGCTTTCAATGCCGGTTTGGATTTTTCCCTCTTTCATTACCGGTTGAACGGAACGCTTGAGGGGTATTTGTCGAAAACGACCGACTTGCTTGTTAACAGATCATTACCCAATGTAACCGGATATTCAGAAATCTCGGCCAATTTGGGACAAGTCGACAATTCGGGTATAGAGATATATTTAAATTCCAATAACATGGAAATACCCCGCAGGTTTACCTGGCAATCATCGGCTACCGCCTCATTAAACAGGAACAAGATTGTCAAACTGTATGGCGATATGGTAGACGTCTTCGATTCGAACGGGAATGTAACAGGTACCAAAGAAAGCGATGACTATGCCAACAACTGGTTCATCGGACAATCCATCGATGTAATATGGGACTATAAACCCTTTGGCGTCTGGCAGATGGAAGACGCCGAACTGGCGAACAGCTATGGCGGCTTCCTGCCGGGCGAGTACCGCATGGTCGACGTCAATAATGACGGTTTATTTACGGAGTTGGATGATAAACAGTTTCTTGGATTCTCAAAACCGCAGTTCCGCTGGAATATCACCAATGATTTTACGCTGTTCGACCATATTTCCGCTTCTTTTTCCTTTTACGGACATCATGGATGGAAAGGTAATTTTATCCAGAAAGCCGGCGCTGAAAGAAGCAATTACTACGACATACCCTACTGGACGCCCGAAAACAGAAGCAACAAATGGGCCAGAATGACCAACCGCGACGCCGACCCGAAACCGCAATCAAACTATATTAGCAAGGGGTTTGTTCGTCTTTCCGACCTGTCGTTGGGATACACTTTTCCCGGAAGCGTGACCGATCGGATGCATCTGAAATTACTGAAAGTCTATGTCAGCGCTCAAAATGTAGCCATGTGGACAAAGTGGCCCGGATGGGATCCTGAAAATGTCGACGCGCCTGTACCGCGTTATTTCAACCTTGGGATAAATATCAGATTATAATTATTTAACAATATACGGTAATGAAACTAAAAACGATAACCATATACCTGTTCATCACAATCATGTTTGGATGCAGTGATGATTTTTTGCGACCGGAAGCATTATCTTTTTATGCGCCGGAGAATACGCTTACCGATAAAAACGGAATTGACGGTCTGTTAATCACCTGCAATCAGGTGTTAAGAGGCGAATACTACGACCATGTAGCCATGATTCTGGCTGAATTTGTTTTTTCGGATATCGCCATCATGGGCGGCGATGACGACAATATTCCTGTCGACCTGGATGTCATGATTCTTCCCGACTTTTATGTAGGCCTCAGTAAAGACGTCAAGATATATCAATACTGGGAAACATGGTACAATATTATCAAATATACCAATATGGTCATTAGCAGGATTGAACATGTCGCTTTCGATTCGCAGGCCGACAAGAACGCCATACTTGGAGAAGCTCTTTTCTACAGGTCGTTTTCCTATTATCGGCTGGTACATCAATTTGGCGATGTGCCGTTGATTTTGGAAGAGATAACAAAACCCCGTCTTGATTTTTACAGTTTTAGCAGGGTAAGTATTCTCAAAAAAATGCAGGAAGACATGGTACAGGCTGTTGGCTGGCTACCTGACAGATGTCATTTTGGAAGAGTAAACAAAGCGGCGGGTAATCATTTGCTGACAAAGATATACCTGGCGCTTGGCGAGTTCGATAAAGCCATCAGTTCGGCAACGGCTGTTATTGACGATGGCATTCACGGACTGATGGAAAACCGTTTCGGC
>Ga0082212_10010023_pt1 | contig 12171 bp, 15 predicted proteins | sample TergutNt197P3_FD_71548 | JGI IMG/M metagenome (GOLD analysis project Ga0082212, IMG submission 71548) | Neocapritermes taracua P3 segment gut microbial communities from Petit-Saut dam, French Guiana - Nt197 P3 | ecosystem: Host-associated > Arthropoda: Insects > Digestive system > Gut ... | reverse complement strand
CCCAAAAAAACTTTTCGAGATTCCTTTCATTTCGATCACAGGAGCCATGTTCTTTCCTTAAAAATTCACTCGCTGCGAGATTTCCGGACTGACAATTACCTTAACAAGCTTTTTATTGCTCTGAATTTCCTTTAATGCGGTTTCCAGGTCTTCCAGAGGCACTGCCATGGAAAGAAGAGGCAGCGGTTTTACGCGGCCGTAACGGAGCAGGGTAATTGCGTCTCCCCAATCGTTGCCGATACCGGCGCAGCTTCCGGCGACTTTTTTCTCTCCAAGTACAAACTCAAAAGGAGGTAATGACATGGGATCGTTCGGGGCGGCTATACCGAAAGCTTCCACATGACCGCCGCGGCGAATCATTTGAAAGGCCTGTTCGTATGTTCTTGGATTGCCTACCGCTTCTATAACATAATCAGCGCCGATGCCGCCGGTAAGTTTTTTTACCTCTGCAACGGCGTCGGGGGTTTCATCTATATCGATGATATAATCGGCGCACATTTCCTTCGCTTTTGCCAGACGGGCTTTATTGTTATCTACAATAATTACCGGCGCACAGCCCCTGAGTTTTGCCATGGTACCATGCAAAATTCCCAGACCGGAACCGATAACAACCACACTGGAACCAATTTTGGCGTTCATCCGCCGCGATGCCTGGATTACCGTGGTCATTGGCTCGACAAAGACGGCAGTGTAATCGTCTATCTCATCGGGAACCTGGTAAATATTACGCCAGGGCGCCTTGAGGTATTCGGAAAAACCGCCCGATGTTTCTTTGGTATGAATTCCAATCTGTTCAAAACTTTGGCAGAGAAGACCGTCTCCCCGGCGGCAGAAATAACAAGCGCCGCAGTTTATTACAATGTCGGCGCTGACACGCTGGCCGACTTTAATGCTTGCCGGAGCCTTTGACCCGACTTCTGCGACAGTGCCGAAAAATTCATGACCTGTTACCAGGGGCAGCCGTTCGGGAACATATTTTCCGGTAAAAATACTCCAATCCGAGCCGCAAATACCGCAGTATTTAATTTTTATCAGAACTTCATCATCGTTAATCTGGGGAATGGGAACTTGTTTAAGCTCCATTACATTGGGGGCCGTAACCACCTGGGCGCGCATTGTGCCTTGCATATTATCTCCTGTTTTAAACGGCGGAATCGCCGCTATATTCAACCGAATATGAACACGAAGTGTTCATAATTCCTCCTTATACTTAACGGGTAAACAGTTTGTCGTTCCGGCCTTCGTAAGGCGCATGGATCATAAGGGGTTTAAGGAAGGCAATAGCTTTGTCTACCCCGTCTGCCCGGGACATGACCACATCTTCATGTTCGTAAGTAAAGACCCCGTCATAACCAATAATAAACAGTTCGCTGATTACACTTTTCCAGTCTATGCTGCCCCAACCTGGTATCCGGAAACGGAAAGACCTCTGGTAATTGCCCCAGTCTCCCTGGAACATCCACCATCCGCCCCGCGGCATATTGTGGGGCAATACCTGGCAATCTTTGGCATGGACGGAGAATATTCTGTCCTTCATCTCATCTACAAAGGCTTCAACGCTGATTCCCGTGTAAAACAGGTTTGCAGGATCAAAGTTAATGCCAAAATTGGGATGCCCTCCAAGAAGTTCCACGGCACGCTTGGCTGTATGAAGATCATAAATAATATTGTTTGGGTGAGGTTCAATTGCCAGTTTAATACCGTATTCCTTGTATTTTGCCATAATGGGAGTAAACCGTTCCACAAAATTGGCTTCTTCTTCGGCCCAGCCTTTGGCGTATGGGAATACGTTAAAGTGCCCCATGTTTCCGATGCCGGTAAAGCCGATTACAACCGGAACTTCCAGAGCATTGGCCAATTGGGCGCTGCGAATCAGGCTTTTGGCGCCGAATTCGTGCTGCTCGGCAGGAGAACCCGGAGCAATGTGTGCTACATCCTTTCCTTCACACAGAATAGCCATGCTGTCGGCATGATTACTGACAGCGGAAATGAATAATCCCTTGGCTTTTACCATTTCGTTAAGCTTTTTTGCATTATCTCCCTTTAACACTTCATCTGCATCTACTTGGCCGTTATCGGTAAAAGAGGGGATTTCTACCGCTTCATACCCTTTTTCCGCAGCCAGAGCCACTACTTTTTCCAATGGCCAATCGGAATAATTCATGGTACAAAATCCAACTTTCATTTTCTTCCTCCTTACAGTAATAAACTTATAAAATGTAATAAAGTAATAACATATTGTTCTATGTTTTTCTGTCTGTCAAGAGATTTTTTTATATGTTTAAACCTAAAGTATATGGGGACAATTCCGGCCGGAAAGGACATCGATAAGGTTTTGTACAGACATATCAGCCATTGCTGTAGTTGCCTCAGTAGTATGAGCGCCTGTATGAGGGGTCAATACGACATTTTCCAGTTCAAAAAGCGGCGATTTTTCCGGAGGCTCCGTTTCGAAAGCATCCAGTCCTAAACCGCCCAGATGTCCTGATCCAAGAAGTTCACAAGCTGCCTCTTCGTCGATAAGACCGCCCCGGGCCGTGTTTACAATAACAGCGCTTTTTTTCATGGCCTTCATCACATCTGCAGAAATAATATGCCTGGTTTCTTTCGTTAACGGCAGATGAAGGCAAAGAAAATCCGCCTCCCGTGTAACTGTATCAAAATCTGCCGGAACAATCCCGTGTGATTCGGCATATTCCCTGTTCATTAACGGATCGTATGCAATAATCTTCATGGAAAACCCGGCAGCCCGTTGAGCCACTGCCTTTCCTATTGCACCCAGGCCCAAGATGCCCATGGTTTTTTTGTACAACTCCATGCCGTTGGAACGCGGCCACTGACCTTCCCGTGTTTTTTTGTCAAGAATGGATACCTTGCGGGCCACGCAGAGAAGCATGGCAAAAGTAAGGTCTGCTACAGACTGGGCATTCGCACCGGGGGTGTTGCAGACAACGATGTTTTTAGCCTTTGCTGCTGCTACATCAACCCTGTCAACCCCGGCTCCGTAGCGGGAAATAACCTTAAGACTTTGCGTACTTTCCATTACCTTTGCGGTAAAGTGATCAAGTCCGGCGATACAACCGTCACAGCCGGCAAGCAAAGGGATTAATTCTTCTTCGGGAAGAGGCTTTTCGCCGGGGTTGAATACCAGGGAACCGGCAAAGGAACGCAGTTTGTCCATAGCCGGAGTATCGGAATCCTGTCTAAAAGAAGTGGCGGTAACCAGTATTTTCATAAACAACCTGCCTTATCCAAGACTATTCTGAAGTATTTGAATTATAATGTAATAACATATTATAGTCATTACCTTTTTTTGTCAATTTGCCTTTACTTTTTTTGACTTATGAGTTATTGTGTTGCCAATGTAAGGTTGTAATGATATAGATTAAAATCTAAGGTAATTGATCCAAGATTTGACATTTTGGAACAGTCTTAGGTTTTTGGAGGTTTTCTTTATGTTTTCTGGGGGTTATACATTAAAACTGCTTCGCATCGACCTTTCTGCACAATCGTATAAAGTGGAAGACATTCCCGAAACTTATTACAGGGCTTTGCTTGGCGGAAGGGGAGTAGCGGCGAAGTATTATTATGATGAAATCGGGCCGGATGTTACTCCATTTTCCGCCGGGAATAAACTTATATTTATGAATGGCCCGCTCACCGGCGCACCGGTATATTCAAGTACCAAATTTCAATTGGCAACAAAATCTCCGCTTACCGAACATTATGTGTGCAGCAATTCCAGCGGTTATTTCGGCCCGGAGTTAAGATGCGCCGGATTTGACGGTATTATTATAGAAGAAAAGGCATCGACACCGGTGTATATCACCATCAGGGACAGCGAGATTAAATTCCATGATGCTGCGCCCATTATGGGTAAAACCACTGCCGAAGTAGATGAATATATCAAGACAAACCACGAAATAAGCAAGGGCATAATGAGCATAGGAATCGGCGGAGAAAAGCTGGTAACGTATGCATGTATTCAGGTAGATGGACGCAGTTTCGGACGCGGCGGCGGCGGCGCAATAATGGGTGATAAAAATTTAAAAGCGATTGCTGTGCATGGTACAGGCAAAATTAAACTGCATAACGAGGCGGCATTAAAGGAGTTTATAACCGCAAATGTAAAGCCTTGCAGAGACGGCAAGCCCAATCATACAAAATTCGGAACGGCACAATATACCGAAGTTATAAACAACTTAGGCTGCTATTCCGTAAAAAACTTTCAAACGGCTGTACTGGATAACGCGGAAACCATCTATGCAACAGAAATGGTCAGCAAATACAAGGTTGGAAACGGAGCCTGTTATCGCTGTCCTGTCGCCTGCGGTCAGGTGTGCGAAGTAAAAGAAGGGCCGTTTAAAGGCGCACGAAGCGATCCGGAATACGAAACCATCGGCGCTTTCGGCGGGCAATGCTGTGTGCTGGATTTTGCAGCCATTATTGCGGCGAACCAGGCTTGCGACGATCTTGGCATTGATACAATGCAGGCAGGTACGATGATCGCTTTTGCAATGGAACTTTTCCAGCGCGGTTTGTTAAAAAGCGAAAATGCTGACGGACTGGATTTATCCTGGGGGAACGGTGAAACAGTGGTTTCCCTTCTTCATAAAATTGCCAATCGCGAGGGAATAGGTGATTTTTTGGCTAAATCTGTTTATGAAATTTCCAGGGAACATCCGGAAATGACAAAATATCTGATGCATGTAAAGGGTATGGCCTATGCCGCCTATGAACCGCGCGGATTCTACGGTATGGGACTTGCATACGGCACTTCGGCCCGCGGCGCCTGCCATAATGTCGGCGGCTGGACCATACGCGACGAGCTTACCAGCGGAAAATTTGATCGTTTTGCCATAAAAGGCAAAGGTAAGATGGTAAAGGACATTCAGGATACACGCGGGTATGTAGATTGTCTGGGCATTTGTACTGTTGTACGTTCTGCCATGGGATTCAGCGACAATCCAAGCGGTAAAGTTCTGGAATACGTTACGGGCGTTGATTTTACACCAGAGTTAATGGAGATAGGTGAACGGGTATACAGCCTTGAACGGCTGATTTATCAAAGGGAAGGTATTTCCCGAAAAGACGATTATTTGCCTGAACGCACCATGACGGAAAAACTGCCCTCCGGAATGGCCAAAGACAAAGTGCTGACAAAAGAAATGTATGATACAATGCTGGAAGAATACTATGCGCTTAGAGACTGGGATGCCAACGGAAATCCGACAGAAAAAGGGATAGAGCGTCTGAAACTTTCGGCACTGATCAAATGAAAGTACATGTCAAGGTTTTTCCAATTGCCGGATTGTGTGATCGAACCAAAAAGCTGGATATAGCGCTGGAAGATGGCAGCATGAATGAACTGCAAACGTATTTACAGGAACGGCTGGACGTAAGCAATCATAAAATAGAAACGCTTATGTTTCTGCACAACGGACATGCGCTGGACAAACAGAAAGATGTGGTTTTTGAAGACGGAGATCAATTATGGCTGATGCCGGTGATCTCCGGCGGCTGAATGCTTTTTATCTGAGGCTGCTCCGAAATATCAGATTTCGGAACAAGTCCGTCTGTGTAAAAAAAATCAAACAGGAGGCAGATAATGAGTTACAATGTAGATAAATCCAGTGTTTTCAGCTTTGCTCTTGATACGGGAATCAGTAAAGACAGGGAATCTTCCAGGCGATATCTTTCCAATTTAAAAGGAATGGTTGCCGACGAAGGTGCACTGGAAAAGATGATTAAAAAAGAGGATACACTTGTATACGAGTTCTACGAATTGGGTGTTCCCGAAAATCCGGGCGATCTTGCGTTCGGAACAAGTATATGTTACCCCGGAAAAATCGGCGATGAATTTTTTATGACAAAAGGGCATTTCCATGGTATTTTGGATATAGCGGAAGTATACCTGTGCATAAGAGGCCGCGGTCTTATACTTATGGAAAACCCGGAAGGTGATTGTACGTATGAAGTAATTACGCCGGGAATGATGGTGTATGTGCCAAAACGTTACGCTCACCGCAGCATTAACATCGGCAAAGAACCCTTTGTCCAATTTTTTGCATTTCGTGCCGATGCGGGTCATGATTACGGTACAATAGAGACCAAAGGTTTTCGCAAGCTAGTGGTTGAACAAAATGGTGATTTCGCTCTGATTGATAATCCAAAATGGGGGAAAGCATGACGGTACTTCAACGATTGGCAGAAGCGTTTTTTATTCCGGTAGTTGTTATAGACGACGCAGGCCGGGCGGTAGATGCCGCAAATGCCCTTTTGGCCGGGGGCGTCCGGGTAATGGAAATTACCCTGCGTACCGAAGCCGGGCTGGAATCAATTGAGAAAATAGCAAAAGCCTGTCCCGATCTGCTGATGGGCGGAGGCACGGTGCTTACCATGGAACAATGCCGTCAGGCAATTTCACGCGGGGCGTCCTTTATTGTTTCTCCGGGCTTTGATCCGGAAATTGTCGATTACTGCCATAAAAACAGTGTGGTTGTATTGCCAGGCTGCGTAACCCCTACCGAAATAAACAATGCAATAAAGGCCGGGGTCGAGATTATCAAATTTTTTCCTGCCAATGTGTACGGCGGAGTTGGGGCGATAAAGGCTCTTTCGGGTCCGTTTCCCCGTCTTAAATTTGTGCCAACCGGCGGAATAGATTTAAAAAATCTGGCTGAATTTATTATTCCGCAGGTTTTTGCCATTGGCGGAGGATGGCTGTGCGATCGAAAAGCGATCAATGCAGGAAACTACGAAGAAATTACCAAAATATGCAAACAGTCTTTGGAAGTACTTCATAAATTAAGAGGATAACTCTATAATAAATACAGTTGAATGGATTACTGCCCATGACAAATATTTTAAATTCTATATATCTTGATAAAAACATACCCATTCCCCTGTATTATCAGGTTAAAAAGCAGATTCTGTTGTTAATAGAAAACGCACAGCTTAAGGAGGGCGATCTTCTTCCGCCGGAAAACGATCTTTGCGAAGCCTTGAATGTTTCACGGCCTACCATACGCCAGGCATTCAGCGAACTGGTTAATGAAGGGTATTTAACACGGTACAAGGGAAAGGGTACTTTTGTCTCCAAGCCCAGGGTTCAGGATAAATTTTTCAGCAAACTGGAAACGTTTCATGAAGAAATGGAAGCACAGGGACTTAATCCGGTTACAAAAGTTCTTAAACTGGAAAAAATCAATGGTCCGCATGAAGCAAACGAAAAACTTTCCATTCCGATTTCCGGTCCTTTGCTGTATCTCAGCCGGGTACGATCTGTTGACAAGGTTCCTCTTGTATATGTTGAAACTTTTTTACCGTATGATCTTTGCAGCAAACTAATGTCAGTGGATTTTTGCGAAAATTCTCTGTATGATTCTCTGGAAAAAGTTTACCAAAGAAGAGTCGATCGGGTTCTGCGCGAATTCATGGCGGTAAATGCCCACCAGCGGGAAGCTGAACTGTTACAGATTTCCAGGAATAAAGCTATCATTCTTGTAAAAACAGTGGCGTTTTCGGGTAATACTGCATTTGAATTTTCAATTGCCCGTTACAGGGGAGACATGAACCTGTTTAATGTTGAGTTGTTCCGGTAATGATTGATCAATCACTAAAAGAATCGGCCCATATAGCCGCTGCAGAAGTGCTTAAACTTAAACAGAAAGAGCAGGTACTGATCATCACCAACCCGGGCGGTGATGCAGAAATTATTGCACGTGCATTATACGATGCCGCTTTGGATTGTTCCTCTTTTCCGGTGTTGATTTTTCAGCCGGTTAAAACCCAATTTGATTTTGCAGAACAGGCGGTAATTGCCGCTATACAATCAAAACCGCAGGTTGTTATTTCCATAAGCAGGGAAAAACTTGGAAAGGACAGACAGGGTATAGCAGACCCCTACAAGTTCGGAGAAGATGAATATGATCATATTTTTCATTTACTGCTCTATGGTGAAAAAGGCTGCCGTTCTTTCTGGTCTCCCAGTACCAGCCTGGAATCGTTTAACAGAACTGTTCCTATAGATTATTCGGCTTTAGGCAGACATTGTAAATCTGTCAGTGATATACTAAGTGCAGCCGAAAGCGTCCGTGTTACTGCTCCGGGGGGAACTGATATAACCATAGGCCTTCGCGGACGGACAGCCAATGCCGATGATGGAAATTTTTCAGAACCGGGAAAAGGCGGAAACCTCCCTGCCGGAGAAAGTTTTATCAGTCCGGAAAAAGAAACCGCCTGCGGTACCATTGTCTTTGATGGTTCAATTAGCCTGAACAGCGGAGACATACTCATTAAGCATCCCATACATTGTAACGTTCAGAACGGATTTGTTACGGACATAACAGGAAAATCCGAAGCACAGGCTTTGCTGGAAACGATCAACAGAGCCGAACAGGATGCGTTGGATTATGAAAAGGATGGTCGTCTTCGTAAAAGCCAGGGAACAGAGTATGCACAAAATGCCCGGCATATCGGCGAATTAGGCATTGGCCTGAATCCTGCGGCCATGATCACCGGATCAATGCTGGAAGACGAGAAAGCTTTCCGTACCTGTCACTTTGCCGTTGGACATAATTACGACAACGATGCCCCTGCTCTTATCCATCTGGATGGTCTGGTTAAAGAACCGACAATTGTTGCTTTTTTACCGGATGGAAAAACCGTAGTAATTGAACAGGACGGTGAATTAATAGTTGGGGATTATTAACATTGCGTTCTTTCGGAAGAGTTCACGCAGAGCCGCAGGGATCGCAGAGAGGAAGAAGGGATTTTTCAAACCTCCGCCATATTTGGGGTAGGCCGACAAAAACACCACTACGGGAATTTGGCAGCTGCTGCTATGCGTGTTGTTAAACTATTAAACAGAATTGGTATTTTTTTTATTATTTGTTCACTTTTTTTTATTATATTATTATCAAGAAAAAATGAAATATATATAAATGTCGGCAGTGTTTTCTTGTTTATTGGTATATTACTGTCAATACCAGATTATTGGCTTTTCTTTATTAATAAAAAACGTAATGATGAAAGACTGGCTGATTATTGGTTTGCTAATTTTTTAGCACTACCTCTTGCGTTAGTGCTGTTGATTATTTATTTTTTTATTAGACTGCTATCATAAAAATATGTTGTTTTTACTATCACAGGACACGCACGGCAGCTGATACTAAATTCTCCAAGGTAGCGCAAAAGTATCAGCTACTGAATTCGTCTGGTGCCGTTCAGGGAGCAACCCACTATATGCAGCGTTGCGCTGTATCCGTCAAATTAACCACATCTAGTATAACATCCAAAAAATAAGTGGACAAGCAATATAAGATGAAATATAATTGAATTATCCGATACAGGAGATTTAATTATGTGGAAAGCAAGGAAGTTAAAACCTCAACATATACAAAAAGCGAAGCTATGGATTTGCTAAAATCATTAAGAGAGTCAAACAGTGCGAAAGACCAAAAATTATATAGACAGATACAAAAAGCAATTGATTAGCTTATTTTTTTTTATAAGCTTAATTTCATGTTATAAAGATATATCTCTTGAATGGAGAATAATCGGTGAACCTGAAAACAAGACAGTGAAATTAGTTTTTTTTAATGCAAGAGAGGTAGAACTAACTATTGGTGATACAAAAAACATAAAAATACCTTTTAATGCAGATTATTTTGGGAAAGAACGTCCTGGTTCAATAATTGTTTGTTTTAGGCCAGATTTTATTGATTTAACAAATATCAATAATAATGAAAAAATAGAAGCGTTTGTTTTTCCTTTATCCGTGAATCAAACAAGTATTAGTGATACAATAATCAAAATTAATTTTGTAGAAAATAATGATGGATTAGCATATTTTTATAAATTTAATGTAAATGATAAAATATATATAGCCATTTCAGTAAAAAATCAATTTGTTATTGATAAGGATAATTTGATTATAAATGATGAACCCGACAAAATGGATGTTATCTTTTTTAGAAACATGGATGATGGCATTTTTGTTTATTATTCTGATTTTGCCACATGTTTTTTGACAGATGATTTTTATGACTATGGAGGGTATATTGTTCAAAGTAGAATTGATGCTACTGCTATTTGGCTTGATCCTAATGGTGAAACATGGTAATTGGTTACGCGATGGTCAGAGTACAAACAACGGCAATCTGGTACCGATTTCGCCTGCGGTAGCGCAAAGGTATCAACTATGGAATTCGTCTAGCGATTCTTTTAAAAAAGTTATAAACAGATAGGAGATGCGCCATGAAAATATATTTAAAACTAGTATTACTAATTTTAATTGTTTTTTTAGTTACAAGTTGTGAAAGTTTTGCAAAAAAAACTTTTTTCTATGCAAATTTAGATTTTAATACGAGGTTGTCAACAAAATCCCCGATATATTACGGTGGTGTTATTATTGGTCGTGTAACAGAAATACTTGTTCTAATTGAGGAGAAAGAAAAAAGAATTAAGTTTTTTATATTTGAAGATTATCGAACTATTGCAAGAGAGGGAACTAAAATTATTTTCAAAATAGATAATGATAATATAGTTAAATGGATAGATATATCACCAGATATAGATTTTAAAAATTCTGATATGCTTCCAGAGGAAGGGTATTTTATTTCAATAATGGAGCCATAACCAATATTTGTAAAACGCTATGCTAACCATGTACACGCAAAGTCAGCTGATACCAAATTCGAAATTCTCCTGGCACCGTTTCAAGGGCAACCCACAATATGCAGCGTTGTTTTGCCATACGCGAATGACGATCTGAGGGGGTAGTGGAGAATCCTTTACGGCTGTTAGCAACAGCCGTAAAGATTCGGAACGAGGGGGAGCAGCGTTCATAATTGCAGCACCGTTGTGTTTGCACCCATGAAGCGGCTACGGGAACGTGCATGAACCAGATGCGCTTCATGGGCGTTACCATAACGGCGCTCCCCCTACGACCCTGCACGACGGTGGCGAATATTTTGAACTGGTGAATAAATAAAGAGTCGTGTGTATTACCTGTTTTCGGATGCTTTTTTCTTTTCTTTAAACTCTTTTATATTACTATACAATTCATCCAGAGAAATACTTTTATACAAATCACGCTGCCATTCGGTATAATCAAATGGTTCGCGTAAGATTAGAGAGATGAAACGTTCGGCATCGACCAATCCAAGGCTTTCAGACAGAGCATCCAACCCTTTACGTTTAAGAACGGTATCAGCTATCATTTTGCAGCCTCCTTAAAAACTCTTTTTATACGCCGTTCTTCAAAAGGATTGTCATTGTTTTCGTAATCCAGAACATCAGACCAAATAAGTTCAAGTTTATTATCTTTTATCATCTGTTGAATGACGAGTTTTGCTTCCGTTTCTATATGAATAACAATATCCCGCTGATCATCAAATGGACAATTATAGGCGCAATTGTCCAGATATACCCTCATAATGCTTATGATTATACAAATAGACGGTACTGTCAATGTTACCGGCGCGCAGATGGCTAAGCGGGATAACGACAACGGGCCCGCAGGGATTGGCGTACCAGGATATTGAGTATACACTGGATGCCGTGGGAAACGTGCAGGGATATAATAACAACGCATACGATTACCAGACACGTCAGGACTACGAATACGACGACCTGTACCAGCTGACCGGAGTAACCGGGCAGAGCCGCGGTTCTTTGGGGACATACAGCGGGCTGCCGCAGCTGTACCTGAACGAGTACACGCAGACGTTTTCGTTTAACAGCATCGGGAACATGACCAAAAAAACGAGCCGGTCACGGGATCCGGCGGACGATCTTACCTACCAGTATGACTACGACTATTACGCAGGTACACACAAAGCGAGCCGTATCGGGAACTGGTATTATAACTACGACGGGAACGGGAACCTGGTGACGGAGAACTACGGGAGTCCGGTAACGGTGAATACGGGGACGGCGCAGGTGTATGAAGAAGACGGAGTGTACTCGACAGATTACGGGTTTGCGTATACGGAGCGGACCGGGAGCCAGGGGAGTACAACGATAGAGCGGCGGGAGTACCAGTGGAACGAGCGGAACCTGCTGCGGCGGAGCGTGAACAAGAACTACCAGGCGGAGTACCGGTACGGGTCTGACGGGCAGCGGGCGCTGAAGTATTCGGTGGCGGGGACGAGCAGGACGGAGACG
>Ga0082212_10010022_pt1 | contig 12171 bp, 10 predicted proteins | sample TergutNt197P3_FD_71548 | JGI IMG/M metagenome (GOLD analysis project Ga0082212, IMG submission 71548) | Neocapritermes taracua P3 segment gut microbial communities from Petit-Saut dam, French Guiana - Nt197 P3 | ecosystem: Host-associated > Arthropoda: Insects > Digestive system > Gut ... | reverse complement strand
CTGCGCCCATCGAATACTTTTCACGATGTTCGTAATCTTTGTTTTCTTCCGCCAAATATGCCGTTCCCTCAAAATTGGCTGCATATTTGCGCATCTCTGTAAATATACTAACCTCGTTCATAATATGAGATAATTATTTATCTTTGCTGCAAGATTAAAAAAAATACTATGCTAAAGATAAATATTTCGGACTCTGACATTGAGTTGCTTCGCCAGGAACGCTACAGTCACCCACATCCACGAGTGATGCTCAAGATGGATGTTGTATATCTGAAAGGTCTGGCTTTTTCTAATGACGATATTTTCAAAATAACCGGCGTTTGCGGTAATACGATGCGTGAATATTGGAAACAGTATCAAACAGGCGGTATTGAACGGCTAAAGGAAGTAAATTTTTACAAACCGGGCTGTGAACTGCAAGATTATTCAGAAACACTGGAAAATTATTTTACGGAAAATCCGCCTTCTTCTATAAAAGAAGCGGTTGCAGTTATTGAGCAGCTTACAGGTATTAAGAGAGGAGAAACGCAGGTAAGAAAATTTCTTAAGTCATTAGGTTTCAAACATATCAAGACATGTTCAATTCCAGCCAAGGTACTGACCGATGAAAAAAAAACGAACAAAGAGAATTTTTGGAAAAAGACCTTGAACCACGATTAGCAGAGGCAAAGACAGGTCAAAGAAAAGTTTATTTTGTGGATGCAGCACATTTTGTCATGGGTTCATTTTCAGGTTATTTATGGTGTCTTGTCAGGGTATTTATTCCAAGTTCTTCAGGAAGAAAGCGCTACAATGTATTGGGCGCCATTGATGCAGTAACTCATCAATTGATTACCGTGTGTAATGACACTTACATCAATGCTTGCTCTGTCTGTGAATTATTGGCAGGGATACGTGATAATGTAAGAAATACCATTCCTGTAACGCTGGTAATGGATAATGCACGATATCAAAGATGTGCTTTGGTTACAGAACTTGCCCTAAAACTGAAAATCGAACTGTTGTTTTTGCCTTCTTACAGTCCTAATTTGAATCTGATAGAAAGATTGTGGAAATGGGTTAGAAAAGATTGTCTAAACAGTAAGTATTATGAAAGATTTGATGAATTTAAAACATCTTTAAACCATTCTCTTGAAAAAGTATCAAGCGGAGAAATAAAAAAGGAAATGGATACTCTGTTAGCACTTAATTTTCAACTCTTCGATAACGCATATTATAACCGAGTATAGTATATTAATTCTTTTTTCTTCCATTTTTCTAATTCATTTTACGATGCACTGTCCAAATTGCCTACAACTCAAAAATATGCGCAATATTACACATTTTTTTTGAATCTGCAATCTTTTTTACGCAAGACGTTAACTTTTTTAATAAATTGCGCGTTTCAAATATCCTTTTGGAAAAAATATACAAAACGTGCAACCATTAACCATTAACCATTAATCACTAACCATTAACCACTAACCACTGATTTCCCCCTGTTCGGATTCCTTCCACGTTGCTTTCGCTTTATGCGTTTCGTCAATCACTTTGTGAATGCCGCCGGTCATATGCGGACTTTCGTTTTCGATGACGATTTCACCGTCTTTTTTACCGGTATGGAGAAAAAAGCCGCCATCACAAAAAACTGACCGCAAAAATTTATGAAAAAAATTTGTTTGTTGTTGCAAAAAAGATGAAACAAACTTTCGAACGAATGAAAAATATTTAACTCCTGTTCATTTTCTTCAAAAATCCCCAGTAAAAAAGGATAATGGAAAATACTCCGACGGTCACGGCCGAATCCGCAATATTGAATACGGGGCGGAAAAACAGGAACGATTCGCCGGCCTTGAAAGGAAACCAGCCGGGATAGGTACCGCGTAAAATCGGAAACGAAAGCATATCCACCACGCATCCGTGAAGAAAAGGCGCATAACCGTCGCCCGACAGCTGTGAGACGCCCGAATAGCTGATGTATGTTCCCAGTTCGGAATTGAAAGTCGTACCCGTATCAAAAATCAGCCCGTAAAAAGCGCAGTCAAGCATATTACCGACAGCGCCTGCAAGTATCAGGCTGACACAGATAATAAAACCCTGTGGCGCCTTTTCGACGATGAGCGTCCTCACATACCAGACGATGGCTCCGATAGCCACCAACCTGAAAATACTCAGAAACATTTTACCGCCCTTTCCGCCAAGTTCCCACCCGAAAGCCATACCGGGATTTTCAACAAAGTGTATCAGAAACCAGTTTCCGAACACCGGAAAATCCTGCCCGATTGACATGTTTGTTTTGATCCAGAACTTAAGTATCTGGTCGGCAAGTAAAATGATAAATACTAAAATGGCCGATTTCCAAGCTATTGGTAATTTCATTTGTTTTACTAAAAAAAGGTCAAATAATCAAAAGCTGCAAAATTAGCTAAAAATCGCGAATTTTAATGAGCAATTAAATAAAATTTATTTTCTTTACAGCGAAAAAAAAAACGAAAATGGAAACCGGTTCAAAGCAGCAATTGCTCAAACGTATTGCTTCCTTAGTATTAGAAAATAAGGATCTGAAAGAAAAGCAGCGTGTTCTGTCTGAGGCAAACAGCCGATTATCGGGCGAGCTGGATCAATACAGGGAATGGATTGAAAAAGCCAAAACCGAACAGGTCGATCCCAACAGACAAACTGTTCTTAGAACAAGGTTTGATACAGTTACCATCCTGTATGTGAATATTCGCGGTCTTTCGGATGTGGTGACTGCTGCTGACACGGCAGAATATATGGACAAACTCGACGATTTTGTTCTTCATTTTAATGAAATCGTCGAAAAATATCAGTTACTCAAACTGCACAGTATTGGCGACAGTTTTATCTGTGTGGGAGGTATTCCTGAAAAAAATATTACAAATCCGATAACAGTTACACTGGCCGCCCTTGAAATGTTAAGCATCGTGAAAGCCGATCTGCAGAACGATGATGAACCGGTATGGGGGCTGAACATCGCTATTCATACCGGATCAGTTACCGCGCTTATCGGAGGAAGAACCCAATCCAACTACGACCTGAAAGGCGATACGGTAAATGTAGCCAGCCGGATCGGTTCTGTCGGAAAGGAAAACGCGGTGATCATTTCGGCCACTACTTACGAAATGGTGAAAGAATTGTTCGACTGCCGTTATACCACCGCATTGCCGGTGAAATATCGCAGCAAATTAGACCTTTTCACCGTTGCCGGCATCAAGTCAGGATTTGCTGCAGATATAAAAAGGCGCTTACCCAACGATACGTTCAGAACACAATGGATGCTGGTGCAATTCAGCGATTTGCAGGAATTAATTTTAGACAGATTGGAAAAGGAACTTCCCAAATATCTTTATTATCACAATGTAAAACATACAGTGGATGTGGTGACTGAAAGCGAACTGATCGGATGGGCTGAAGGATTGGATGACCACCGGCTGCTGCTGCTCAAAACGGCAGCGCTGTTTCACGATACGGGACACACCATTTCCTATGCCAGCCACGAAGAACGGAGCGTAGATATTGCCCGGGAAATTCTTCCAAAATACAAATATACGCCCGATGAAATCAATGAAATATGCCGTATTATCATGGCCACGAAACTGCCGCCCCAGCCCGCCGATTTACTTGAGGCCATCATTTGCGATTCAGACCTTGATTATCTCGGACGCACTGACTTTGTGCCTGTATCGAATGCCCTGTATGACGAATTGAAACATCAAAACAAATCCCTCACACTTAATGACTGGAACAAACAGCAATTAAAGTTCATCGGCATGCATCAGTATTTCACCAAAACAGGCCGTAAATTACGCGAAGTAAAAAAACAGGAGCAGATTGAGCGTATCAAGCAATTGATAGAGAATTGATAAACGAATAGTTTTCAATCCGGAAAGACATAAACCGTCTTGTTAATTTTTTCGGTTCCGTCTATATCTACCTGAACGGTCTTCGGAATACGCGGCGGGCACAGTTTGACGCCGAGCAGTAATCCGAGAATAAAGGAGATAACAATCATGGTAAGCGAAATAAATAACAAAGGATCAATATCCCCAAGTTCATAATAATATAACGACGATAAAAGGATGATCAGTGTAACCACCGCACAGGATGCAATCCAGCTGTAGATTTCTATCCTGAACAGTAACACGCCGATAATAAAAAATGCATCCAACGCAACATTTAATGCCGTGGTGTAATCAATAATCCACCTGCCCCAGTCCAGTTTTAAAAGCAATATGGCATCCAATATAAGGGCTGTTAATAATAAAAAAGCAAGTAAATAGTTGTAAATCCGATATTTTGATTTCATCGCTATAGATGGGGTTTGTTCAAGCTGTCTCACAATAGTTACCTTATCCTTGTACAGATGAGATAATTCTTCAAGTATCAGTTGCTTTGATTCACCCCTGTCAATACGTGCTTTAACCTGCCTGATGATCTGTCTTTTTTCTGATGGCTGTTCCTTATTCATATGATTTATAATATTTAAAATTATTCTTTGGCCACTCTCCATCCTCACCAAAAGAAAGGGGCAAATGTACATGATGTTTATTTCATTTGCAAGTAATAAAAAAAATTTTTTTTACAAAAAATATAATGATACTATTTCACGGAATAATTATACAGAAAGTTGTTTTTACTTCCCACAAACAGATTAAAATTGCTGCCCGATTTGTCTAACCGGCCAATTGAAAAAGGGGTGCTTCCCGTTAGCGGAAAACCTTTGCTTGCCTTTCCCTTACTGTCGTATAGCCAGATATGATTATTCTGCGGCTGCACAATTCCGATACGCAAATCTTTGGCTGTAAATTCGTACACATACGGACGTATCGTAATGGGTTCCTGTGTTTCGATACTGAAAATTTGCCCGGCGTCCTGCCGGAACACTTCCAACCGGTTGCCCGATGCATAAATAAAATCACCCTGTCCGTTGCCATCTATATCCTGAAAAACAAAGAAATGCGAAGATGAGAAAGGTTTGATCTTCTGTTGTGTCATTTTTCCGTCGTTCAGAGAAATAAAATGTACGGTTCCCACCGTATCGGTGAGCAACAGGCGCGAACGCGGCTGGTCAAGAGCGATCATGGTTTGTCGTCCCACCGGCAGATGATATTCAGGCGTAACCCTCGTGCGCCCCTGACGGTCGAGGATATACACACGGTACTTGTCGGCAAAAACAATATAATCTTTATTTCCCGTTCGGAAATGACAGATGTCGGTTTGCACCGGATGTTCGCTTTGCCTGAAACTCCATCCATCTACCGTTTTGGCATTGTTGTCGTATACATAAATTTTACGGTCTTCGCAGGCAATCATTATCCGGTATTGCCGGTTGTTGTCGTAATCGAACAGGGCTACATTCCCCACCGCCGGAGATTTCAATGCTATGGGATATTTATCGACAAAATTACCTAAACGGTCAATAATGTAGATGTAATTCCTTGTATTGAAAAGCATTTGCAGTTTTCCGTTGCGATAAATATCTACCTGATCAACGGGGCTGATGATGGGTTCCGGAAGTTTTACTTTCCAGAGAATCCGCCCTGCGTTGTTCAGGAGGTATGCGTTGCCGGCCATGTCCTGTACGAAAATATCCGTTTCGTTGGTGTTGTGGTTTCTTACAAGTTGCGGTTTGAACGAAATGGCCGTATCCAGCAGGCTTTCCCACGAAGTCTGTGTTCCGGAAACCACCGGTACACCCGCCGGCGAATAATTAACTTCACTGAGCGCTTTTCCGTTCAGGAAAAGGTTATTGTATAACTTTCCGCTGGCGCTGTTGAGCTGATAGACCATCGCCTGCATTTGCGAAAGAACATCGGTAGCCTGTTGCATTTCTCTGTTCCTGTCAGTTTTCAGCGTTTTTTCAAAAAGGCCGGCCATCAACGCGGGGTTACAGTAAAATATCAGATTACTGCGCGAGGAGAACAGATTGACTAACTTCCCGTAACCGATGTCGGTTTGCAGACTTGCGTGTAATGCCGTGTAGTGCAGGTATCTTTGCAGGTTGTCGGGCGAACTGGCGAAAACTAAATAATTGTCGGCCACCACACACCATTGGTTGCCACCCGCAAAGATATCGCCGAAAAGGATAGCAGGCACATCAAACGGGAAACGATAGGCCGTAAATTTCAACTGATTGTCGATAGCCAGCGTTTTTTTATCCACACCGGCAGTATTGCGTCTCTTTAGCGCTTCCTGCCATTCTTCCATCATTCCGGTAGCCGATGAAGCGCTTTTGATGCGAAAAAGAGCAAACGGTTCGTCTTCTGATCCTGTCTGTCCCACATGGGCATACACTAATGCTGCCTCGTCTTCAAATCGTTCGGAAAAGTCATTCTGCAAATCAATCCGGTAAGATGTTCTGATGCGATCCAGTTCTTTTTTGCGGTCTGTTTCCTTGTTCAGTTCGAGATAGCGGCCATAGTCTGCAAAATACTGCTGCAACTGACGTATTCCCATCCAAAGGAAAGCGTAAGTGGTCGACGGCATGGCGTCAACTAACGCGGTGGGCACGGCAGGCTGCGAAAGAAAAATATCGAACCACTGCTCCGAATCCTTGCTGCACTCTGTGAAACCATTGAACAGCAGCAAATCAGGTTTTATATTCAGGTCAAGTTCTGTCCAGTCGGCAAACCGCGTCAATGGTTCCATGAGTTTGCGGTGCCGGGCATGGAATACAGTTAGCGCCAATCGTGGCAACTGACTGTAATTGATATATATGTTTGCCGGCGTATTCTTTCCGGCTGATTGAATCAAATCGGCAAGTTTACCATGCGCCGTAATTTTGCTGTCGGAAGTAATCTGCCGGATGGCGTACTCAAGAAGAATGGACGAACGCGAAAAAACAAAAATACCGCTGCGGTAAGCACACGAAAAATTGAGGGATTGCCTGTTTTTATCATTGAACGTAATGTCTGTGATATTCACATTGTCGTACATGCGTTGCGACACAACGGCTTTCTGATCCAACTGCCCTTTCAGCAGGTCTGCTAAAATGCGGGCTTCTCTGTCACCGCTCATTTTTACATAGCCGATGCTTTGCATTTCCCCGTTGCCCACGGGATGAATAGAAAAAATGACATTATTGCGAAAAGATACGGTTTGCTCGTAATTCTGCACAAGGCTGTCAAGCAGCATGATATCACTATTTAACGTTCTGATGGAGGATATCCCCGTCAGGACATTCCACAAACCGTTTTCGCGCAGGGCACGGCACAAGTCGCCATAATCGCGGACGTCAATGATCAATCCGGCGTCAAGCGGTATAGCGTCATACAGCGTATCTGAAACCGTTTCTTCCGTTTTAGAAAAAAGAGCCCAGGCAGAAGCGCCTACCGCAACAACTGCTAAAATAATCAATATGGTAACAAATACTTTACGCATGTACAGTATATTTCATGTTAAGCAGGCAAAAATACGAAAAATTTCATGTGATGAAAATAACCCCAATATTCATGTTTACATCATTTTTTTTATTTTCTCACAAAAGGGCTTGACAAAAATATATTGCGGCCATTCTGTCAAATCATTGACTTATTGTGATTCATTGTTTTAGTGCGGACGAAGGGACTCGAACCCCCACGCCTTGCGGCACCAGATCCTAAGTCTGGCACGTCTACCAATTCCGCCACGTCCGCTTATATATCAATTCGTAATTCATAATTTTTTATCGGTACAAATTAGTTAATCTGTACCCGGGAATAAATACAACAATTCCCCCGATAGCCGCTCTGTCGTTACTCATCTCAGGATGAAAAAAACCTTTTAATTTTGGATGGCAAATCTGCTTCTATCACATTCTGTGCCAGCAAAATCATGGTTTTTATCGAGGTGCTGTTGGATGCTCCATGTCCGACGATAACATTCGCATTAATGCCCAGTACCGGAGTCCCGCCGTAAGTGTCGGCATTGTACGATTCGAAGAAATCGTCATTGATGCCCCGCTGTTTAACAACATGACTGAATCCTTCGGCTGCTTTTAAGATCACATTGCCTACAAAACCATTGCAGACAATAACATCGGCCTTGTTTTGAAATATCTCATGGCCTTCAACATTACCGATAAAATTATAGTCTTTAGACGCCGCCATCAACGGATAAGCCGATTTGGTGAGATTGTCGCCCTTTTCGGCTTCGGCGCCTATGTTGAGTAAAGCAACGCGCGGATTGGGAATGTTATATACAAATTCGGCATACAATGAGCCTAACAGTCCGTATTGATTCAACACATCGGGCTTGCAGTCGGGATTCAGCCCGACGTCAAGCAGTACGTTCATGCCTCCGTCTGCACGGGGCGCGGGAGCGGCAATGCCCGGACGAAGTATTCCCGGTATGGATTTAACCGTATACATAGCCCCAACCATCATGGCGCCTGTATTACCTGTGCTGGCAAAGGCGTCTATTTTGCCCGCGCTCAACATTTCGTACCCAACGTATATGCTGGAACGGGTCTTCTGCGCAAACGCTTTGGCCGGATGGTCGCTCATATAAATGATATCGGGTGCATCTACAATGTCGAAGCATGAACTGTCAAACCTTTCGCGTTTGCAAATATCTACGATTGCTGTAGCATCACCAATCAGTACCAGCCGCGAATTTTGATGCAATTGATCATATGCCGAAATAGCTCCGAGTACATTTACTTCCGGAGCAAAATCTCCACCCATAATATCTAAACCTATTTTCATCATGCTAATATTTTCAATGGGTATTTTATAAAATATACATCCAGATGACTATTAGCGACTTACGCTACTGCTTCTTTTTCGATCGCTAACTTACCCCTGTAATAACCACAAGATGGACATACCCTGTGATATAAAACCGAACCGGAACAATTGGGGCATTTTACTACAGTGGGTATCACTGCATTGTCATGCGTTCTTCTTTTGTCCCTTCTTTGTTTTGAATGTCTTCGTTTTGGATTTGGCATTTCTTTATTTTTTAACTTTTTACTAAATACTGTTCTAATTTTTCTATCATCTCAACATTACAGGTACTGTGCCCGTTGGCGTCATCAGGATGGACCCTCCGCATGGGAAGACTCAGATGGGCGTATTCGTACAGGTATTGAGCTACATCCAACCTGTCTTCATCATATGGCAGAAAGAGCACATCGTTTTCATCCGACTCATCTTCGCCGACACATTCGCCAAACTTGACAAACATTTGAAATTCAGATATTATATCAATCCGTAAAAGTTCCAGACACCGATCGCAACTCACTCCTGCCCACCCGTTCAACACAAAATGTAATTCGAGAAAACCGGAATGTTTCACTAATGTCAACTGCACTTCAATGCTTGCATCGTTGATTTCCGACATTTCGTACAACACAAAAAAACCGCTTCCGATTGTCCAATCAAATACGTGACTGCCTGACGACAACCCTTTGAATGATATGGTATACAATCCCTGTTTTTCCATTTCGTACAAAAATCAGGGCACAAAATTACAAATAAAATCCTACATCAGCATCATAGTATTACATTTTTTTTCTGAATTTTGGTGAATTATTTTTTTGAAGCATGATGAAAACAAACAAAAAAACCTGCCACAACGACAGGTTTTTGTACACGTAGTCACGCATCTGCTAATCATGCTCAAATATTGAGTTAACCGGTGCAATTTTTGACAAAGGTAAGCATATTCTTTTATTTGGAATCATTAATAAACTTTTCGACTAAATTATAGGCCTCATCGTCAGTGTATTGAACAGGCGGATGTTTACACAAATAAGCAGATGCTTCCAATAGGGCGCCTCCAATTTTTCTGTCGAGGGCTAATTTTGCAAGCCGAATGGCGTCGATGGCTACTCCGCCTGAATTTGGCGAGTCTTCGACAGAAAGTTTTAGTTCCAAATCAAATGGCACATCTCCAAACATTCTTCCTTCCATAGCAATGTTGCAGATTTTATTGTCTTTTTTCCATGCAATAAAATCACTGGGACCCACATGAATATCGTCGGAAGACATTCGTTGCGGAACGACGGATTGAACCGCTTCAGTTTTGGATATCTTTTTTGAAACCAATCTGTTATTACCGATTTTCATATTCAGGAAATCCGTATTGCCTGCGAAATTTAACTGATAAGTTCTGTCTAACGTACAGCCTCTTTTTTTGAATAAATCCGACAATACCCGATGAACGATGGTCGCCCCGACTTGCGCCTTGATATCGTCGCCTACGATGGGAAGATTTTTTTCTTTAAACCGTTTTTCCCAAACAGGGTCTGACGCTATAAAAACCGGTATGTTGTTGACAAATGCAACTCCGGCATTCAATGCGCAGTTCGCATAAAATTTAGTTGCTTCTTCCGAGCCGACAGGAAGATAATTGACCAAAACATCCGTTTTAGTGTTTTTTAGAATGTCAACAATTTCATCTTCAGCAGGCTCTTTGCTTTCCGAAAGAATGAAAGTTTTGTCTTTATCCTGATATTCAATCATTTGTTCGGAAACGCCGTCGAGAACTTTACCCATCAATACTTTTACTCCCATTTGTGGAACATCAGGACAAAATACCTTTGTGCAGTTTGGCTTTGCAAAAATAGCCTCACTTACATCAAATCCAACTTTTCTTTTGTCCACATCAAATGCTGCAACAACCTCAATATCACTAATGCTGTATTTGCCAATTGTTTTATGCATGACGCCAATAGGCTTTGCGGAACTGTTATTTTCATAAAAATACAGTCCCTGTATCAAAGAACTCGCGCAATTTCCCACTCCGATAATTGCAATTCTGATTTTGTCCATTTTATCAATGTTTTATGTGTTGTTAATTATTTATTTTACGCTGCAAATGTAGCTATTCTACCATTACCGCAAAAACTTTTTTTGTTTTTTTAGTTTTTTGTTTGAAGTTTAGTAATTTTGCACCATCAAAAAACGCATATAGATGTTATTTGCAGGTATTTATAGAAACCACCGGTTTTCGCCCAATCACGTCGGAAATGACCGAACTTTGTTTGAACTCGTGACAGATCATTTGAGGGAAATGGGGCATCGGGTGAATGAATACAGCGAAGATGAAGCCATGAAAGGTATTGACGAACGGTATGTTTTTACGATGTCGCGTGAACCGCATGTTGCCCGGATGTTGCAATCATTGGAAAATGAAGGCGTAAGAGTGATCAATTCCGGCTATGGTATCGAAAACTGCTACCGCAGTAACATGACACGATTACTGAACGAAAGCGGCATCCCTGTACCCGACAATATCACAGTGAACACCTGCGAGCCTGCTGCAGCCAACTTTCTCAATCTGATACCCGGCTGGATAAAACGCGGTGATTTTCACGCCATTCATAAGGAAGATGTGAGTTTTGTACGAAATGTTGACGAGGGTCGCGCCATGCTTGCCGAATATGCCCGACGAGGTATAGAAACAGCTGTACTGAACAAACATATTGTTGGCGACCTGGTAAAATTTTACGGAGTTCGCGGCACAAACTTCTTTTTTCATTTTTATCCCGAAGAATTTCAACACAGTAAATTCGGAAATGAATCTGTCAACGGAAAAACAGAGCGCTATCCTGTCCGTGTCAATGAATTGAAGAGTATTGCCGCAAGAGGTGCCGATGTACTGAATATTGACATTTACGGCGGCGACGCCATTATTACGCCCAACGAAAGCATCTGTCTGATAGACATGAACGATTTTCCCAGTTTTGCCCCGTGCAGAGAACAGGCAGCACCTGTTATTGCACAGCGGATACATGAAATAACCATCAAATGAGACTGTTTTTTTTCTGTTTACCGGGACTTTTGTTGGCTTCCGACCTTAACAATGACAATACATACCGCACCGAAAATCGTTTGTTTCACATCGAAAGGAGCAAGAACAGAAATATTGTGTGTTACGACCTCAATACGGATGCAACCGGTAAACCGGATGAAAAGCAGCCGTTGTCAGTTTACTGGATTAACCGCGAGGAACATCCGGGAAAGCAGGAGGGATTAAGTTATATTCAGCAACAATTGGCATACGGATACACGGTGGCAGAAAAGCGGAACGGTGCGATTGTCATCGGAATAAATGCGGCGAAAGACAGGCTCATTACCGTTGAACACGATGAGCAGAATTATTTTTGCCGGATAGAAATCAACCGGCGACCCGCAGTCCTGACCAAGATTTACATCAAGACCAAAACCCCCAATTCATTGCAGGTGG
>Ga0082212_10010021_pt1 | contig 12171 bp, 5 predicted proteins | sample TergutNt197P3_FD_71548 | JGI IMG/M metagenome (GOLD analysis project Ga0082212, IMG submission 71548) | Neocapritermes taracua P3 segment gut microbial communities from Petit-Saut dam, French Guiana - Nt197 P3 | ecosystem: Host-associated > Arthropoda: Insects > Digestive system > Gut ... | reverse complement strand
TGGGCGGAGGCGGCTATGTTCGAGCAGAGGAACTCAACGTCGATAAAATGATTGCAGAATTCGAAAAAGAAGAAAAAGAACTTACAGAAAAAGGGGAAAAACTCGACTTCCGCAAAATCTTTGCCCTCGTTCTTCTCCATCGGCAGAAAGGGAATATGGTCAAAGCCGTCGAATATCTCGATGCTCTGACCATGACGGCATCGGGAGACATTCGCTATCGGGAGCAGGTCGTGCTGAAATTGTTCACCGGCATGCCCGAGGACCCGACGATGAAAAAACGCGGCGAACTTGCCGTTCAGCGGTTGCTCAACTATCAACTGAACGGTGCCGAACTGAAAGACCTGCGGCAGGCACTGCGGGTTCTCGACCGAAAAGAAGAGGCGGACAAAATCCGCGACCGCATGCTGGCAACCGTTACCGACATGGAAACGCAGTACGAACTTCTCAATGAACTGCGTAATGATCCCAACAAGGAACGTACCGTTCAGTTTGCGCTTAAAGTGTTCCGCTCCCCGGCAATTCGCGGGGCGATCAACAGCGGTCCCAACGATTTTTCCCGACATGTCCGCGACAGAGCGTTGGATATTTTGCAAGCCAACGGCAAACTTACGGAAATCGTCGAACAGATCGAGGCGCAGTGGCGGAGTTCTCCCGGCTCGATTGACATCATGACCGCTCTCGCCGACATCTACAACAAGGCAGGTCGAAAGGATGATGCCAAGAAAATTGCCAAGGAAATCGGCGAAAAAATGACCGATGACGCTGTCAAGATTCAGGCGTATGCCAATCTGCTGCAAAACCTCGGTATGAATACCGAAGCGGCGGAATGGACGTTGAAATCCTTTGAAAAGAATCCAGAACGCATTCTCCAAAATTTCTACCAGTACGAGCAGAATTTCCGCAATTCCAACCAGATTCCGCAGTTGATAGCCATCTTGAAAAAGATACCGCCGCAACGGATTGCGGAACAGTTCGGCAGCGGTCTCTCTTCGCGTGTCACGGACTGGCAACGAAATCCCGCAACGAAGGATGCTGCCCAAGAATTGCTGGATTACATCTGGGCAATGGAAGGAGCCAGCGATAACGAACGCCGACAGGGACGTGCTGAATTTGTCCGCTCGCTTGTGCATAACCCTAACGAAGCGTATTATCCGATGTTCTACGAAGTGATTTTCGATGCGGTTGCAGCGCGTGAGGCGGAAGCCGGAAACAACCCGCAACAGATTGTTTATCGCTCTTACATGAATCCGTTCGGGGTTTACAGTTGGTCCACGGACAAATGTTATTGCGTTGCTGTCTCCTTTTTCGACATTGCCGCCAGGAAAAATGCTCTCGAAGAGACGAAAAAGGAATTCCAAAAGGCAGTCGAAGAGCATGAGGCAATCGACGAGAAGAAGCGGGACAAAAACCAGTACCGCAACGCTCGGCTGGGATTGGCAATGAACGAAATCCGGCTCAAAAATGCGGAACCCGCCGTGAAACTCATCGAAGCCGTCTGGAAGGAAGCGAATGCACCGGAAATGCGCAATGAGCATAGCGGACTTATTCTTGCGCTGGAACTTTCAACGCTGGATGAACCGGCGGCAGTGGAACTCGCTATCAAGATGTTCGAGGAACAAGTTAAAGGCAATCGAAACGACGGCATGTCGATGTATGTAGAGAATATCTGCATCGCACCGCTTACCAAACTCTACCTCAAGACCGACAGGGCAGAAGAGGGACGCACTTTGGCGGCGAACAAACTCCGGGAGAGTTTTCGGTATCTCAAACTGTGCGATGCCAACGGGAGTTATCAGACAGCCAACCGGTATTATAATTCTTACGAACTTCAGCAGTCGGCACTCACGATGAGTCGTGCGTTGCTCGATGCGGGACACGCTTTTGAATTGATGACGATTTACCGCGAAATGTACGACGGGCAGTCGTGGGTCAAAATACAGAAGGAACGGTCAAGTTACCGGTTCCAAGAGTTGGATTCGATTGCCAAAGAACTGGAAGGAAAAATCACCGCCAAGGATTTCACCGAAAATCTGGAACTCCTGATACCGGGGATGTCCCCCACAAAAGCCGGAATGGAGCGCAGCGCAATGACGGAAAAGATCGACCCGAAAACAGCGTTGCCATTGATGCTTGGTTCCTATCTCCTGACGGCGGGAATGCCGGGAAATGATGCAGCCGGTACATCAGGCGGCTCTGCCGCTTCGGTGATGCTGGACTGGATCAAACGTATCGGCGAGGTTGCAAAACCGGACGATGCGTCTGCTATCCATTTGGCGGGAATCCGCTTGGCAGATTCGCTCGCCATTGTGGCGAAGGATGATCCGCCCCGCTACGCCGCCGTTAAAAAGGCAATCGAAGCATTGGAAAAAGCCGCTCCCGATGAACCGAGCGTGCTGATTGCTCTGACGAGTTGCCGACTGATTGACGGCGACCATGCTGCCGTGGAGTCACTGTTGCGCCGATGTGTCGAATGGACAAAGAGCGAAAAGGCAGCAGGGGAAATCAATCAGCAGATTCATCTCGGATTCTGGAGTATTCTCAAAAAGATGTTTGCCGATGAAACGTTGTTGGCAAAGCCGGAGGTTCGGACGGATGCGGAAACGTTGTTCCTTTTCGCTGGTCGTTTGACCAGTCAGATTACTGCCGGTACGCCGGATGACCGCCGTGCGCAGGTACTCGGACAGGCAACGCCGATACAATCATTCCTGCTCGATGTGAAGCGGCACGCTCCTGATGCGTTGTACCAAAAGTTCCGCCCCGACTTCGATGCGAAGGTTTTCGAACGTATCCTGATGCCGGTGCCGGGACATCTGACACGTAGTTTGGAAACGCAGCGGCATCGGGTTGCCGAAGAACTTTCCGAAGGGATTTCGCTCGCTCCCGGTGCCGTAATGCAGGTTTTCCGCACTGCCTTTGCGAACGGCTATCCCGCTTTGGAAGGGGGGGGCGGATTGTCGCGGGAAAACTCGATGCACCTGCTCTTCGTGTTCGGGGAAGTTCTCGCAGCGGCAAAGAATGCCGAGGTTGAACCCGGCATTGTCTATGAAGCCCTGCGGGACATTGTTCTCCCGGAGAGTGAGACGAGAAAGCCGTTCCTTGCCGAGTTCGATGATCTCGGCGGTCCCAACGGCTATTTCCGCACACCGGCTGCCGATCTCGTCGATTGGGCAGTTGCCGCCGACAAAGTTGACGACTTGAAACAGCGGATTGCCTTGAAGCGGTCGCATCCCGAATCCGCTCGGCTTGATGTCGTGGATTTGCTCTTGGCATTGAAAACGAAAGACGACAAGCGGTCAACCGAACTCATTGCGAAATTTTTGCAGGGAGTCCGTGAGGATAATCCGCAGGTTTCGATGTTCGGCGTGATGGCAGCCGTTCCCGCCGCCAAGCCGTTTGAACGGTCTGAACTCACGGAACATTATCCCGTGTTGAGAGAATTGATTGATGCACTCATCGTCAGCGACAGCGAAGATGTCAAAAATGCGCGAGGAAGACGTTATGCGTATTATATGGTGCGCAGTTTTTACGGTGCCTTCGAGAAAGAGGCAACGATTCCGCAGAAAATCCGTTGGATTCAGCATTACCGGGGCGTTGCTCCGCTCGATCAGATGGACGGTTTTCTCTTTGCGACGGAAGACCGGATTTATCACGAAGGTCTTGCGGCAATCGACGGCGATAAACTCGGCGATGCCGTTGCGGTCTTGCGATACTTTGCTTCGCATCGTGTCGATCATTTCCGCTATCGCGCTTTGACGGAATTGATGGAGAAATTGGAACCGAAACTTGCCGCTCTGGATGCAACCAAGAAGACGGAATTGCTCGGCGATTTTGATTTAACGACAGTGGTAAAACGAGGAACGGTCAACCGGGAGAAAGGTCTTGCCGAGCGGTTGCCCGCCAAGCAGTTTGACCTGCCGCCGCTGCCGGAGGGAACCGTCGTGTATCAAAACGATTTCGAGAAGCAAGTCGGCACCGAATGGTCGATGGATCGCCGGGACACGATGCCGAAAATCGACAATACGTACCTCGGTGAATTCCAAGCGGACAGAGTTCGCTTCCAACTTGCCGACTTGCCGGAACACCAGTTCGTGCGGATTCGTTTCGACCTGCTGATGCTTGCCGGTCTCGACGGTTTGGTCGGCTATCCGCGTGAATTCGGTGTCGATGTTTGGGGAATGGAAATTGCCGGCAAAGAGGGTGCGATAAGCCGACCGATTGTTTCGACATTCTCGAACTTCCATAACGATCCGAATGCACAAACGCAGAGTTTTCCTGACGATTATCCGCCGGAATTCGGAGTCAAGCCGGCTTGGTTCGACCAACTTCTTTCGGATAGACTTTGGATGTACGATGATAGTGCCAATTTCGGCAAGGGAGTTTATCACGGTCGGCACGGTGCCGTTTGGGAAAATAAATTCGGCTATGAAAAAGATTCCGTCTATACGATTGACATGGTTGTTCCGCATACGGGAGCCGAACTGTCGCTCGAATTTTTCACGAAGTTCCGGGACGGTCCGTATGGCAATGGGTACATCAATTTGGCACTCGGCGAATCGTGGGGACTCGATAACTTCCAAGTTGAGACGCTTACCAAGCCGTTGGAACTCGATGCGGATGCCTTGAAGAAGTGTTTCGATGCGTTAATTGGCAACGATGCGGCGAAATCCGAGGCGGCACGTTGGCGGCTCGTTGCCGCCGGGAATGTTTCGGTGGAGTACATTGCCGGTTGGTTCAAAGATGAGGCGAATGCAGCGAAATGCAAGGAGATTCAAAAACCGGACAACTTCGACCGCTTCCGCATTGATCGGGTATTGCAACTGATTGCGACCCCGGAAGCGGAAACGTTGCGTGGGGAGATGAAGTAAAGTAGGCGCAAGTCCAAAGAGCGGCACCCGCTAGGGTGCCGGTTTGACGCGAGAGACTCACCGGCATACTTGCGTATGCCGCTCTTGCGCCGTTGCTCTTGAAATCGCATGGACTAGGGACAGCCCCTTGTGCCTTGTAAATTGTTGAGGGCTAGGCATCGGGTCGGGTTTTGTGCGTTGTACCTCCGATGTTCTGAAAACAATAATTTGGCGCGGCGATCAGCCCAGAGCCGTAAAGTTCGTGGTACTTTCATCAACCATAAACCCATTTCCGAGTGCGGCGACACAGTCGCCGGCTCTCATGAGTTGCCATCGTCGCCGGCTCTCAAAAAAAAGCGTCCGAGTGGAAACGCTGGAAAATGGGGCTAAAGAATTCCATTCACTTCGTGCGGTTTCAGTTTTCCGGATTCAATTTTCATTTTTTCAAAACCAAATACAAGCCGGAATGGAGCGCAGCGAAATGACGGACGTTCCTTCGCGCACTTTGCGTAAACCTTTGCGATATTTGCAGTAAAATTAACCGCAGAGGACGCAAAGAATTCGCAATGAACGCAAAAAGAAACAGACATCTATTACGTGGCACAATATAAATACCGGCACAATCGGCGACTCTTTGTTGTGCTATAATACGGTTATGTTTTCTCCTGCGGCAGAAAAAGTCAAAACCTTTCCGCACACTCCCGGTGTCTATCTGATGAAAGACAGTGCCGAACGCGTTATCTATATCGGCAAAGCAAAAGACCTGCGGAACCGGGCGAGTTCGTACTTTCACAAAGCCGCCCTCGAAGATGCACGAACCGCCGCATTCATTCCTGAAATCGCAGACATCGATTACATCGAAACCGAAAGCGAAGTCGATGCCCTACTGCTCGAAGCCCGGCTGATTAAGGATATTCAACCGAAATACAATCGGGACTTGAAAGACTCCAAAACGTTTCCCTACCTGCAAATTCGCATGCGGGAACCGTTTCCCCGAGTGGAAATCACCCGAACGCCGAAAGATACCGGGGTCAAACTTTTTGGTCCCTTTACAAAGTCCGGCGACCTGCGCGGGGCAATTTTAACGTTGCAAAAGATTTTCAAGTTTCGGACATGCACGCTGGACATTCATCTGAACGATGAGCGTTGGCGTTGGTATCGTCCTTGTATTTTGCACTCGATTCACCAATGTTCTGCTCCATGTCATTATCGGATTACTGCCGAAGAGTACCGAAAGAACATCCATCGGCTCGTTCGCGTATTGGAAGGACGAAAAAAGCCGTTGCTTGCCGAGTTGCATCGGGAAATGAAACTTGCCGCCGACGAAAAACGTTACGAATCGGCAGCGGAACTTCGAGATCAGATTCATCATCTTTCGACGCTTGACCAACGGGGAAATGTTGACACGCATTTGCAACCGGAATTGTTTGCGGTCGATCCTCGGCAAGGTGTTTTGGCATTGAAAAAGATGCTCAAATTGGAGAATATCCCACGCATCATTGAAGGAATCGACATCGCTCATCTCGGCGGAAGCGATATGGTCGCTTCATTGGTGCGGTTCATTGACGGTTTGCCTTTCAAGCCGGGGTATCGGCGGTATAAAATCAAAACCGTGTCGGGCATTGACGATTTCGCTTGTATGGCGGAAGTCGTGATGCGGCGGTTTTCGCATACGGAGGACGATCAACCGGTGCCGGACATCTTGCTGATTGACGGCGGAAAGGGGCAACTGAATGCGGCACTCTCGGCACTGGAACACACGCCGCAACAGCCGGGTATGATTATTTCATTGGCAAAACAGGAAGAGGAAATTTTCGTGCCGAATCAATCGGAACCGATAAAATTGAGTCGCCGGTCATTTGCTCTTCGGCTGTTGCAGTACGTTCGGGATGAGTCGCATCGCTTTGCCCAGCATTATCATCATCTCTTGCGACAGAAGCGATTCACACCGACGAAGTAACGAGTACGATCAAATTGAGTTATATTGCCTTTGTCAATAAATTACTTTTTCCCTTGGTGAATTCTTTGTGTTCTTCGTGCCTTTGTGGTTAGAAATTTTGAACCACAAAGGCACGAAGGATTCACAAAGAGAAAAAACAACCAATTTGTCCCCGTTTACGGTATAAATGATCGACGAGCTTGGTTACTGTACATTCACCATCTTGCTTGCGGCAAGTTGAGTATTTAGCGTGGCATAACGACAAAGCGGACTCTCTGGGCAGAGATTATTGACCCCCTTAAATGCCAAAAATGCTGTCGGAAAATCCTCTTGTCGAAGTGCCAATTCACCCTTCAAATACAACACCCTGTCCAAAATCACCACGTCCGGCAAGTTCCGCAAAATTTCTTGGACATATCCTTCCGCCTCCGTATATCTTTTCTTCTTATACGCTTCATACGCCAACATCCAAGCCGCATGCGACCAATACAAACCGTTGCGATGGTTGCGATGAATGCGGGTTAAATTCGTCATTGCCGTGCGACCGCTGCCGTTCGTCAAATCGTCCACCGCAAGAAAATACAACGCACCGTCAATGTGCTGGAAATTCGGGAATTGATCCGCAAGCATCTGAAAATACTCAACCGCTTGGTAAGAATCGCCACCCGACTCATGATACAAACCGAGATACCACAGCGCGTCGGGATACTCCTTCGACAGCGGAAACTCTCCTTCAATGCGTTCCAAAATTTTGACGCTTTCCTGCTCTCTGCCCAGTTTGAATTTTGCTTTGCTGTGCAGGAGCAACGCTTCGGTCAACATCACTTCGGGCGGATTTGCCGACACCAACTCCGTCAATTTCGCATCCGCCTGGTCGTACCGCTTCTGCCGCACGAGGGAATTCGCATCCCGAAGCAATCGGCGTTGCTCCAAGTCGGACAAGGATGAACTCGAACCGGTCATCACGCCTCCCTTTGCTAACACTGCCAGTTCGTCATACGTGTCCTGCAACAGTTTTTGCTGGACGGTGTCCCCCATTCGGATTCTCGAAGCAAATGTCGAAAGCACTGCGTTCGCTTGCTCAAAGTCGCCGGACTGCGCCTTTGCCAACACCAACATCGAGCAGGCTTTGGCAAAGGTGTTTTCGTCGAGTGTTCCCACCGCACCGGTAACGTTATAGAAAATGTTGTACTGTTTCGGCGTAACAATCTGATTGTAAAATCCCGATATAATCTGTTCAAGTTGCTGCGCTGCCGCTTCGTAATTCTTTGCCCGATAGAGCCGATCCGCATTCCAAAATTGATCCAAATGGGTGCCGGTTGTTTGTACGGTCAGCGTTCGTTGCGGTGTGCCTTGACTGTTCGGATTCCACTGCTGCTCGTTTCGCCCCGCATACGAACCGCCGCCGCGATTCGGTGAGGTTCCAATGTTGGCAAGTTGATTAGCGGTGTCCATACAGATATTCGTGAGTCGAAGGTTGCCGGACAGTGCCGCCTGCGCTTGCATTTCGTTGAGCAACGCATTCGCCTTGTCCGATTGCCGATTGTTCGCATACGCCGCCGCTAAAAGAGAACACGTTCGGAAAAAGTTCTCTTCGCTCAATTTTTTTGTTCCCGATCCCAGCGACGACGAAAGATAACTGACGACCATTTTGTTATTGTTTGCATCGAACTGCGGCATCAATACCGATTCCAACAGGGCAATCGCTCCCCCCCAATCTTTCTTGTCGGAAAGGAAGACCGATTCGAGCAGCGCAATTTCGTCCCGGTACAAAGCCGCTCCCGCCATCCGCTTTGCCTCTTCGAGAACGTTCTTCGCCTCGTCCATCCGTTTGACACCGTAGAGGAATCGCACTTTTAGCAACAAGTCTTCGGGAGTTGGTTGGGCAATCAAGGCTAACGTTTGCAATGCTTCTTCGTAATTATTGAGCCGTCCCTGACATCGGGCAATGACTCGCCGGGAATCATTCAAATAGGTACTGCCCGAATAACGACGTTGGAAATCGGTAAGCGAATTGATCGCATCTTGAAACGCACCCCTGTCAAAAAGTGCGGTGCCGTACTGATAATATGCCTGCTCCGCAACGGCAGGATTGGTGCTGTTCATCAGTTGGGCGTAAATCTCATTTGCTTCGGTAACTTTGCCGAGTTTGTTTTTTGCCCAAGCGAGTCCGAGTTTGCTTTCGAGTGCTTTTGCCCCTTCGGGAAACATTCGTTCGGACAGTCCGAAGTAGTGTTCGGCTTCGGCGGCGGCGTGAGACGCACTGCTCCGCATCGCAATATCGCCGAGATAGTACAGCACGAATTGCAGATTGACATCCAGTGACAATTTATCGACAAAATCTTCGAGTCGCGGTTTGGCAATGTCGAATTGTCCTTGCAAATAGGGGATTTCCGCTAGACGAAACAGGGCGGCGCGGGCATATTGTCCATTTTGCGGATCGTTCAAACCGAGCGCAACGAGTCGGCTGAAATAGACTTCGGCTTGCGCATATTGCCGCAGGAACATCAGCGACTCGGCAAGGTAAAACGTTGCCGCTGAGGCTTGGATGTGCGTCGGATATTTCGTAAGGAAAGCGTTGAAACCGGTGCCGGCGGAGTCGAACTGTTTGTTATCGAAGGCGGATTTTGCCGCGTTGTATTGGTCGGTCGCTTCATCTGCGAAGAGAGCGGCGGCACTCAAAAGGACGGCGGACAACGTAAAAAATTTGAGCCAATTCATGAATTTTCGGCAATCGAATCTATTTAGACACGGGAATGGTACAGAAAATTCCCAAACGTGCCAAGAGGGAAATGAAAAGTTTTGGGCAATTCGCGGGAAGGTCAGAAAAAGCCAAAAAATAAATGCGTAACAGAATAGTAATCGCCTTGATTAGCACGGTCATGCCGATTATAATGACTGTATGGAACAATTTCCTTCGCCGCTTGAATTTTTGGCACATCGACGAACGCTCTCGTGGCTGCTCGTACCGGTGATGTTTTTGCCGATTGCCGTGGCGATTCTGTTCCTCTTTGGTCGGATATTTGCCCTCTTGAACGACACGATTTCCGCATCGGCACTCGACTGGACGGCACTGACGCTCTGCGTTCTCTGGTGCGTGTCATTGGTATTGCTCCTGCTTTGTACCGTGCTGTTTCTGGTATTGCAGGAAGAGTCGGAGCAGTAATCGAAAAACGTTCTCGTTCAGTCGCATCACTTTTACTCGATAATTTTCGAAATCGGATATTCCACGATTCCACACGCACCGGATGCTTTGAGTTGCGGAATCAATTTTCGTACTGCCGATTCTTCGATGATCGTCGAAACGGCAAACCATTTGTCATCGGAAAGTCCCGAAATCGTTGGATTTTGCAATGCCGGCAAAATTGCCGTTACTTCGTTGAGTTTATCCTTCGGCACATTCATCATCAAGCCGACTTTTCCTTCCGCCGCCATCGTTGCTCGGAGCATCAGCACGATGTCGTCAATTTTTCGCCGCTTCCAATCGTCTTTGTACGCATCGTGATTGGCAATGAACCGCGTCGTGCTTTGCAACACTTCGGCAACGATACGGAGTTTGTTCGCTTTGAGTGAACTGCCGGTTTCTGTAACTTCGACAATCGCATCGGCAAGTTTCGGCGGCTTCACTTCGGTCGCTCCCCAACTGAATTCGACATTTGCCGTAACTCCGTGATTGGCAAGGAATTGCGTCGTCAATCCAACTCCTTCGGTGGCGATGCGTTTGCCTTGCAAATCCTGTACGGTCTTGATCGGCGAATCATCGGGAACGCAGAGCACCCAGCGGACGGGACGGCGGGAAACTTTGGAAAACCGCAACTCGGCAATTTCGTTCACATCGGAATTCGTTTCGACGATCCAATCGTGACCAGTCAGTCCGGCATCGAGTGCGCCATTGGCAACGTATCGTGCCATTTCTTGGGCGCGGATTAGGAGACATTCGATTTCATCGTCGTCGATGACGGGAACGTAACTTCTCGGCTGAACGGAAATGTTGTATCCGCTCTTCCGAAAGAGTTCAAATGTTGCTTCTTGCAGACTACCGGCAGGAATTCCAAGTTTTAAGACCATATTTTGTGGGAATTTGTTTTGTATGAAGGAAATTATACCCCATTTGACGATTTTGGTGAGGGGTTAACGGAACCGCAAACGTGAGATGGCGATTTAGCCGGTACTCCGCGTCCTTTGCGGTAAATCTAATTTACGCTTCGGGCTCTGTTTCTTTGAGACGTTGCAGAAACAAATCGAACTTATCTGTGTCAATTTGAATGTTGATGCCTCGGAGTAGAACACGATGGGTGCTCATCTTGAACGAAACGGTTTTGCCGTTTTTGAATCGGATTTCCACTGAAATATCCGTCGCACATTTGCACGGTTGATTCTTGCGTCCTTGCCTGATAATGTGCAAAAGTTCTTCGGTTAAGTTTTCGTCCAAATGATGAGTCGTTTGCTTGAATTCTTGGATGTCATCATCGAATAGATAACCGCACATGACAGCAGATAGCGGAGACGACTCCGACAGTTCGGCACGAGCAACCGCCAACGGATGGTAAAATACTCTCCAAACGACAAATGCCGAAACAAGCAAAACAGCACTTGCGAGCAAAAACGTGTTACGCTTCATTATGATTTCAACAATCCTCTCCTTCGACAGTTGCCATTATACCACACGCGGGGCACGGAGAATACCGCTAATCCAGCCGCTCGATTTCGGCGGGCGACAAACCAGTCATTTTAGCAATAAATGCCGAATCCAGTCCCTCTCGTTTCATATTTTGGGCAGTCTCACGGGCTTTTTTCGCCTCGCCTATTGCCTCACCTTCTTCCCGCACGTCGTTCATGATAATTTCCTGCTCATCTAGGAAACGCCGTCTTGCTCTCGCTTTGTCCCGCATCACCGGATCAGCGGAGAACTGCCGGTACTCCTCGTATGCCGAGAGAACTTCAGGAACATCTTGTAACATTGCGCTCATAGCCTTTGCCTCCGTTTTCAAACCCAACCCCCAAAACTGCATCCACCGTTGTAACCCAACACAAAGCGAATCCAACCCTGACTGGCTATTACGCATCCAGTCGCCCAGCCGCAGGACGTGCATCTGGAAGTGTTGCGACAACAACACCGCAGGATTTTCTCTCGCTCTAATCTCAAATACCGTATGTAATTCCTTCAATTCCGGGAAGACCGGAAATTCGGTAATCACAATGCTCCGTACCGGACGGAGTTTGCGGTAATTGTCTCCCCGTTCCAGCAGCAAACCATACGTCTCCGCCCAGTAGTAGAGCATTCGGTCGAAAAAACTCTTATGCGAGTCCGTCTGGACTTCGATATTGTACCTTGTTTTCAATTCATCTTCAACCAGAACGTCCAGCCGAATCTGTTTATCGGTAGGA
>Ga0082212_10010020_pt1 | contig 12174 bp, 5 predicted proteins | sample TergutNt197P3_FD_71548 | JGI IMG/M metagenome (GOLD analysis project Ga0082212, IMG submission 71548) | Neocapritermes taracua P3 segment gut microbial communities from Petit-Saut dam, French Guiana - Nt197 P3 | ecosystem: Host-associated > Arthropoda: Insects > Digestive system > Gut ... | reverse complement strand
CATCGAAAGCGCCACCCAGGGCAAAACGGATTCTCCTGCGGGTATGAGAGCCACCAGCAACGGCAGGGTGATGCCCACGCTGGCCAAGCTCAGACCGGTCACCAGCGACACAAGCGGGGGCAGGGCGACCGCTGCCAGAATCAGGGCCATATCTGCGCTGCCCATGCGCATCAGCGCGTCAACCGTGCCGCTTTTTTCAAGAATGATTTTGAAAACGCCCAGAGCCCCGACCATAAAAATCATGCTCAGCACATGGCGTTGCATGACAACGTGGAAAAAATCCGCCACGTGCAGTCTGTTTTGCCGCAAACACGCCGCAATCCCGCAAAGCAGAGCCACAGGAACCCCGTAGTCCACCGGCACGCCCGGCAGGCAAAGCGCGATGGCTCCCTCCAGCGCCAACGCTCCCCCCAGGGCCAAGAAGATGGGCAGCCCTTGGCGCAACACATTCGCCCAGGAACCCGATACCTCGGGATTGGGAATGTCGGCTGCGGGGGGAAAGTCCAGTCCGCGCACCAAACAGAGCCAGCCCGCGCCGAAAAAGATCAAGCTCAGCGGGCAGGTATACATAACCACGCGAGGTGTGGGGATGTCGGCGATGCTGGCCGCCAGAATGATGGCCGGGAACAGCGGCCAGGTCATTTCAGTGGTGTGGCGGAACCAATAGTTGATCAGCGATTTATCAATTTCCGGCACGGGCAGGCCGCGCGCCACGGCCTGGATTAGGGGCGCGGAAAACACCGCTCCGCCCGGCATGGGCAGCAGGCCGATCAAAATGGGGAAAAATACCAGACGTATCCTGGGAGATTCGATGTGGTGGGAAAGCGCGATCATAAAGCGCTCCACCTGCCCGGTGCGCTCCATCAGGGAGGCAAGCGCCAGAATGCAGGACAGTACGCACCAGACCAGCAACGTGGGGACATCGTGAAAAACGCCGAGGCTTGCCGCAGCCCACTGCCAGGCGGTCATGTCAAACCACAGCGCCAGCACCAGACTGCCGATCAGCACCGAAAGGCCGAGTCCCAGACGCAGGCGCACCCCCAGCACCATGAGGGCAAAAACCGCCAAGAGCCGTAGCAGGGGATAGAATGCGGGGAGATCGACGAACATAGGACTGCCAGTATGTCGCCGATGCCGGGACTTGTCGAGCACTTCCTGAGGTGCTATTGTTAAGCCGTTTCAAAAGCTTTCACACCATGTTCAGGAGGCCCGTATGCGTCACAGTCTTGAATGGTCACATGCCTTTGCCGGTCGGATGGATATTGCCGCCCTGGCGCAGTTGCGGCCCAAGTATCCGGCTTTGGCGCAGCATTTGGCAGCGGAAGTCCAGGCCGGACGCCTGCCCTGTCTGAGCCTCCCTTTCCGGGCGGAGTTGGAAGAGCGGCTTACGGCGCTCTTGCCCGTTCTTAAGCGCTTCAAGCATATGCTGGTGCTCGGCATAGGCGGTTCGGCCCTCGGTGCGCGCGCTTTGCAAAAAGCGTTTTTTCCGGCCCAGGATCGTCCGGGACACGACGCCCCTTGGCTCTGGATTGCCGATAATGTGGATGCGGACAGCCTGGACGCCTACTTTGCCAAGCTCCCTCCGGAGCAGACCCTGGTTGTGCCCATCAGCAAGTCCGGCGGCACGATAGAAACGCTGGCCCAATACTTTTTGGCGCGCCAATGGCTGCAAACGGCTCTTGGCGCCAAATGGAACGAGCACATGCTCGTGATCACCGATGAGACCAAGGGGTTTTTGCGGGAAGAAGCCGAGCAGCACGGCCTTTCTTCCCTGCCGGTGCCGGATCATCTGGGCGGCAGGTATTCCGCGCTTTCCGCCGTTGGGCTTTTGCCCGCCGCCTTTTTGGGCATGGCCTGGCAAGACCTGCTCGCCGGCGCATGGGACGTGACGCACAGCCTAGTGGAAAAGTCCGCCGCCGTGGAAACGCATCCGGCTTTCAGTTTTGCCGCCTGGAACATCGTCTTGGCGAACGCCGGGTACAGCCAGCTTATCTTCTTTTCCTATATTCCACTTTGGGCCACGCTCGGCCCTTGGTTTTGCCAGTTATGGGCGGAAAGCCTTGGCAAGGAGGGCAAGGGCACCATGCCCATCGCCGCTGTGGGCGTTACGGATCAGCACTCCGTAAATCAGATGTTTTTGGACGGCCCGCGGGACAAGGGGTGCATCTTTTTGACCTGTGACGGGCTGTCCCGGGGACGGCTGTTTCCGGACAATCTGCCCGGCCAATGGCAGTGGCTCAAAGGTAAACGCTTTGGCGAACTGCTCGACGCCGAAGCGCTCGGCACCTGCATGGCGCTGACGCACAGCAATACGCCTCTGGTGCGCGTTCATATGGCGGACAGCTCGGAGCGCGCCGCAGGCTCCCTGATGGCTCTGTTGGAAGCGGCAACATTGCTTACGGGCTGGCTGATGGACATCAATCCCATTGACCAGCCGGCTGTGGAACTGGGCAAACGCCTGGCCAACGCGCGCCTCGGCGCGCCCGGCTATGCGCCGGAAGAGGCGGATCTCAAGCGCTTCCTGGCCGTGCCTGCTCAGAAAGAAGCCTTTTAAAAACACCGCTTGCATGACCGAAGAAAGCAAAAAGACGCTGAACTGGGATGAGCTGCCGTTGAGTTATGCCCGCGCGCTTTCCTGGATTTCGCTGGTGCTTATTTTGTGCACCAGCCTGGGAATTTCTGCTGTCATCACCAATTCCGCCCGGGAGTCGTTGCTGGCCAAACAACAGGACTTTGCCCGGCTGCTGGCGGAAAACCTGAACCATCAGATATACCGGCGCTTTACTCTGCCGTCGTTGGTGGCTTTCGGGCGTATCGCCCTGCGTCAGCCCGCGCAATATGAACGTCTGGACCATGTGGTGCTTTCCGTCATTCATGGCTGGCAGCTCAAAAGCCTGCGTATTTACGATTTGAATTCCACCGTGGCCTATTCCATGGATAAAGAGGAGCTCGGCAACGAGTCCTTCGCTGACGCTGCCGTGGGCGCCGCCCTGCAGGGCGGCGCGCCGGAGTTTGAAATAATTGCCGCCTTTCCCATGTGGAAAGCTCTGTTCATGGTGGCAACCCTGGAGCCGAACAGCTTTGTGCTGCGAACCACCTTTCCCCTGCGCATTGAAGGCCGTTCCAGCGTCGAAAACGCGGAGCAGGAAACGCCGCGGACCATGGGGGTGCTGGAATTTCACCAGGATATTACGGAAGACTTCAAGGCGGTCATTGCCTTCCAGTGGCTTATTGTGGGCACGATCATGCTTTCTTCGGTCGTGCTTTTCACGCTGCTGCTGGTCTTTATCCGCCGTGCCGACCGGGTGCTGGCGCTACGTTTGGCGCAAAACCGCGCGTTGGAAGAGAATCTGCACATGAACGAGCGACTGGCCAGCATGGGCCGGGTTGTGGCGAGCATAGCGCACGAAGTCCGCAATCCTTTGGGCATCATCCGCTCCAGCGCCGAACTGCTTTTGCGGCGTGCCGCCCAGGTGGACCCCAGGACCAGCGGCATCCTGCAGGCAATTTATGATGAAGCCGTTCGCCTGAGCCAAACAGTCAACGATTTTCTGGATTATGCCCGTCCGCGACGGCCCCGGCAGGATTACGTCGATCTTGCCCAGGTGCTGAAGCAGATCCTGGCCTTTCAGGAAGGGCATATCGAGCGGCAGGGCGTCCAGGTGGAGCTTGATGTGGGGGAAATCCTGCCGGTCAAGGGGGATAAGGACCTTTTATACCGCGCCCTCTACAACCTTGTGATTAACGCGCTTCAGGCAATGGAGGGAGTGGGCGTCCTGCGCGTTTCCGGTCGGACGCGAGAGGATGGGCAGGTGGAATTGGCCTTGGCGGATTCCGGTCCCGGTTTTGATCCCGAAAACCTGGCGCGCATCATGGATCCCTTTTTCACCACCAAGGACCGCGGCACCGGCTTGGGACTGCCCATTGTAAACAGCATCGTCAGCAGCCACGGCGGTTCGATCCGCCTGGATAACGCTGCTGGGGGCGGGGCTGTGGCGCATGTATCCCTGCCCGGATTGGAAAGCGCGCAGGCCGCGCTGTAACGCTTTTGGAGAATGCCTATGAGCGAACGAACACACATACTCATCATCGATGACGAAAAAAATTACCTGCTCGTCTTGGAGACCCTACTCACGGATGCCAGCTACGATGTCACGGCCCTGAACGACCCGGAAACCGCCTTGGCTTTTCTGGAAGAATCCGACGTTGACGTGCTGGTCACGGACATGAAGATGCCCCGTGTCTCCGGGCGGGAAGTGCTCGAGCGGGTCAAAAAACAGTGGCCCTATATCCCGGTGCTGATCATGACCGCCTTCGGCACCATTGAGGCTGCAGTGGATGTTATGAAATTCGGCGCCTTCGACTACATCACAAAGCCCTTCTCCAACGACGAACTGCTGCTTTCCGTGCAAAACGCGGCGGAGCTCGCGCGCACACACCGCCAGTATCGCCTGCTTCGCGCAGCCATGGAAGAACAATATGGCTTGCATAGCTTTGTGGGACGCAGCAAGGCCATGCGGGACGCTCTCAGCATGGTGGATCGCGCCGCGCCGAGCCGTTCCACAGTGCTGATTTCGGGTGAATCAGGCACGGGCAAGGAACTGGTGGCCCGCGCCATCCATTTTTCTTCGCCCCGCAAGGAAGGTCCCTTTGTGTCGGTGAACTGCATGGCCTTGAATCCCGGCGTGCTGGAAAGCGAATTGTTCGGGCATGAACGCGGTTCTTTTACCGGGGCTGTCAGCATGCGCCGCGGACGTTTCGAGCAGGCCGACGGAGGCACGCTGTTTCTTGACGAAGTGGGCGAATTGACTCCAGACCTTCAGGTCAAGCTCTTACGCGTGCTGCAGGAACGCCGTTTCGAGCGCGTGGGCAGCGAAGAGGAACTTGAGGTGGATATCCGTGTGGTGGCCGCCACCAACAGGGATTTGCAGGCCAAGGTGCAGGCCGGGGAATTTCGGGAAGACCTTTTCTATCGTCTGAACGTGATCCATATTCCCCTGCCCGCTCTGCGTGAACGGCGGGAGGATATTCCCCTGCTGGTGGTTCACTTCGCGGAAAAGCTGGCCAGGGAAAACGGCGTGCAGCCGAAAAGCTTTTCCGACGAAGCCATGAACTTTCTCATGGGTTATGAGTGGCCCGGCAATATACGCCAGTTGCAGAACGTGGTGGAACGTTGTCTTGTGCTGGTGCAGGAGCAAGTCATTTCCGTGGACAACTTGCCCCCGGAAATCAAGGATGAGGAATCCCAGTTCAAGAGCGCCGTGGACTTGCTGCCGGTGGAGCTTGATCTGGCGGGCACGCTGGAAAAGATTGAAGCGGCCCTGATCCGTCGTGCCTTGGTGCGCGCGGATCTGGTGCAGGTCAAGGCGGCGGATCTGCTTGGCATTTCCAAAAGCCTGCTCCAGTATAAGCTGAAGAAATACGGCATCACGGGGCATTAACCCCGGTTTTAAAATGCAATTGCCTTGGAGCATTGCAGGACTGCTTTCTACAGTGCTGTCCTCACTGTAGCGCAAACCTTGCCTGGTCTACGCCACACATTCCTGCACTACCCTTGCAAACTCGTCTTTGATCTTTAGGAACACGTCCACCAGGACAGGGTCAAAATGCGTTCCCGAGCGGGCCGCAATAATCTTGCATGCTTCCTCGTGGGGAAACGCCTGTTTATACGGGCGCACGGAAATCAGTGCATCATACACGTCGGCTACGGCCATCAGCCGCCCCTCAAGGGGAATATTCTTGCCGCTGAGTCCCATGGGGTAGCCGGTGCCGTCCCATTTTTCGTGGTGGGTTCCGGCTATGTACAGCGTGTGGCGCAAGAAAGCGTGCTCCGGCGTGATGCGCATGATGCGTTCCACGGCGTCCACCCCCACCGTCACATGGCTTTTCATGATCTCGGTTTCCTCTGGAGTGAGTTCGCCGGGCTTATTCAGAATAAGGTCGGTTATGGCGATTTTCCCCACATCGTGGAGTTGCACCGAGGGCAGGAAGAAATCCATATCCCATGTGGACGTTTCTTCCGCGTATACCTTGCTGCGGATCATTTCTTCGACCAGCGCTTTCATATACAGCTGGGTGCGCGCGATATGCCCGCCAGTGAGTTTGTCGCGGAATTCCACCAGGTCGGCCACGGTAGTCAGTACGGCGTTTTGAAGTTTAATCACCTCTGCGGCCTTGCCGCGCATCTCGTATTCCAGTTTTTTCACGTGTTTCTGCAAGGTCTCCTGGTTGCGCATCAATGCCTTTTTCTGCTGGCCAATCAAGATTTGGTGCTCAATACGCTTCAGGAGCAACGGCCCGGAAAAGGGCTTGGCGACGTAGTCCGCCGCGCCCAGGTTAAAGCCTTCCAACTCGCTGCACTCATCGCCCAGTGCCGTGAGGAAGATGACCGGGATATCCGTGAAGCGCGCATCGGCCTTCATCTTTGCTATGGCTTCGTAGCCGCTTATCTCCGGCATCTCGATGTCCAGAAGGACCAAGTCGGGAAGGACATTCTCAAGGATTTCAAAGAGTTTTTCCGCTGATGGCGCTGGATAAACCTCATAGAAGGTTTTGAGCATGTTCCTGCCCATGGACAGGTTGGCCAAGTTGTCGTCAACCAGAATGATTTTAGGGCGCTCACCGGCCATGTTCTTCCTCCGTGTCAGTTTCCAAAGCTAAGAGCCTTTCCCTGATTTGCGCGAAGTTCATCCGCGCCACGTTGTCTTTCAGCCAGGGCACAAGTCCGTCATCAGATGTGTATTCGTAGCTTTCAAGCTCCGCCATGGCAGCGTCCACCCCGTCCATGTCGTACGCTTCGCAGGCCGTCCTGAGCCTGTCCAGCGCGCCCCTGTCCGGCTGAGTCCGTTTGGGTTTCGGGCCGGCCATGTCACGGAGCAGGGCGTCCAGATCGCTGACTAGCTTTGCTGCGGCTTTCTGAAAAGCGGTGTTATTGGCCGTCACAAAGTCAAAATCTCCCGCTTTGGCCGCTTTTTCCAGGGCTTCCGCCCTGTCCCCCACCTCGTCAGCGCAGATGCCCCGGCTGGCGCCCTTTATGCCGTGGATGACGACGGCATAGTCCGCCAACGTCTCCTGTGTGACCCCCCCGACAGCTTCGAGCAGCGGCCGGGTGTTGGCGGCGTAAGAGCGCAGCACCTGCAGGAAGGCCCCCTCGTCGTTGCTGAAACGCTCAAGGCCCCGTTTCAGGTCAAGGCCCTCCACCTGCCGGGGGAAAGCCCGCGGCGCAGGCGCTGCCGCCGGCTGCCGCACGTTGTCATTTTCGAGCGAATCCTCAAGCTTTTTGTCCCGCACCCACTGCCGGATTACGGCGTCAAGGCGGGCAAGGTCAATGGGTTTGGATATGAAGGCCTGGAACCCCTCGCGCAGGAACATTTCCTCGTTTCCCACGATGGCGTTGGCCGTGAGGGCGATGATCGGCACGGTTCTGGCGTATTCGCTGTCTATTTCCTCCCGGATGATCCTGGCGGCTTCTATTCCGTCCATCCCGGGCATCATGTGGTCCATGAACACGGCGTTATAGCGGACCAGTTCGTCGCGGATGAGGTCAACGGCCTCCTGGCCGCTGGTCACGCAGTCAATCTGCATGCCGTAGGGCTTCAGCATGCCCCTGGCCACATCAAGGTTGGTCAGCACATCGTCCACCACCAGCACCCGCGCGTAGGGCAGTCGGATCCGCGTCTGAAGGGAAGCTTGGCGGTGCTTCTGGTCGGAATATTGGAAATTTTTGAGAGTGCCCGCTACTTCCGGGCCGATGACGGTGTCGGTCACGTGTTTTTGGAGGAAGCGCGCCGTGAACACGCTGCCCTTGCCGTATTCGCTTTCCACGGAGATTGCGCCGTCCATCATCTCGGCAAGACTTTTGGCGATGGGGAGTCCAAGTCCGGTTCCTGTTATCTTGCGGTTGGATGCCATGTCCATTTGCGTAAAGTCGGCAAACAGCCTGTCCAAATCTTCCGGCCGGATGCCGATGCCGGTATCCCGAACGCGGGCGATCATCCATACCGCATCGTCTTCACGCCGACAGCTCACGTTGAATTCCACCGTTCCCGCCTGGGTATATTTAAACGCGTTGGACAAGAGGTTGTTGAAAATCTGCTTGATCCGCAGTTCATCGCCGCACAGGCGCGCGGGCAGGTTCTGGTCAATGTCGAGGATGAACTGGATGGGCTTTTCGCCTATGTGCATGACGCTCTGGGTAATGGCGTCGTTCAGCAGGCTGGGGATGTCGTACTCGGCTGGGATGATCTCGAATTTCCCCGCCTCTATTTTGGAAATGTCCAGAATGTCGTTGACCGTGGAGAGGAGAGTTATGCCGGCATTATGTATCTTTTCAAGATTCAGGGACTTTTCCCCGGTGGATTTTTCGGCTTCCATGGACAATTCGGATAGGCCGATGATGGCGTTCAGGGGGGTGCGCATTTCGTGGCTTATGTTGGCCAGGAAGTTGCTTTTCGCCTGGTTGGCCTTCTTGGCCTCCGCGAGCGCGGTCTCAAGCTCCGTGTGAAGCCGGATCATTTCCGTAACGTGGTCGTTACGCAAAAGGGCGTTGGCGATCAAAAGACAGCCGGATCGCAGGATCGCATGCTCGGTTTCGGAAAATATCCGTTCGCTGTGGCAATCGTCAAAGTCGATGTAGCCCCAGAACTGGTCGTGCACCAGCATCGGCGCCACAAAGATGGACAAAATGCCGAGCGGGCCAAGCTGCGCCTGCTCCTTTGGCGACATGTCGCGCACCAGGCTGTTGATGCATTTCCCCCGCGACAGCGTTTCTTTCCAACCGGGGATATTGTCATCGTACGGTATATCCGTGGTGCTTTCGCTGTGCATCTGGGACGGGGCATTGCCCAGCCATTCGTAAACCTGGGTGCAGCACAGCCGTCCGCCCTTGATGTGGTTTTTCCATATGCATACGCGGTCGGTGCCCACGGCCTCGGCCATCATGCCCATGCAGTGATGCACGTCTCTCTCAAATTCGTCCGGCTCCGACGTGAGCAGGAGGGTGGCCGCGCGGTTTACCGCATGCAGCAGGGTATCCCGCTGTTCGATTTCCTTCATCATGCGCGTGTGTTCCCGCAGATCGCGCATATAGCCCGCAACGGCATGCTCGTCTCCATAGCTGACGCGGACAAGCGTGACTTCCGATGGTATCGGCGTGCCGTCCTTTTTCTGGTGCATCCAGTCAAAGACGTATCTGCCCTCCGCAAAAGCTTTTTTAAGATGCAGGATGCCCTGTTCGAGTGAAGGCCGTCCGTCGGGCTGGCATGCCGGAGAGTAGTCGAAAAAATGATCCAGAAATTCCTGTTTTCCCACGTCGAATAATTTGAGGCTTGCCTCGTTGCAGTCGAACAAGCGGGCGTTTTTGTCCCACAGGTTGCAGGCGAGGGGCGTCGCGTCCAGCATGAGCTTTGCGTGCGCGTGGGCCTCGCGGATTGCGGATGCCTGCGCGTGGCGGTTTACGGCGCTGACGAACATCAGGCTTGCGGAATGCAGAATGTGGACCTCGTCCTGTGTAAAGGCGCGTTGCCGGCGGCAATCGCCAAAACTGACAAAACCCCAGAAGTGTTCCTGCAAATGCACCGGGATTATCAAAACGGACTGGATGTCGCTGTAGCTCAGCAAGTTCTGTTCAGGCCGCGACAGGCTGGCGAACGGCCCGTTTATGTATTCGCCCCGTAAAAATTTGTCGTGCCATTCTGGGTTTGCGCTGTATGGATACTGCACCCTGTCGCGAACGATCTCGCTTTTCCGCCCGCTGCCTTTAACCCATGCGTACTGGCGGACATGGTGCAGGGCGCCGTCTAGTGTTTCGTTCCGCCAGATATGGATGCGGTCAATGTCCACGCAGCGTCCCAGAAGATCCATGCCTTCCATGAGCGAAGCCTCAAAGCCTTCCTCGTGCGCGACAGCGAGCAACACGGTGGCCGCGCTGTTCACCGTGTGGAGCAGATTATCCCGCTGCTCAAGGGCGCGCATCATGTGCTTGTGTTCACGCAAATCGCGCACATAGCTCGCAACGGCATGGCCGTCTCCATAGTTGACGCGGACAAGCGTGACTTCCGCCGGTATCGGCGTGCCGTCCCTTGTTTGGTGCATCCATTCAAAGACGTATCTGCCCTCCTCAAACGCCTTTTTGACATGCGCGGCGACCTGCTCGGGGGAAGGCCGTCCGTTGGGCTGGCATGCCGGAGACAAGTCGAAAAAGTGATCCAAAAATTCTTGCTTGTCCCGCACCTCAAAGAGTGTGAGGCTTGCCTCGTTGCAGTCGAAGAGGTGAAACGCGCTGTTCCACAGGCTGCAACTGAGAGGCGTCGCGTCCAGCATAAGCTTTGCGCGTTCATGCGCCACGCGGATTCTGGCCGCCTGCTCGTAGCGGTTCATAGCGCTGACCAGCATCAGGCTTGTGGAACGCAGAATGTCAATCTCGTCCTCGGTGAAGGTGTGCTCGCGCCGGCAGTCGTCAATGCTGAAAAAGCCCCAAAATTGATCCTGCAAAAACAAAGGTATGATAACAATAGATTGGATGTCGTAGAGTTGCAAAAAAAATTGATCACTCGGCGTCAATGTGGAGAACGGCGCGTTGATGTATTCGCCGCGCGAAAATTTGTCTTCCCAGCCGGGCGTGGCGCTGTAGGGAAACTTCAAACCGATGGGAACGGGCGTTTTTTGTCGGCCGGTATCGCTGAGCCATTCATAGGCATGCACAAAATGCAGGGCGCCGTCCGTCGTCTCGTTCCGCCAGATTTGCACGCGATCAACGTCCAGGCAGCGGCCGATAATCGCCATGCCTTTGAGGAGCGCGCTCTCAAAGTCTTCCTCTATCCCCCTTGCAAGTATGACGGCGGCCGCGTCGTTTACCGCGTGCAGAAGCCGGTTGTCTTGCTCAATCGTCCGCATCATGCGTTTGTGTTCGCGCAGGTCGCGCGTATACCCCGCGATGACAAAGTCTTCTCCATATGGGACGCGGACCAGAGTGACTTCCGACGGCACCGGCGTGCCATCCAACAACTGGTGCATCCATTCAAAGACGCATTTGCCCTTTTCGAGCGCTTCCGTGAGATAGGGGACGTACAAAGTTGTTGAGCGCCGCCCGTCGGGCTGATATTCCGGGGACAAGTCGTTAAACCCTTCCAAAAACTCCTGCTTATTCTTCAGCTGAAACAGCTTGAGGCTTTCCTCGTTGCATTCGGAGTGACGGAAAGAACTGTCCCACAGATGGCAGGAAAGAGGCGTCGCATCCAGCATAAGCCTTGTGAGGTCATGGGCCTCGCGGATGCGCAGCGCCTGCGCGTGGCGGTTGATGGCGCTGACCATCATCAAACCGGCGGAACGCAGAATGTTGACCTCGTCCTCGGTAAAGGCGCGCTCCCGGCGGCAGTCGTCAAAACTGAAAAATCCGTAAAAATGCCCCTGCCAATACAGGGGAATTGCCAGAATGGACTTCACGCCCTGCGGCCCTAATATGGATTGTTCCTGCTGCGTCAGGCCGGAAAGCGGCCCGTTGACGATTTCATTCTGCGGGAATTTTCTTTCCCATTCGAGGAGGTCGCTGTAAGGGCGCTTTGCAACCGGGGGGCTTTTCCACGGGATGGCGTCGTTGCGCCAGTGGAATTGGTTGACATAGCAAAAAACGCCGTCAATGGTTTCGTTCCGCCAAAGGCAGACACGATCAATGTCCACGCAACGGCTTATGATTTCCATGCCTTTAAGGAGCGCAGTCTTGAAATGCGCTTCATCCATCGGCGTGAGCAGCACGGCCGCCACGTCGTTCACCGCGTGCAGAAGCTGTTCCTGGCGCCGCCGTCCATGCGCGGCGGACGGGAGTTCCGGATCAGCAGCGGTGCTGCGCTGCCGCTTCCGTACATTTCGCGTATTCGCCTTGGTATGGCTCATCCGTCTGCCCCTTTTTGGCTGGAATGTCGTCTATGCGGCGTGGCGCGTTTATCTGGCCAAAGCCGCAAGCGTTTCCTTGATTTGTGCAACATTCATCCGCGTCACGTTGTCTTTCAGCCAGGCCACGAGTCCGTCATCGGATGTGTATTCGTAGCTTTCAAGCTCCGCCATGGCCGCATCCACCCCGTCCATGTCGTACGTTTCGCAGGCCGCCTTGATCCTGGCCAGCACGGCCCTGTCCGGCTGATCCCGCTTGGGTTTCGGACCGGCCATGTGACGGAGCAG